>Ga0154637_1155_pt1 | contig 8718 bp, 11 predicted proteins | sample Rifle2008BG13ft_FD_116066 | JGI IMG/M metagenome (GOLD analysis project Ga0154637, IMG submission 116066) | Planctomycetes bacterium RBG_13_62_9 | reverse complement strand
ACGGCGGGCAAGTCGTCGGTGGCCCGGGTCAGGTTGGCCAGTGTGGCCCTCAAGTTCTTCCGGTTGTTCGGATCGCCGACGATGCTATTGGCGTTGCGGATGAACGTGCCGATATCGTCGACCAGGCCGTTCAGCTTCGCCTGGCTCTCTTCAGGGAAGAACTCGCTGGTCATGCCTGTCGAGCCCTGCACCACCATGCCGTCCTTGAGATAGATCGAGGATGGATCGTTGGGGTCCAGGGGAGGCGCAGGCAGCTTGCTTGGGTCCACTTTGAGCTCCAGGTAGCTGCTTCCCAGCCCGCGCGTCATCAGCTTGACCTCGACGTTGGAGGGTATGTCCGTGTATTTCCTGTTGATACTCATGACGCAGAGGACCTGATGGTATCTCTGTCCGGTTTTGAGGTCTGTCCGTATCTCGGGCGCCATCACCGCAGTGACCCTGCCGATCTGGTAGCCGGCGAAGCGAACGGGGGTGTCTTTCTGCACGCCGGGCGCGGTTGGGAACTGGACGTAGACCTCGAAAGACCTCATTCGCGTCACGGCGGTGGGCAGATCGCCAAACTTGAAGACCATCCAGCCGAGGGCCGCCAGTCCGACGATCACAAAGATGCCTACGATCACATCGCGTCGCCTCTGCGCGGATTCGTAATCACTCACCGACAACTCCTTTCGAAGGACGATCGACTATTTACCATTTACGATTTGCCATTGGGCAAAGCCAAGCAGCCGGTGCCGTAGGTGCCAAATAGTAGATCGTAAATCATAAATCGTAAATCACATTCGTCTTTCCATGAACAATTCCCTGATCGCGCGCAACGGATAGCCGCCGGCGTTGAGCCTCTTGATCAGCCGTATCCGCTTGACCGCCTTGCTATCGAACAGCCGTCGTCCGGTCGGTGTTACCTGGGTCGGCTCCAACAGGCCCACCATCAGGTAATATTGCAGAGATTGCCGCGAAACGCCAGCTTTTTTCGCGGCTTCTCCTACCGAGACCAGTTCTGCTTCTTCATTCGACACGTACACACCGATTGCGGGCTTGGGGGTGTGCAATGTGCGTGTTTAGCTCGGACTCTTCGGTACTCCGGGTGGCACCGACAAACTCGTTTGTCGGTGTTCATTTGGCATCGCTGACCATCCGAAGACCCGCGGGCAAACAAGTCTGCCCGTGCCACCCGGCATTGGGTTCCTTTTGGCTAAACACGTACGGTCCCATTGCACGCCCTTTTTGTTGGGCTACCTTTCATTGTCGTTGAGGGAGGTGTGCGGTGCACACCCCACGCCTTATTTCGTCCGATTCTCGCCCTGGACTAAAGATAAGAAAGCATCCCGGACCTGACCGAAGGTGAGCGAGGCCAGTACTCTCGCGCCCCCCTCGGGCTTTTTCAGCCTCCTTGATAGGGAGGGAGAGATTATCAGGACGTAGTCAACGTCCTGTGGAATGCGGTCCTGGCTTTGGCGGAAGGCCTCTCGCAGGAGCCTTTTGAGACGATTTCGGACGCTGGCGTTGCCGGAGGATTTGCCCACCGAGACGCCCACGCGCGGATAGCCGCAACCGTTGGGGGCCATGTACAGGATGAGCAGACTGTTGCCCGCTCTGCGGCCGTGATCCAGGACGGCCTTGAACTGACGATTGCTCGTCAGCCTTCTCTTCTTTGGAAGGGTTAGACGCTTCGACATCGACCATTTACCATTTACGATTTACGATTCGCTGTCTGCCCAAGGGTAAATCGCAAATCGTAGATCATTCGCCCCTTCGGGCTTCGGCGATTTTCTGCAGGGTCCGCAGTCGGTTGCTCTCGTGCGTGCGCTGGCTGGGGGACAGGGCAGGACTGGCGATGCTCTTGGCCGTCTTGTCCATCATCGACTCGATTTTCTTGGCTTGTGCCTCCTGCAGGGACAAGGCGTCGGCGGCGATGACGGTCACCGTGTTCTCGGCTACCAGGGCAAAACCCCCGTCTATGAAGAATTGCAGCTCGCTCTGTGCGGCCTCCTTGGGCACGTCGGCCGACGCGGGGGTGACTGTCATAATGCCCAGCCCGAGCTGGCACAGCATCGGCATGTGGTCGTACAGGATGCCCACCTGCCCATCGTGCGCCGGCAGGATGACGGAGGTGGCTTCGCAGCCCAGGAGCCTTCCCGTGGGGTCGATCAGGTCGCAGCGAAATGTCATTTGTTCGGGATTGGCCATGGTGCCGACCGCTATCTCTGGGTGAGCGTTTTAGCCTTCTGGGCGGCCTCTTCGATGGCCCCGACGTACATGAACGCTTCCTCCGGCAATTGGTCCCATCTGCCTTCACAGATCTGCTTGCAGCTCTCGATGGTCTCGGCCGTGCTGACGTACTTGCCTTCCAGGCCGGTGAACTGACGGGTCACGAGGAACGGCTGCGAGAAGAACCGCTCGAGCCTGCGGGCCCGCGCCACGACGGTCTGATCGTGCTTGCTCAGCTCGTCGATTCCGAGAATGGCGATGATGTCCTGCAGCTCGTTGTATCGCTGGAGGTATTCGAGGACGGTCTGGGCGACGTCGTAGTGCTCCTTGCCGACGATGTTCGGATCCAGGATGCGCGAGGTGCTCTCCAGCGGATCGACGGCGGGGTAGATGCCCTTTTGCGTGATGGCCCGCTTGAGCACGACGAAGGAGTCGAGGTGCGCGAAGGTCGTCGCGGGGGCCGGGTCGGTCAGGTCGTCGGCAGGCACATAGACGGCCTGGACGGACGTGATGGAGCCGGTCTTGGTCGAGGCGATGCGCTCCTGCAACTGGCCCATTTCCGTAGCCAATGTCGGTTGATACCCCACGGCCGACGGAATTCGGCCCAGCAGGGCGGACACTTCCGAGCCTGCTTGCGCGAAGCGAAAGATGTTGTCGATGAACAGCAGGATGTCGCCGATGCCGCTGTCGCGGAAGTACTCGGCGACGGTCATCGCCGACAAGGCGACCCGCAATCTCGCGCCCGGCGGCTCGTTCATCTGCCCGAACACGAGCGTGGTGTGCGCCAGCACCGTGTCGTTGGTGCCTGGGATCGTGGTCCGCTGCATTTCGAGCCACAGGTCGTTGCCCTCGCGGGTCCGCTCGCCGACGCCGGCGAAGACGGAGTAGCCGCCGTGTTTGGTGGCGATTCTCGCGATGAGCTCCTGGATGACGACTGTCTTTCCCACGCCGGCCCCGCCGAACAGGCCCGTCTTGCCGCCGCGGACGAAGGGGCACAGCAGGTCGACCACCTTGATGCCGGTCTCGAACATCTCGCTGTGCGCCATCAGATCGACCAGCCGGGGCGGATCATGATGGATCGACTTTCTCACCTTGGCATTGAGGGGACCTCGCTCGTCAATAGGCTCACCGAAGAGGTTGAGGACCCGCCCGAGCGTCTCGGTCCCGACCTGCACGGTCAGCGGCCCGCCGCTATCGACGACGTCCATTCCGCGCCGCAGGCCCAGCGTGCTGCCCATCGAGACAGCCCGGACCCGGCCGCCGCCGAGGTGCTGCTGCACTTCGCCACGGAGGACCTTCTGCTTGCCTCCGAATTCGTACGTCACCTCCAAAGCGTTGTAGAGGGCCGGCACCTTTTCCGGGGTGAATTTCACGTCGAACACACTGCCGATGACCTGCGTGAGTTTTCCTATGTTCATTCCAAAGCACCCATTCCACTGACGATATCGAGTAGTTCGGAGGTTATCTGAGTCTGACGAGCGCGGTTGTAGTCGGTCGTGAGCTGTTTGATCATGTCTTCCGCGTTGTCCGTCGCGTTCCTCATGGCGATCATTCTGGCCAGGTGCTCGCTCAAGGCGGCGTCCACGAGGCAGCTCTGGATCGAGTACTGCACGAGCATCCGGGCCAGGCCCTCGATGATCTTGCCGGCCGAAGGGGACATCAGGAAATCCTCGAACGTCAAGTCCCACGGCCAGATGACCTGCGACCGCGTCGTCAGGTCGTCCACCAATTCGAGCAGGGGCAGGATCGTCAGTGTCTGTGCCCGTTGGCTCGACGCCGAGTAGAAGCGCATGTACACGATGCCGAATGAATCGAGCTCGCCGGCCATGTACTGGCCGATGAACTCCTCGGCGATGGTGCGGACCTGCACGTCGGTGGGCATCTCGTCCAGATCGCTGTAGACCTTGGCGGGGGTCACGCCGTGGTAGGCCAGCACCGACTCCAGCCGGCTGTGCGGCATGTAGATATCGAGCTGCCTGCCCCGGGCCTTCGCGTGCTGAATGTGAGTGTTGATGAGTCGGAACACCTCGCTGTTGTACGCCCCGCAGAGTCCCTTTCTCGATCCGACCGCCAGGATGGCGGTTCGGCCGGATGAGTTGTTCCTGAACAGGGGATGGTCGATCGGCCGTTCCGGCGTGGCCAGCAGGTACGCGATCCGCGCCAGCACGTCGCGATAGTCGCTGGTCAGGGCCCACCGGCCGGAGTACGCCTTGTACCGCGACGACGAGATCATCTCCAGCGTCCGGGTCATCCGGGCGATGCTGTCGATGGCCTTGCGGCGCAGAAATATCTGTCGGATCGATGCCATGTCGTCAGGACTGCGTTACCTTGTGGGTGGTCTTGTATTCGTTAACGCACTCGGTGATCTTGCTCACCAGCTCATCGGTGAGTTTGCCGGTCTTGGTGATCTCGCTCGCGAGCTCCGCATGCGTCTCGTTGAGCCAGCGCAGCATGCCGGTCGCAAAGCCGCTCACGGCCTCGACGGGGATGTCGTCGAGCAGACCCGAGGAGCCGGCCAGGATCGTAATTACCTCTTCTCCCACGGACAACGGCGAGAACTGGGGCTGCTTGAGCAGCTCGACCATTCTCTTGCCGCGTTCGAGCCGGCGCTGGGAGGCTGGGTCCAGCTCGGTCCCGAGCCGGGCAAAGTCCAGCAGCTCGTAATAGGACGCGAGGTCGAGCCGCAGCCTGGCGGCGACCTTCTTCATCGCCTGGACCTGGGCGTCGCCGCCGACGCGGCTGACGCTGACGCCGACGTCGATGGCCGGCCGGATACCGGCGTGGAAGAGGTCCCTCTGGAGGTAGATCTGGCCGTCGGTGATGGAAATGATGTTCGTCGGGATGTACGCGGAGATCTGCCCTTCGAGGGTCTCCACGATGGGCAGCGCCGTCAGCGAGCCGGCGCCGAGCTGGTCGGACAGCTTGGAGCTGCGTTCGAGCAGTCGGCTGTGGAGATAGAAAATATCGCCCGGGTACGCTTCTCGTCCGGCGGGGCGGCGGAGCAGCAGGCTCAACTGGCGGTACGCCACCGCGTGCTTGCTCAGGTCGTCGTAGATGCACAGTGTGTCGCGGCGCTTGTCGTACATGAAGTACTCGGCCACAGCGCAGCCGGCGTACGGCGCGATGTATTGGGTCGGGGCGCTGTCGGCCGCAGAGGCGGCGATCACGATCGTGTGATTCATAGCCCCATGCCGCTTCAGGACATCGACCACCTCGGCAACCGTGGAGTCCTTCTGCCCGATGGCCACGTAGACACAGATGACATCCTTGCCCTTCTGGTTGATGATCGTGTCCAGCGCGATGGCGGTTTTGCCGGTCTTGCGGTCGCCGATGATCAGCTCGCGCTGTCCGCGACCGATGGGGATCATCGAGTCGATGCTCTTGATGCCCGTCTGGAGGGGCTGGCGGACGGGCTGACGCTGGGCGATGTTCGGGGCATCGGATTCCAGCAGCCGGGCGGCCTGGGTCTGGATGGCGGGGCCCCCGTCGAGCGGCTGGCACAGCGGCGTGATGATCCGACCGATCAGCTCCTCACCGACCGGCACCGACATCAGCTTGCCGGTCGAACGCACGTCGGAGCCCTCCCGGACCTTCGTGTAGTCGCCGTAGACGACGGCGCCGAGCGAGTCTTCCTCCAGGTTGAAGATCTCTCCGATGATATCGTTCTCAAACAGAAGGATCTCGCCGGCCAGGGCGTCCTCCATGCCGTAGATGCGGGCGATGCCGTCGCCCACTTCGACGACCCGGCCCACCTTCATCACGTCGAGCTTGGACTCGTACTGGCTGATCTCCTGCTTCAGTATCCCGGTGATCTCGCTGATATCAATCTTCATAAGTATATCCAGTCAACTTACCGCAACCTTGGGGACCGCGTCCCCGGTTGTTGGGCTGTTCCCAACCACAAGCATGCAGAAGCCGGATGATGTGATCTGTCCTTTTTCAAGGCAGCCCTGTGTCTGATTCTCGTAGGTCATTTTTTGTATCGTTTTTCTGTGCTCGTGATCCGACTGACGGTGCGGGTAAGCCGGCCCCGGATGGAGTTGTCCAGCAGCTTGTCGCCGTGGCGGATGACGATGCCGCCGAGGAGGGACGGGTCGACCTGCACGTCCAGGTCGATCTTGATCTTCATCGCCTCGGCCAAGTCCCGGGCGAGCTTGTTCGTCTGCTCATCGCTCAGGCCTTGTGCGACGGTCGCCGTCACCGGCTCATAGCCTTGATACGCACGATAGAGCCGCCTGAACCGGTCGATACTCCTGGACAAGAGCCCGCCGCGGTCATGCTCGACCATCACCAATACGAAATGGAGCGTGAGTTGGTTGACCTTGCCCGAGAATACCCGCCGCATCAGGTCCCGCCTGGTCTCCTCGGCGAAATAAGGGGAGGCCAGGAACGGTTGGAGATCAAGCTCCTGTGCCAGCACGCTCGAGATCGCCTCAAGATCGTCGGACACGGCCTCGACCATGCCGGACTCCTGGGCCAGGTCCATCAGGGTGCGAGCGTAGATATCGGCGATGCGAGCCGCGGTGGCCGCGTTCATCACAGACCTCCGTTTTTCCTGACCTGCGACAGGGCCTCGTCGATCAGACGTTCGTTATCCTTGGCGGTCAACGTTCGCCCAAGCACCTGGCTGCCCACGCGCAGCACGAGATCGCCCGTCTGTTGCCACAGATCTTCGATCGCGGCTGCCCGGGCGCTCTCGATCTCCTCGTGCGCCCGCTTGCGCAGGGCGAGGACCTCCTCGCGGGTCTCTTCCAGGGACTGCTGCCGGTGACGCTGGGCTTCCTGGGTGGCCTGATGGACAAGGGTATGCCCTTGCTCCTTGTAGTCCGTGAGCATGTGCTCGGCCCGCTGACGGGAATCCTCGGCGGACTTCAGTTGATTCTCGATGTGGCTTTGGCGGGCGTTCAGGCCGTTGAGCAGGGGCTTCCACGCCACCTTGCTCAGGACCAGGAACAAAAACCCGAAGGCGACCACCGTCCACAGAGAATCGGCGAACGTCCCGTTGAACAGGCCGGGGGCGCCCTCCTCGCCCTGTCCCTCGGCGGCCGGCGCGCCGCCGTGCTCGGCCCACGCGACGCCGCAGGATGCCAACAACAAGACCATGGCGCACAATAGTACGATCTTAGCCATTGCAGTCCACGCTTAACGAAGCCAGAATACGGTGAGGAAGCAAATCAGCAGCGCGAAGAATGTCACGCCTTCGACCAGCGCGGCCGCGAGAATCATGGACATGAAGATGCGACCGCCGGCCTCGGGCTGGCGGGCGATGGATTCCACTGCCTTGCCGCCGATCATGGCGATGCCAAGACTGGCGCCGACGATGATAATCCCGCACGTGATCGCGGCGCCGAACAGTGCCAGGGTGACGTTTCCACTGCCGCCGCCAGCAGCGGCGAGAACCGAACTCATCATGTAATCCATTTCCAAAGCCTCCAGAAAATTGATTAGGGACTATGGATTATTGATTATTGCGAGGATGCCCGTTGCCTTTTCCATCATCCATCATCAATCATCAATAATCAATTGACCTTAGTGCTCCGAGCTGGTGGCGGACCCGATGTACAGCGTGCACAAGAAGGTGAACACGTACGCTTGAATGAAGGCCACCAGCAATTCCAAAAACGACAGCGCCACACTCGCCGCCACGGACACGGCCACCACGCCAAGATGCTTGAAGACAAAGATCAAGCCCAGGACCGTGGTCAGGACCATGTGTCCGGCGACGATGTTCGCGAAAAGACGAATCGCCATGGTGAACGGTCTGACGAACAGACTCAGCAGCTCCAGCGGATACACCAGCGGCAGCAGCCACTTCGGCGCCGGGGGCGCCAGGTGAATGAAGTAGTGGATCAGTCCGTGCTTTCGAATCCCATAGACGTGGGTCATCACAAAGACGATGACAGCCAATGCGCCCGTGATCCAGATATTGGCCGTCGCGGGGCCGCCGAAGTGGCTCTTGTGCCCGGTGACGAGACTGATCATCTTATCCGTCGGGATCATGGCCACCAGGTTCAGCGTCAGGACAAAGAAGAACGTGGTCCAGAGAAATCCCACGTACCTGTCGGTGAGATGTCCCATAATAGGTCGGGCCACTTCCTCCCGGACGAACACGCAGATGGACTCGACCAGATTTTGCAGTCCCCTGGGCACGAGCTTCGGCGAGTGGCTCGCCACCGAGACGACCAGCAGCAGCAGCGCCGTCACCACGAGAACCATGAACGAGTGGTTGCTTATCACCAGCTCGTATGGCCCGATCTGCCAGGTGAACAACGGCACGACCGTCACCGGCTCCAGCGGATTCAACTGCGCCAACATCGCACTGTAGGGTTCTGTCGCGATCATGTTCCTTCAGACACCGTCCGGATCCCTGCACGAGGCCGCCTTCCCGGCGCGCAAGGCACAATTAGACAATTCCCCGTGGAGAAACCTCGCATCGGGGAGCACAGGTCGATCCAAAACAAATAAAGCGCATACCCTACCAGTTTCCGCGCGGGCGGGCAACACCAATCT
>Ga0154637_1290_pt7 | contig 8790 bp, 7 predicted proteins | sample Rifle2008BG13ft_FD_116066 | JGI IMG/M metagenome (GOLD analysis project Ga0154637, IMG submission 116066) | Planctomycetes bacterium RBG_13_62_9 | reverse complement strand
ATGATAAGAACCACAGGCACGAACATCATTCGCTGGACCATGTGCACTCCTTGCTCTTCACCATCGCCATCCCAAGGCACGCCCTTCAACAAAACCCGCCGGCCTTTTCCGGGTATGGGACTCGGAAAAACCTGGAGTCGCACGTCACGGCCTCAGAAGTAATCCGGCTCGTGCCCGGCTTTCCACTTGATATTACAGCCCATGCTCGGTTTCTGTTCTTCCGGGACCGCTTCACCCTCCAGGACGGCGTCCAGTGCGGCACGCAGATCGGCCCCGGTGATCGGCACGCTGCTCCCCGGCCGGCTGTCGTCCATCTGTCCACGATAAACAAGTCTGCGGTTCTCGTCAAATACAAAGAAGTCGGGCGTGCAGGCCGCGCGGTACCGCTTGGCCACGTCCTGTGTTTCATCATAGAGGTAGGGGAACGTGAATCCCTTCTCTTGGGCAAACTGGACCATCTTCTCCGGCCGGTCTTCGGGAAACTCGCTCACGTCATTGGCGTTGATGCCGAGGAACGCGACGCCGCGCGGCTGGTATTCCTTCACCAGCTTGACGAGGTCGTTGATGACGTGCTTGACAAAGGGACAGTGATTGCACATGAACACCACAACCAGTGCCCTGGCTTCTTCGAAGTCCGAAAGGGACACCAGGTTGCCCGCCATGTCCGGCAGCGTAAAAGCCGGCGCTTCCGTCCCCAGCGGCAGCATCGTCGAGGCTGTCATAGCCATACTCGATCCTTTCCAAGTACGTTGCCCTGCGGCAACTCATACTCACTATATGTAAGAACGATGACGGGGTTCAAGAAGTTTCGCATCCCCCCGTTTTCTGGAGATCGTGCCACTGCGAGGCAGCCGTCCTGCACTCGCAATGACAGACAATGCCCCTTTATGTCATTGCGAGGAGCAACGCGACGAAGCAATCTCCCGTGACGCGAGCAAGACGTGTGAAACGCGATGCTACTGCGACATCGTCAGCGCGATCTTCCCGAATTGCCTGCCTGTTTCCATTCTCTCCATGGCGTCTCGTACCCGTGCCAGCCGATAGACCTTGTCCACGACGGGCTTGAGCTGGTTCACGGTCACAGCCCGGAGCATCTGCCGGAAATCCTCCGCCGAGCCCATCGTCGAGCCCATGATCGTCAGTTGGTTCCAATATAGGGCCCGCAGGTCCGACTCAGCCTTGGAGCCCGTTGTGACCCCGCACAGGACGATCCGGCCGCCTTTTCGCACACAGGCAAAGTCCAACGGCCACGTGGCCGCGCCCACTGCATCGACAGCCACATCGACGCCTCGACCCGAAGTCACATGCTCGATCCACTTGACAACGCTCTCCTTTTCGTAATTGAGCGTGTGGTCGGCGCCCAGTTCCCTCGCGTGCGACAGCTTATCGTTGGAGGATGACGTAACGAGCACTTCTGCCCCGGCCAGTTTCGCGAACTGCAGAGCGGAGACAGCCACTCCGCCCCCGATCCCGTGGATCAGGACGGTCTCGCCAGGTCTGATTTGGGCCCGGGTCATGAGCATCCGCCAGGCCGTGACGTAGGTCAATGCCAGGACGCCCGCCTCCTCCTCGCTGAGATGGGGCGGCGCGGGATAACAGTTGTCCGCCGGCACCGCTACGTACTCGGCAAACGTCCCGGGCCGGCTCTGTCCGATAATCCCAAATGACACGCACACACTCTGCTCGCCGCGGCGGCAGAATTCGCAGGACCCGCAGTTCAGGGCGGGGTTGAGGGTGACCCGCTCCCCCGCCTTCGGGCTCTCGACACCCTCGCCAACCATTGTCACGACTCCGGCCGCGTCGGAGCCGAGGACGTGAGGCATCTGCAACTGCGCGCCGGGACGGCCCTTGCGCACCCAGATATCCAAATGGTTCAAGCCGGCGCAGAGGACTTTCAACACGACCTCACCGCGCCCCGGCTTTGGCTCTTCGATGTCCTCGATCCGCAAGACATCCAAGTCGCCGTGCTCACGAATCACCGCTGCTTTCATGACCGGAGTCCTGAATAGGGATGATCTACTCGCACGCGTACAGGCTCTATGATCGCCTTGCCGTGTAAAGAGGCGGATTGGGAAACTGCTCAGTTGCAGCCTGCAAATTGCTGACCGACGGATCGCCCGCCGACATGTCTGTCACTGGGCTCTCACGTCGTAGCAGAACAGGACGTCCCAATGGCGAAGATAGAGCTTGCCGTCGGAGATCACGGGGTGTGCCCATGCCTCTTTCTGCGCCCCCGGACGTTCCGGCGGCATGAAGGTGCCCTTGAGGTTGTACTTCTCCGGCGTCGCCTCGACCAGCGCCATGAGACGGTTCTGGTAGCGGAAATAGAGATGCCCGTCGGCATACAGCACGCAGCCGGAGCCCTCGCCCGGCTGGTCGGCATGCCACACGATCTTGCCGGTCTTCATCTCGATGCACGTGGGCTCGCCCTTGTTGTGGTTGCTTCCGCCGTAGATGTAATCGCCCACCTTGACGAATCCGCCGTGATGGTTCTGGAACTCGTCCTTGTCGAGCCAGTAGACCTCCTGGGCCTTCACACCATCGCCGTCGCGGACCAGTTTGAGCAGGGCCGCTCCTGTCTGATAGGCGGTCGACGTGAAGACATAGTCCCCGTCAATGACCGGGGTCGGGATATTGGCCACGCGGTTTGCGACACGATTGTAGCCCCACAGGAACTTGCCCTCGGCAGAGACGCCCACCACGCCCTTGTTCGTCAACTGCACATACTGCTTGACGCCCGCGCCCTGGCTGATCACGATCGACGCGTACCCGGCCTCATCCTTGCCATTCGGGCCAATCACCGGCATCGGAGTCTGCCAGATCACTCCTCCGGTCTTCTTGTTGAGGGCGGCAATGACGGCCCTGCGCCCGCCGGGCGTGCACAGCAGCCTGTCGCCATCGATCAGAGGCGATTCGCTGAACTTCCAACCGGGGTTGGAGGCGCCGCCGAGGTCCTTCAGAAGGTTCTTCGTCCAGACCACCTGCCCGCTGTCGCCCGCAATACAGACAACATCGCCGTTGGTGCCGATCGCATAGACAAAGCCACCATCCACCGTCGGGATGCAGCGAGGGCCATCGTCATGGGGCTTGCCCACCTTGGCCACCCACAATTCCTTCCGTGTGCCGAGATCGTAGCAGTACACGCACTGCGTGTTCTGGCCATCGATCTGCCGGTCACCCATCGTATAGAGCTTCCCGTTGGCGATTGAGACCGAGGAATATCCCGGTCCCAGACCGGTGATTTCCCACAGGAGCTTCGGCCCACCCTGCGGCCACTGCTTGAGCAGACCCGTCTCGGTACAGACACCGTCGCGGTTCGGCCCGCGCCACTGCGGCCAGTCGGCAGCCCAAAGACCGCTATTGAGAATCGCGAAAATCGTACAGGCAATCAGAGCCAATCTGCTGAATCTCGACATTCTTGAACCCCTTAAAATCTCGTGAGTCACCTCAGGGCTTGTCCTCGAACAACGGCTTTTTGATACCCTCACTCAACGTGACCGCAAAGCAGACGATCAGTTACCCCCCACCCACATCGATGCACACCAAATCTCCCTGCGCGCTCCGTGCATAGATCCGCCCGTGGGCCAGCACCGGGACCGTCCAGCACTTGCCCTCCAGGATCTGTGCGGCAGCCAGTTCCATGTACCCGGTGGGTACGGCCTGGGCGATCATCAGCCTGCCCTTGTCGCTCAGGGCAATGAGCCTGCCCCCCGCCAGCGTCACGCTGCCGACCCCCAAGCCCTCCTGGGCCCACTTCACCGCACCCGTCTGGAGATCGAGACACTTCAGTGCCCCGTCCTTCATGTCCACACCGTAGATATGGTCCTGCCACAGCACGGAGGTGCTGAGCCAATTCTGCATCTCCTTGCTGCTCCAGACTTCAACCAGCTTGTCCCGCTGGATCTTGAACAGCGCAGCCCCGGTTCCCAACCCGGAAGACATAAACAGCCTGTCGCCCGCGATGATCGCGTCGGGAATGCTCTCATCGTACATCGTCTTCCAGGGCTGTTTCCACAACACCTGCCCTGTGGCAGCCACGACGCCGTAGAACTCTTTGTTGCCGAGGATCGCCACGCACGTCTTGCCCTGCTGCTCGAACGGCACGGCGGATGCATAGCCCGGCACCCCCTTCTCATTGACCCAAGCCAGTCCCCCATCCTGCTTGCGGAGGGCCAGGCCGTATGTCCCTGCATTGAAGATGATCAGATCGTCCACGATGATCGGCGAGCCGGCAAATCCCCATTCGTGCGGCTTGACCCCATAATCAGCGGTCAAATGCTTCTGCCAGATGACAGCCCCCGTCTTGGCATCCAGGCAAAAGACATGCCCGTGTTTGCTCAAGGTATAGACCCTGCCGGCCTCCACCGTCGGTGTGGCAGTAGGCCCGCCTTCGTGACTCTTCGGTTCCAGGAGCGATAAATAGGCGTGCTTCCAGATCTCCTCGCCGGTCTTGGCGTCAAGACACCAAAGGACGTCCTTCTGTTCCTGTTCGCTCTTGTCGCCCTGCTTACCGGTGTTGCCCATCGCATACACACGTCCGTCGCTCACGGACATGGACGCGAAGCCGGTGCCAATCTGCTTTCGCCACAGGAAGTCCGGGCCATCTTTGAGCTTGTTGGGGTCCCAGGCGGTCTCGGGAGAGATGCCATTGTGGGCTGCACCGCGCCAATTGGGCCAGTCCCCGGCCCGTACGGCGTCGCAATCCAGTGCCAACAGGATTCCCAGGAACAAGGCGGCACTACAGACACCGATCAGTACCGATCTCACCACTTTCAAACCTTCCAAAGCCTCTGACAGAACGAGAATACGGCCAAGACCCCGGTAATGTCAGTCCCGCGAAGGCGGGAATCCACAACTCTATGGGATGAACTCCCGCCTTCGCGGCGGTGACAACGCAGGGCACCTTATGTCATGGGACGCCCATGCCATGAAAGACGCTTGGAACCCCATCGGTATTCCCATACACCGCACTTCAAGCCGGTTTGGCTTGCCTGCATCTATAGTAGCCATATATACTCAGTCAGGCAAGAGTGGTTCGGTAAATCTTCAGGGCTAAGGAGGTACCAATGCAGAGTATCACACGTCGTGATTTCGTGAGAAATTCGGTCGCCGCCGGCGCAACCGCAGCAGCGGCAGTTTCACCTGCCGTCGCATCGGAGCCCGCCCCATCTGCCGCGAGGATCAAAATCCTCGCGATCTCGTGCAGCCCGCGTAAAGGCAAATCTACCGCCGCCGCACTCGGGGTCTGCCTGCAAGCCGCAAAAGAGGTCAGCAACAGGATCGAGACGGAGCTGATCGAGCTGGCCGACCTCAGGATCAATGGCAGCGTCGCCGCGGGCGTCCCCCTGCGAGAGGGTGAGCAGGACGATTTTCCGGCGCTTGTCCCGAAGCTCCGCGACCCCAAGGTCCGCGGCATCATCATCGGGACGCCCGTCTACTTCGGGAATATGAGCTCCCTGTGCCGGGCCTTCCTGGAGCGGTGCATCGTGCTGTGGCAGGACAACCTTGCCCTGAGCAACAAGGTGGCGGGCGTCGTCGCCGTCGGCGGCACTCGCAACGGCGGGCAGGAAGTCACGATCCAGTCCGTCCAGATTTCGCTGTTCTGCAATGAGATGATCCTCGTCGGCAATGGGCGTCCGGGGCCGCGCCTCGGCGCCACCGTCTGGAGCGGTATAGAAGGCGGCGTCCTGAAAGACGAATTCGGCATGACGACCACCAAGGCCCTCGGCCGCCGCGTGGCTGAAGTGGCACTGCGCCTCGCCGGCACAGCCTGATCGGCATGGGCGAAAGCCCATCCTACTTGTCATGCTCATCCTTGAAGGCGAGTGCGCCGGTGGGACAGGCTTGGACGCACCGGGTCGCCGCGACCTTCAGGCCCTCGGCCAGGGATTCGTTGAACGGTACGGCGACGCGGACGTCGAAGCCTCGACCGACAAAGGCCAGACCCAGCTTCTCCCCGACCTGCGATGCGATCTGGATGCAGATGCCGCAATCGATGCACTTGCCCGGCTCATAGATGACATCGGGGTGCTGCGTCTGCTGAACAAATCGCCGTCGCTCGGCCTTGTACTTGGCCTGGCGTGCATCGTGGGCTTGTGCACACGTCCTCAGCACGCAGTTGTCCGCCTTGCGACAATCGCAATGCAGACACCGCAGCGATTCAGCCCGGGCCTCTTCCGGCGTGAATCCGCCGGCGCTGCCCGAGGGCTTACGTCGCACTCCTGTGTCGGCGGATTTCAGGAAGACATCCATCTCGCCGTCGTCGAGCTTGCCCATCCGGCTGTTGAAGGTCTTGGCCGGACCTTCGACCTGCTTGCCTGTCAGATACTGGCGGATGGACTCGGCGGCCTCCTTGCCGTCTGCGACCGCACGCACGGTCAGCCGCCGCTTGCGGATCGCATCGCCACCCGCGAACACGCCCGGCATACTTGTCGCGTTGGTCTGGTTGTCGATCTTGATCCCGTCGGACGAAGCATTGACGCCGAGGGCTTCAGCATCACCGGGCTTCGATTCGCCGGTGCCGATGAATATGGCGTCAAACTGCCTGCGGATTTCATCCATGGGCACGGTGACGCCGACACGCGTGCCGAGCCTGAATGCCACACCGAGCTTGCGTATCTGCGCGACCTCCGCCGCCAGAACATCGCGAGGCAGGTCCTTCTCCGGCACACCATATCTGAGCAGGCCGCCGGGCTCATCGTGATCGTCGAAGATGGTGCAGTCGAAACCATCCTGCGCCAGGTAGTACGCGGCTGCCAGACCCGCCGGACCGGCGCCGAGGACTGCCACGCGTTTGCCTCGGCTGTCCCTGCGTTTCGGCTGATACGGCGACTCGGATTGCAGGTCCACGTCGGCAGCGTACCGCTTCAACAGGCAGATGGAGACAGCCTCATCGTGCTGTTTCCGTCGGCAGGCTTTCTCACAGGGCGCCGGACAGATCCGGCCCAGCACCGCCGGCAAGGCGATGTCCCGCTTCACGGTCGCAATGGCGTCGTTCATTTCTCCTGCCGCGATCTGGCGAATCATCCGCGGGATATTCATGTGGGCCGGGCAGCCCATTTGGCAGGGACCCGCGCAGTCGCCGACGTGATCGCTCAGCAGCAGTTCCAGCGCCGCCTTTCTCGCTTCGCGCACCTCCTCGGACTCGCTCTCCACGCGCATTCCGTCACGAATGATCGTGCCGCAGGCTGGGACAAAGCCGCTTGCACCGGCCAGCTTGACAACGCAGACCATGCAGCTCGTCGTGGCGTCATGGCCGCGAAGATGGCACATGGTGGGAATCGCGATCCCCAGCTTCTGTGCGGCGTCGAGAATCGTCGAACCCGCATCGACCTCCACTTCGCGATCGTCTATCGTGATCTTGGGCATGGTCAGTCAACCCGAACCGCCTGGGCGGGACAGACGCTCTTGCACGTCCCGCACCGGGTACACTTCTCAAGGTCAATTTCGTGCTTCTCGTACGGCTTCATTTGAATGGCACCGACCGGGCAATGCTGGGCACAGATCGTGCAGCCGATGCAGTCGTCCGTGATCGAGTATTTGACGAGGGCTTTGCACTTGCCCGCCGGACAGCGACCGGCCAAGTGGGCCTCGTACTCGTCGCGGAAATACTTCATCGTGGTCAGGACGGGGTTCGGAGCCGTTTTCCCGAGCCCGCACAGGCTGCCCTTCTTGATGATCGTCGCCAGATGTTCGAGCTCGTCGAGATCCGCCGCCTCGCCCTTGCCCGCGCACAGCCGCTCCAGGATATCCAGCATCCGCCGGGTCCCGATCCGGCAGAACGTGCACTTGCCGCACGACTGATTCTGCGTGAACTGGAGGAAGTACCGAGAAATATCGACCATGCAGTCCGTCTCATCCAGGACGACCATGCCGCCGGAACCCATCATGGCGCCGGCCTCGGTCAGTGTCTCGTAGTCCACGGAGAGGTTGTCCCGGGTCGCTGGGATGCACCCGCCCGAGGGTCCCCCGACCTGCACGGCCTTGAACTTCAGCCCGCCCGCAATGCCGCCTCCGATCTCCTCGACGATCTGGCGAATCGAGATTCCCATCGGCACCTCGATCAGCCCGCCCCGGGCCACCTTGCCCGCCAGGGCAAAGACCTTCGTTCCTTTGCTCTTGCCCACCCCGATGCGGGCAAAGGCCTCAGCACCGTTGCGTATGATCCAGGGCACACAGGCGTAGGTCTCGACATTGTTGATCAGGGTCGGCCGATCCCAGAGACCCTTCTGAGCAGGGAAAGGCGGCCGCAGCCTGGGCATGCCGCGACGGCCCTCGATGCTGGCCATCAACGCCGTCTCCTCGCCGCAGACAAAGGCGCCCGCCCCCGCCACGATTTTCAATTGAAGCGAGAAATCCGTGCCGAGAATATTATTGCCGAGAAAACCACGCTCGCGGCACTTGTCCAAGGCTTCGGTCACACGTTTGATCGCGAGCGGATACTCCGCCCGGATGTAGAGATACCCTTCATCGGCCCCGACGCAACGGGCCGCGATAATCATCCCCTCGATGATTCGGTAGGGATAGGACTCCATCAGCATCCGGTCCATGAACGCGCCGGGATCGCCTTCGTCGCCGTTGCAGACGATGTGCTTCTCTTCCGCGTCCGTCGCGCGGACAGCGGACCATTTGACATGCGTCGGAAAGCCCGCGCCGCCCCTGCCGCGAAGTCCGCTCGTCTCGATCTGCGCGATCACGGCCTCGGGCGTCAGCTCCTTGAGTACCCTCTCGAGCGCCTTGAAACCGCCGTTGCGCTGGTACTCGTCGATATCGGTCGGATCGATGTGCCCG
>Ga0154637_1211_pt15 | contig 8933 bp, 5 predicted proteins | sample Rifle2008BG13ft_FD_116066 | JGI IMG/M metagenome (GOLD analysis project Ga0154637, IMG submission 116066) | Planctomycetes bacterium RBG_13_62_9 | reverse complement strand
GTCGGAGAAGCTGGTTCGGCGGGTCTTGGCGAATTCCACGGAGCCGTCACAGGACAGGACGTTCTGGCCGCGGCCGCGGTGGTTTCGGCTGTTGGAGGTCAGAAGACTGTCTCGCAGCTCGATGCTCGGCCAGGCGGACAGGTCCTGGGGGAATTCTTCGGAGAGGGGGTTGAGGTCGGCGAGGAAGACGCGTTTTCGGCCGAGGCTGGGCGTGCCGGCCTGCGGGCAATCGACGCGGAAGCTGAAGTGGACAAAGGCCCGGCCGGGGAAATCGTTGTACCTCGCCACGTTCAGGGCCGCCAGGTCCGCGTCCCTGTCCTGCCGGCGTGCGGGACAGATGAACGCGGCCGGCGCGACATAGCCCTGCCGGATCAGTTGCCAGGCGCCGCGCGTGTTGGAGTGGTTCTCCGGCCCCTGCCCGCCGATCCGCCACCAGGGCGAGCCCGCCGCGATGGCTACCGTCGGGAACTGCCCGTCGTGATCGGCCATGTAGCCGGCGGTCCCATTGTAGATGCCTGCGAGATTGGCCTGGCAGCGCCGCTGCCACTGTCTCTGCCGGGCGGATCCAAGGGCGGGGAACAGCACGCCGACGAACACGACAATCACGGCAGCCACGGCGGCGACCTCCGTCCAGTTGCGCCACAGGGGGATTCTCAGGGGGATTCTCCCGACCGGCTCCACTCGTGGCCGGCCGAAGACGGCCTCGGCCTGCTCTTTCAGCCGCTGGATCGTGCTCTCGGCCAGCTCATCGGGACAAGGCTCCATCTCGACACTCTCGAGGGGCGACAGGGCGGACTGGAACAGTTGGTAAAGCTCGGTGGCTTCCTGGCTCGACGCCAGCAACTCCTCCGCCTCGTCGGTGTCACGAGGGTCGGTCAAACCAAAAGAGTAGTCAAACAGCAATTGCTTGTGAGCGTCACTTAGCGGCGTCATTTGACCTCTTTGCTACCTACTGCTGCCTTCCAGTCCTTGGCGAAACGGGCCACAGCCGTGTGGAGTCTGCTCTTCACAGTGCCAATTGGTATACGCAGGATGTCCGACATCTGTTTGTAGGAGAACCTGTGAAAATACGCGAGGATGAGGATCTCGCGGAGGTTCTCCGGCATGGCGGCGATGACCTCGCTGACCCGCTCGGCGGTTTCCGACCGCTCCACCTCGTCGTAAGGCACGGCCGTATCGGACGTTAGAGCGTTGAGCACCTCGTCAAAGGAGACGTCCTCCCCCTCGGCAATCGTCCCAATAGGAATGGCGCTGGTCCGCTGGCTCTTCCGCAGGGCGTCTTTGGCTTTATTGGCAGCAATAGTGAACAGCCAGGGGCGCAGGGGCCGGCTTGGATCGAAGCTGTCCCGGCTGGTGAACAACTGCATGAACGTCTCCTGGAAGACATCCTCCACCAGGTCGGCCTGATTCAGGAATTGCCTCAGAAATGCGTGCAGACTGTTCTTATAGCGGTTGACGATCTCGCGAAAGGCGGCTTCATCACCCTCTTTGTAGCGTTCCAGAAGCTCGGCATCGGTCAGTTTTTCAAACGTTTTCGCCATAAACCCACTTTCTAGAATACTTCATTATAAGACCCCAGTGCGGCAATGCAAACCCAGTTTTCACAAGGGATAACGGCGAATTGGCTTCGTTTGGCGCTGCGTCGGGGCCGACCCGCCACCTGTAGAGACGCAAGATCTTGCGTCTCCTTGCCAAGGATGCGCCCCGCCCCCAGGCCGGTACACTGCGGCCGGAAGATGGGAAGGGACGAAGGCGTTGGCAGGTTGATGGGCGGCTCTTACCCTCCGGTCCCCGATCCAGTCGGCCGGGCTGTGCAGGAAACCTCGACTTGGCGGAGAAGCTCCTTGGCCGTTGTGATTCCGGTCAGGTCTGTCTCGATCTCATCGATGGGCAGATATTGATCCATGCGGCCGATCAGTTCGGGGCGACTCGTCGCGCCGGCGGTCGCGTCGATGTGCCCTCTGTAGATCAGCGAGGGCTGCCCGTTGCCGTACCGGTCCGTCTCGCCCGCCTCGGACATCCGCGGGAAAGCTGCATTGAAGTCGCCGGAGACATTGACTTCGATGAAGTAGGTCCATAGGACGCCTTTTCGTTTCCGCCCTGGCCTGCCGGACTCACGACCGACATATACTACACCGCTCTCGAACCCAAAAAGCGACGCAAGAAAAACCTCGCGGATGACGGCAAATGGTGATCTCTTCCGCCCGCGTTATCGTCGGGCGCGCGGCAGGTCGGGTGCGGTTGTTCCACCGCCGGGATGAGAAATCGTCTGATGGGAAGGACCTGGGCCCGCTCTACTTCTTCGCCGGTTGCTTTCCTCGTCGGCGAGTGACGATTTCTTCGGCGATCTTCGTGGGGACCTGGGCGTAGTGGGACATTTCCATGGTGAAGGTGGCCATACCCTTGCTCAGGCCGCGGACGATCGTCGCATAGCCGAACATGCTGGCCAGCGGGACCTCGGCCCGCACCACGACGCACGTGTGGCGGACCTCCGTGTTGTGGATGATCCCGCGCCGGCTGTTCAGGTCACCGACGATGGCGCCCTGGTACTCCCTGGGCGTCTCCACTTCGACCTTCATGATCGGCTCCATCAGGCACGGCCTGGCCTTGCGGAACGCCTCGACGAAGGCGTCGCGGGCCGCGATGCGGAAGGCCATCTCGCTGGAATCGACCGCGTGGGCGGAGCCGTCGTCGAGACACATCTTGCACCCGACGACTTCGTAGCCGGCGAGCGGACCTTTCTTCAGGGCGGCCTGGAAACCCTTGTTGACGGCGGGGATGTACTCGCCGGGGATACGGCCGCCGACGACGTTGTCCTCGAACTCGTACGTGACGTCACCGCCGGGCGGCAGCGGGATCAACCGGCCGATCACGTGGGCGAACTGGCCCGCGCCGCCGGTCTGCTTCTTGTGGCGGTAGTTGAACCTGGCCTCGATGGTCGGGGCCTCGCGGTAGCTGACGCTCGGCGCGCCCACCGTGACGCTGGCCCGGTACTCGCGGCGCATCCGCTCGATGTAGATGTCGAGGTGCAGCTCTCCCATGCCGGCAATGACGGTTTCGCCGCTCTCGGGATCGGTCCAGACGCGGAAGGTCGGGTCCTCCTTCATGAATCGGCTCAGGGCCTTGGCCATGCGCTCCTGGTCGGCATTGCCGGCGGGGATGACGGACAGGCTGATCACCGGGTCGGCGATGAAGATGCTTTCGAGCGAGTAATTGATTCCCTCGCCGCAGAGGGTGTCGCCGTTGGCGCACTCGACGGCGAGCATGGCGACGATGTCGCCCGGCCCGGCGTCGGTGATGTCCTGGCGGTCGTTGGCGTGCATGCGGACGATGCGCCCGACGCGGAGCATGCGGTTCGTGCGGGCGTTGCGGTACTGAGCGCCCTTGGTGAGCCGGCCCTGGTAGACGCGGACGTAGCTCAACTGCCCGAACGGCTCATCGGTGATCTTGTAGACCATCGCCACCAGCGGGGCATCCGGGTCGCCGGCCAGCGGCGTCTCCGTCCCGGCGTTGTCGTGGTCGCGGGCGAAGTAGGAGCGATCCAATGGGCTGGGCAGGTAGTCGCAGACGGCGTCCAGCAGCGGCTGCACGCCCTTGTTCTTGAAGGCCGAGCCCATCATCAGCGGCACGATCTCGCGATTGATCGTCGCCTCGCGAATGGTCTGGCGGATCATTGCAGCGTCGATGGGCTGCTCTTCGAGCAGCCGCTCCGTCATCTCGTCGTTGAACATGCTCAGGGCATCGAGCATCTCATGTCGGGCTTTCTGGGCCGCAGCCATGTGTGCCGCCGGGACCGGCCCACGCACGACGTCCTCCCCATCATCACCCTCGAATGTAATGGCTTCCATTGCGATCAGGTCGATCACACCCTGGAAGTCCTCGGCGATTCCCATGTTCAGTTGAATCGGCACGACGTTGAGGCCGAGCTTTCCGCCCATATCGCGGCGGACCCGCTCCGGGTCGGCGCCGACGCGGTCCATCTTGTTGATGAACGCGATGCGCGGCACGCGGTAGCGCTTCATCTGCTGATCGACGGTGAACGACTGGCTCTGCACGCCGCCGACGGCGCAGAGAATCATGATCGCCCCATCGAGCACGCGGAGCGACCGCTCGACCTCGATGGTGAAGTCCACGTGGCCGGGCGTGTCGATCAGGTTGATGCACTTGTCCTGCCAGGCGACCTGCGTGGCGGCCGACTTGATCGTGATGCCGCGCTCCCGCTCGAGGTCCATGAAGTCCATGGTGGCCCCGCCCTCGCCGTTGCCGTCGTGCACTTCCTGCATGCGGTGAATCCGTCCGCAATAGTATAGAATGCGCTCGCTCAGGGTCGTCTTGCCCGAGTCGATGTGCGCCGATATTCCGATGTTGCGAATCTTCCCGATCTTTTCCATAGCCCGTCAAAACGGTCGTTCCAAGACAATACTTCTTCCCACCAGCCGGGTATTCCGACAGCCCGGCGACAATCGTTACTCGCTTATCGGTTGGTGAATCCCCACAGATTGCGAAGATTACCCTAGATTCCAGGTGATTAGCAGGTCGCTGTACCCCCCTCCATCACCAGAAGCGAGGAAACCATTACTATACAACCCCCTCGGCACAAATGCAACAGGAATTTCCCCAAATTTACGGAATCGCCAAAGGCCGGTTCGCGCGCCCGCTCGCTATTTCGAGGCCGGTTTCCTTACATTCTGAGCACCCGTCGCACAGTTTGCAGGGAGAGTAGTCCCGAAGGTTGACGGACTTATGGGCTGGACTTTTGCGGGACGGAGGTTAGGCTTGCTCGGATGGTCGCTCAGCATGTTTGCTCGCGGATTTGGGTCTGTGTCATGGCGACCGCGTGGCTGGTTGGCTATTGCCCGGCGGCGGTGCGGACGGGGTTGGACAATGTCGGCACATCCCCCGAGCTGTTCGAGGGCAAACGCGTCGGCATCATCGCCAACCACACGTCCTATAATAGTCGCGGTAAATATGTTGTCGATATGTTTCGGGCCATGCTCGGCGTGCAGGTGGTTGCGCTGTTCAGCCCCGAGCATGGGGTGCAGGGAACCGCGGAGGCGGGCGTGGCCATTGGCAGGTGGGCCGACCCCAACTATGGCCTGCCTGTCCACAGCCTCTATGGCGAGACGAAGAAGCCTACGCCGGAGATGCTGGCCAACATTGATGTGCTCGTCTTCGACATCCAGGATGTGGGGGCGCGTTTCTACACGTACGTCTCGACGATGGCCCTGGCGATGGAGGCGGCGGCCGAGAACGGCAAGCCGTTCGTCGTGCTCGACCGGCCCAATCCGCTCAACGGCGAGCAGGTCGAGGGCGAGGTCCTCGATCCGTCGTTCGCGAGCTTCGTCGGTCTGTACCCGATCCCCGTGCGGCACGGCATGACGGTCGGCGAGCTGGCTCGGATGATCAATGGCGAGGGGTGGCTCACTGGCGGGGTGCGGGCCGACCTGGCCGTCGTGTCCATGACGAGCTGGTATCGCCGCCTGTGGTACGATCAGACGGGCCTGTCCTTCATCCGGCCGTCCCCCAACATCCCGGACCTGGACACGGCGGCGATCTATCCCGGCCTGTGCCTGCTGGAAGGCACGAATGTCTCCGAGGGCCGCGGCACGCCCATCCCCTTTCGCCAGTTCGGCGCGCCCTGGATGAACGCCGAGAGCGTGTGCTGCTCGCTCAACGCCCTGCGTCTGCCGGGCGCGTGGTTCGAGACCACGTCATTCGTGCCCACCTCCTCCAAGTACAAGGACCAGCTCTGCCACGGCGTCCGACTCCTTCTCGGCGACAAGAAACGGCTCGATCCCTTCCGCACCGGCGTCGAGATCGTCAACCAGATCTGCCGGATTCACCCTGACCAGTTCCAGTGGAACGTCGAGCATTTCGACCGCCTCTGCGGCACGGATGCGATTCGCAAGGCGATCGTCGCCCAGGCATCCCTCGACGAGCTGCGAGAACGCTGGCGAGCGGAGTGTGACGCCTTCCGGCAGGCCAGGACCGAGTACCTGCTGTACCCCGAGTGACCGGCCCCGCAGACACGGGCCGCGGACAGGCAATGCCCTGTTCCTGAGGCGCCGGCGAGACGATTGGCTGAAATGAAAGGGCATGGGCAACGACTACCAGGAGATGCCACGGACACTCCCCGCCTTCGCATGAGAAGCTCTGGGCGGGCCAAGTCGCGGGCCTTGTGATGGCTGGCCCGCGCGAGCCGGTTGCCATTTTGGGCAAATTGTGGTATGTTCTAAGCATGAGCACGAGATCCGGACAATCCGATGGGACAAGGTCATGGCGTGCGCGTATGCGGACGGCATACGATGTGCTGGCGCTGCGCGCGTACAGCGTCATCGTGTTCGGGGCACTCGTGTGCACGATGGCCGTCAAGCTGTTCCATGCGATCCGCTCCGGGTTGATCCTCGAGTACCCCGCCTGGATTCTCACGGACATCGCCGTGCTCCTGACCATTCAGGTCGTCCTGTCGCTGGTCTGCTGCCGTTGGCCGACGAAACGCGTCGTCCGAATCGTCACGACGCTGGCGGCGGTGGTTTGCACGTGGTCTGTGGTCAACGCCGCCTGGCTGATCCGCACGGGCACGCAGATCCTGCCCATGGAGCTGCTGCCGTTGATTCGCGATCCGATCAATATCTTCTGGATGGTGCTGGGCAACCTTCGCAGCATGCCGGGACCTGCGGCGGTCCTGCTGATCCCCAGCGCCGTCGCCCTAGCGTTCTTCTTTTCGGTGCTGGCCCGGCCGCGGCTGCCCGTGTGCAATCGCGAGCGGCTCCGCACCCGTGTGATCGTCTTGCTCGCCGTCAGTGGGGCGGCCATTGTCGCCAGCCTGTCGGTGTCGGGCTTCGTCCGCGTCGCGGCGCCCGGCCTGCGATCCAACTGCCAGTCACGGGCGATCCTGGCCTTTCTCCTGCCCCGATACCGTCACCTGGCGAGGAACGACTTCGCCAACGCCGCCCGCATCCTGCCGCGTCACGATGCGATCCCCATCGGATTCAAACCCCGATGGGTCAACCACAACGTGGTGATCGTCGTGCTCGAGGGCATCCAATACGACTGCACGTCGCTTGCCGGCGAGCAGGGCGGGATCGCCCCGGACGGCGGGGGCCTGACGCCGTACCTGGCGTCCCTGGCCCGGCAAGGGGCCTCGTTCACCAACGCCCGGGCCGTGGTGACGCACACGACCAAAGCCCTGTTCGCCCTGCTGACGGGCCGGGCGCCGTCGGCCTCGCAGGATATCGGCGAAGCGGTGCCGATGGACCAGCCGTATGCAAGCCTGGCCACCATCCTCGAAAAGGGCCTGGGCTTTCGCACGGCGTTCTTCCAGTCCGCCACGGGCACGTTTGAATCCCGGCCCGGACTCGTGCACAACCTCGGCTTCGACAAATTCTGGTCCCGCGAAGACTTGAACGACCCGAACCGCTTCGTCGGCTACCTCGGCTCCGACGAATTCGCCATGCTCCAGCCGATCCACGACTGGATCCAGTCGGAGGATAAGCCCTTCCTGCTGGTCGCTCTGTGCTCCGTGACGCACGACAACTACGAGGTGCCCCGCTGGTTCGGGCCCGATGCCGGCGAGCCGGTGGACGATTACCGCCAATCGATCTCCTATACGGACCAGTTCATCGCCGCCCTGGATGCCGAGCTGGCCAAGCTCAACCTGACCGAGGAGACGATCTTCTGCGTCGTGGGCGATCACGGCGAGGGATTCAACGAGCATCGCATCATGGGCCACGAGCGCCTGGCTTACGAGGAGGTCCTTCGCATCGCCGCCTGCATGCGGGCGCCCTATCTGATCCAGCCGGGGACACGAATCACCGGACCGGTCAACTCCATGGACCTGACGCCGACAATTCTCAGCCTGCTCGGATTCGACATCGGTCCGATGCGCTTCGACGGCGTCAATGCACTGGAGCCGTTGCCGAAGGACCGCAAAGTGTACTTCTCGTGCTGGATGCAACAGGGGCCCACGGGTTTCATTCAGCGCAACAACAAGTTCGTGTATGATCCCGAGCACAACACCGCCTCGCTGTTTCGCCTGAGCACCGACCCCCTGGAGTTGTCCGGGACCGAGATGCCCAAGGAGCAGGCGCAACGGCTCACACAGGAAATCATCCAGTGGCGAAGAGGCACCATCTTCCGACTCGATCAGGAGGAGTCCGGCCACACGACTCTCTTTGGCCAGTGGAACTGCAAGTGGAACTGCAACCGGCGGGACTGCACGGTCAAGCACATCGCCAACGAATAGACGGCCGCCGCGCTGGAGCCGCAGGGACGTTCAACGTCGTCCCGGCACGCCACGCATTGTAGCAACGGACACCGCCGTTTGTCCCTGTCGCCAAAGGACTTACGCAACACAGCACAGTCACACGTCGCGGGCTTTGGTGAATCTGCACAGCCCGGAGAACCGACGCCAATGCCCCTGTGGGAAAATAGGGTTTTTTCAAAATCTGGGCATTTTGTTCTTGCCTTCCGGGTGACTTCAGGTAGCATACCGACAACACAGCAGATTCACGGGTGACTCCGTGACAGTTGCCGCAGCGACAAAGGCGTGGAGCACAGGGCGGCAACGATCTGAGGGCCCGTGAACAGTCGGATGGCATCGCGGCTCTTTGCCATAGGGACTTGCATGAACAGGGGCGGGGGCGTCCTAAACCTACAACTGAGCCAATCTTACGGAGGAGGAGCAGCCCGCCCTTTTTGGAAGAAAACCGAGGCTGGTCGCGGCGAAAGCCAAACGCCGGCTTTGGTTTCTCGGTTGCGGGGTCGTTCCGGAGGAGGGCGGCTCCGCTTTTTTCTTGCGCCCGATGTCCCCCCGACCGCGGCGGACGTCAAGACGCTGTCGCGGCCGCGGCCGGCTGCAGCGAGTCGATCACCAGCTTGAGGCGGCGCTCCGCGTCTTTGGCGATCCGCCGAAGATCGAGATTGTCGATCAT
>Ga0154637_1181_pt4 | contig 8958 bp, 7 predicted proteins | sample Rifle2008BG13ft_FD_116066 | JGI IMG/M metagenome (GOLD analysis project Ga0154637, IMG submission 116066) | Planctomycetes bacterium RBG_13_62_9 | reverse complement strand
CTACGCCGCGCAGCACCTTCTCCTGCAGGACTTCGAGCAGACGGGGGCGACCTATCAGGACACGGAGAACCTGATCAACGAGTGTCATCGCATCCGATCCGTGAGGGTCTCGGCCCTGTTCATCGAGCTGAAAGACGGACGAGTGCGGTGCTCGCTCCGCAGCCGGGGCGAGGTGGACGTGAGCGACCTGGCCGCCAGGTTCGGCGGCGGCGGCCATCGCAACGCTTCGGGCACCTTCCTTCCCGGCCCCATGGAACACGCCAAACAGTTGATCTTCGATGAGATCACTCGCAGACTCACCCAGTGATACGACCCGGAGCGACCAGCCCCGGCCGAGTGAGTTTCTTCCTCATACAGGATTCGGTGATTTGCCCATTCTCACCGGGACCGTTGCCGGTTAGCCTTCTGGACATCAGGGATCATCGTGACTACTACTGTTGGAAGGAAGGAGTCTTCTATGAGAACTATCGCAGTGGCATGTACCTTGGCGGTTGCCGGCTCATTGTTCGTAGTGGGATGCAGCACCGCCCCCAAGTCGATGGAGCACCAGGCCGCGTTGGATACCAGCGTCCGGAGCGCCATCGAAACCGCCAGGGCAACCGATCCGGGACTGCAGAGCTTCTTCGACAATTCGGCCGGGTATGCCGTATTCCCCAGTGTCGGCAAAGGCGCCTTCTGGGTGGGGGGCGCATTCGGCAGGGGGCAACTGTTTGAGAACGGGCAACTGACGGGCTACTGCTCGCTGACGCAGGCGACTTTCGGCCTGGCGTTCGGAGGCCAGTCCTACACCGAATTCATCTTCTTCCAGACTCCGGAAACTCTGAACCGTTTCAAGACCGGCAATTACGCCTTCTCGGCGCAGGCCTCGGCGGTGGCGATCAAGGCGGGCGCCTCCGCCACTGCCGACTATGCCGATGGCGTCGCCGTCTTCACAATGGGCGAATCGGGCCTGATGGTGGAAGCCTCCATCGGCGGGCAGAAGTTCAACTCCCAGCCGATGGGCGACCTGCCGGTTGCCAGCAGTGCGTACTGACCGGGCATGAGGTCGGGTGACGTCTCTACGCGATGCGATGACGGAGCCGCGCCTCTTCGATCGTGCAGTACAGGACGGGCACGATCAGCATGGTCAGGATTTCGATGGTCATGCCGCCGAACGACGGGATGGCCATCGGGACCATGATGTCGGAGCCCCGGCCGGTCGAGGTGAGGACGGGAATCAAGGCCAGAATCGTCGTGGCGGTGGTCATCAGGCACGGGCGAACCCTTCGCGTGCCCGCTTCGATAACCGCCTCGCGGATCTGCCGCCTGTTCGTTGTCGGCCGGGACTGGAACGTCTGCTCCAGATACGTGCTCATCACAACGCCGTCATCGGAGGCAATGCCGAACAGGGCCAGGAAGCCAACCCAAATCGCTACGCTCAGGTTGATCGGGTGGACCTGGAACAGCGTTCGCATATTGACGCCGAACAGGTTGAAATCGAGGAACCAGCTCTGGCCATACAACCAGATCAGCAGAAAGCCGCCCGACCAGGCCACGATGATCCCTGAGAAGACCAACAGCGTCGTCGAAACCGAACGGAACTGCAAATAGAGAATCAGGAAGATGATGAACAGGGCCAGAGGAATCACGACCGAAAGCGTGTTCTGGGCCCGGATCTGGTTCTCGTAGGTCCCTGCAAATGTGTAGCTTACCCCCCTGGGAACAACGAATTCGCCCGAGTCGATCTTGTCTTGCAGGTACCGGCCGGCCTGCTCGACCACGTCGACTTCGGCGTAGCCCGGCTTCATATCGAAGATGACGTAGCCGGTCAGGAAGGTATCCTCGCTCTTGATGGCCTGGGGTCCGCGTACGTAACGGATATCCGCAAGCTGCACCAGGGGAATCTGCGCCCCGCCGGACCCCCGCACGAGGATTTTCTCGATGCTCTCGATCTCATCGCGCAGCTCGCGCAGGTAGCGGACGCGGACCGGGTATCGCTCCCGTCCTTCGACCGTCGTGGTGATCCGTTTGCCACCGATGGCGACCTCGATCACGTCCTGCACCTGCTGAATGCTGATGCCGTAGCGAGCGATCGCTTCGCGGTCGATATCGATCTCAAGGTAGGGCTTGCCCACGATCCGGTCGGCGATGACCGCGCTGGACTCCACGTTCGGCACCTCTTTCAGGAATCGCTCGATCTGCATGCCGACCTTTTCAATCGTGTCGAGGTCGGGGCCCCGGACCTTGACTCCCATCGGGGCCCGCATGCCACTCTGGAGCATGACGATGCGTGCCGCGATGGGCTGCAGCCGCGGAGCGCTCGTCGTTCCGGGAATCTCGCCGGCCTTGACAATCTCGTCCCAGATGTCGGCGGGACTCTTGATATGCTCTCGCCACTGCCGGTACGGTCGCCCCGCGGGGTCGGCGATGAGATTGCCCTGTTCATCGCGGGCGAATTTACTGCGTGCGCGGTCGTATTTGAATCGCAGCCAGTGTCCCGCCGCGTCGGTGATGTACTCCGACTTGTAGTTGATCACCGTCTCGATCATGGAGATGGGGGCCGGATCGAGCGGCGAATCCACGCGCCCGATCTTGCCCACCACCGAGTCGATCTCCGGGATTGCCTGGAAGGCCATGTCCTGCTTCTGGAGCACATCGAGCGCCTCGCCGATGGAGGCGTGCGGCATCGTGGTCGGCATGTACAGGAACGAGCCCTCATCGAGGGGCGGCATGAACTCCTTGCCCAGCCCCGGAAACGTCTGCGTCGCAGCCGTCCAGAGGCGATTGGTCTGCAGGGACTCGGGTACGAACGAGAACACACGCGCGAATCCCAGCCAGATCATCCCTCCCAGAAGGACCAACGCGACAGGTATGGAGAGAAACGCCACCTTGTGGTCGAGACACCAGCCCAGTATACGCGCGTAGAAGTGCTGAAAGACGCGGAAGAACACGAGCAACCCACCAATCAGCAGGGCGACAAACAGGAGGTTTCGCGCGAGCCCCCGAACCGGTCCCAGGGGCAGCCAGTGGCCCGTCAGAAGAACGCCGACAAAGATCACGGCCAGTGCGTTGGCGGCGATAGGCAGCCAGCCACGCGCTCGCGCGGGGATATAGTTATGAGTCAGGTGATACGCCGCGATGACGCCGACGATCACGCCGATCCACCACCCCGCACGCAGTCCCGCGACGGCAGCCAGGACGAGCAGGACGCCGCCCAGCACATAGCGTCGAATACGATCCAGGCCGACCCTCCTCGTGAACAGGATATGGGCCGCGGGGGGAATGATGGTCAATGCCACGACGATTGATGCCAGCAGTGCAAAGGTCTTGGTGAACGCCAGGGGCTTGAAAAGCTTGCCTTCGGCGCCGGTCATCGTGAATACGGGAAGGAAGCTGACGATGGTAGTGGAAACGGCTGTCAGGACCGCACTGCCGACCTCCGACGAGGCTCGGAACACCACCTCCAGGGTGTTTTCCTTCTCATCCGCCTGGTCCAGGTGGCGGAGGATGTTCTCACAGATGATGATCCCCATGTCCACCATCGTCCCGATGGCAATGGCGATGCCGGAAAGCGCTACAATGCTGGCGTCTACGCCGAACACCTTCATCGCGATGAAGCTCATCAGGATCGCCAGCGGCAACAGTGCACTGATCAGCACGCTGCTGCGCAGGTGCAGAACCATGATGATGACAACGATGATGGTGACCAGGACCTCTTCCGTCAGGGCGGTGTTCAGTGTGCCAAGCGTCTCGTAGATCAGCCCTGTGCGGTCGTAGAACGGCACGATGGTCACCTTCGAGACGGTCCCATCGTCCAGGACTTTCTGGGGCAGCCCCGGCGTAATCTCCTCGATCTTGGCCTTAACGTTCTTGATCGCGGCCAGAGGATTGTAGCCGTAACGAACCACCGCCACTCCGCCCACGGCCTCGGCGCCGCTCTTGTCCAGCGCCCCGCGGCGCAGCGCCGGGCCCTGCGTGACCTTGGCGACGTCTTTGACGGTGATCGGGACATTGTCCTGGACCTTGAGGACGGCCTTTTCGATATCCTCGACCTGCTCGATGAAACCCAGGCCGCGAATGACGTACTCGACGCGGTTGATCTCGATCGTCCGCGCGCCGACATCGATGTTGGATGCCTTGACCGCCTTGAAGATGTCCTCGAGGCCAATGCCATAGGCGCGCATGGCATCCGGATCGACGTCGATCTGATACTCGCGGACGAACCCTCCGACCGACGCAACCTCGCTGATGCCCTCCGCGCCGGTCAGGGCGTAGCGCACGTGCCAGTCCTGGATGCTGCGCAGTTCATCCGGCCCCCATCCCCCGGCGGGGTTGCCCTCGGGGTCGCGGCCTTCCAGCGTGTACCAGAAGATCTGGCCCAGGCCCGTGGCATCGGGCCCCAGGGTCGGCTGGACGCCTTCCGGCAGCGAGCCCGGGGCAAGACTGTTGAGTTTCTCGAGAACTCGGCTTCGCGACCAGTAGAAATCGACCTTCTCGTTGAAGATGACGTAGATGCTCGAATAGCCGAAGAAGGAATAGCTGCGAACGGTCTTGACGTCCGGCAGGCCCAACAGGGAAACCGTCAGCGGGTAGGTGATCTGGTCCTCCACGTCCTGGGGGGAACGCCCCATCCATTCCGTGAAGACGATCTGCTGATTCTCCCCGATGTCGGGGATGGCGTCCACCGGCACAGGCGACCGCGGCAGCCCGCTCACCTCCCAGTCGAAGGGCGCGACCATGATGCCCCAGCCCAGAACCAGGAGAACCACCAGGGTCACCACGAGCTTGTTCTCCAGACAGAAGCGAATGATCCTGTCCAGAATTCCCATGCGTGGATGGATATCCTTGTTCACTGTGTCCATAAATGTCGATCTCGACGCGCCGTGCGCTGCTTACTTCTGAAACTGTGGCAGCTTGGCGATGTACTTCTCCGGGTTGGCGTTGAACGTCTCCGGGCAGCCTTTGCAGCAGAAGTAGACCTTCTTGCCCTGGTATTCCACGAAGATGTTCTTGTTGATGGGGTTGCCCTCCATGACAGGGCAGGTCGTCTGCTCGACGGCAACGGCCTCGTCCTGCGAATGGTCCATCGAAGCGTGCTCCTCCATGGGCGTCTGCTGCGTCTGCTCCTGGGCAGTCGGCGTCTCTCCCTCGCAGCCGGAGAAGGCGATCAGCCCGGCCAGCATGGCAAACGTGGCAACGACGATCGCCAGAACTCTCCCACGGGATTTCACTCTTTCAGTCATTGCGGTCTCCTTTCGGAATCAATAAAGTGACACAATGTTCTCGAACATCAATGCTTGTGGCCGGCATCGGGCGTCCCGGCCTGCGGCTGAGTCGCGGCAGACGGGGCGGCCGATTCACCATGCTGATGCCCGGCAGGCATAGCGCCGCCCTCGGGATTCATCATGCTTGGCTTGGCCTGGATCTGCAGCGCCGAATCGATCTTGAAGTTGCCGTTAGTCACAACCCGCTCGCCCTCCTGCAGGCCCGATTCAACCAGGTAGTAGTCCCCCGCTTTCGGTCCCAGCACAACCTCGCGGCCCTCGAATGTAGGGACTTCCGTATCCGGCTTGCGGACATAGACGACGGCGCGCTTGCCCGTGATCAGTGGGGCCGTGTCGGGAATCACCAGCGGGGCCCGTTCCGGCGTCTGGGCCACCACGTAGCCGAGCGATTCGGTCGTCACTAAATCCATTCCGCAGATGTCGCACTGGCCCGGCTCCGGTTTCACCACCGATGGGTGCATCGGGCAGATCCACTTGCCGGCCAAGTCGGGGTCCATCACCTTGCCGCCCTGCGCCACGCGCGACTGAACGATCGCACGCACGAACATCTCCGGCTTCAGTCTCCCGTCCGGGTTGGGGACATCCACGCGCACCTTGACGGTTCGAGTCGTCGGGTCCAGCACGGGGTCTACGAAGCTGATCCGTCCCGTGAAGACCTCGCCTGGATGTGCGTCCGTGGTGAATTCGACCTCCTGCCCATAGCGGATCCACGGCAGGTCGGATTCGTAGGCATCAAGCTTGACCCACAACTGTGATAAATCGGCCACCTTGTAGATTTGTGTGCCCGTCGTCACATACGCCCCCTCGTTGACCATCTTGTGAATGACCACGCCGCCGATGGGCGAGTAGATCGTCAGATGGGTCAGAGGCTTGCCGGATTGTTCGACCTGCTGAATTTGCTCGGCGGTCAGGCCCAGGAGCCGGAGCTTCTCCCTGGCAGCCTCCAGCGTGCTGGCGGTCGTTCTCGCCAGGTAGTCTGACGTGGTCCCCTCTGCATTTGCGCCCGCCTTGACGGCCTGCAGCAGTTCGGCCTGGGCGCTGATCAACTCCGGGCTGTAAAGATACACCAGGTGGTCGCCCTTGCGAACGGTAGTGCCTGTGAAGTCGACGTACAGACGGTCCAGCCGGCCCGGCACCCACGCCGTAATAGTGCGAACGCGGGTTTCGTCGTACTGCACTTTCCCCACCATCCGCACCTCGTTGGCCACGAACTGCCGCTCGACTGGCGAGGTCTGAACGTCCATGAGCTTGGCGGCGGCCTCCGAAACCGCCAATTCACGCGGCGACGCTTCGGCCGCCATGCTCTCCGGCATGGGGATCAGCTCCATCTCGCAGATCGGGCACAACCCCGGTCTGTCGCGGATGATGTTGGGATGCATCGAGCAGTACCACTTCCGGGCCCCTGCCGTTTCGACGCCGATATCGTGCACCCTGTCGCTTGGGGTTCCAGACGACAGGGCGTACCCCGCCGCAAAGCCTGCTGCTATCAGCAGCAGTCCGACGACGCCCCACCAAACAACATGCCTGATGCGCATCAAAGAACCTCCCTACACGGGTCCACAAGCTCTCATGTATACTAATCCCATAGGATTTATGTTCATGAAAATCAAGGATTCTCCTGCAATCAAATCATAGTCCTTGCTGCTGCGTGTGTCAGTTCTCGTGTTGCGTCGGGTTAGCTGCGGCCAAATCCGCTCCGACGAGCATCTCAAGTTCCGCTAATCTTTGGTTCTGCGTGGCCCACGCTCGCTCACGCTGAAGTTGGTACTGCAGGAAGGTCTGCTGCGCGTCGATCAGACTGAGAAAATCAATGGTTCCGGCCATGTAGGCGGATTCCGACGCCCCGACCAACTCCTCGGCCTTGGGCACAAGGACATCGGAATAGAGCGACAGTTTGCGGCCGCTGTCTTCAAAGTCGTAGAGGACGCGCGAGGCCCGCGCGATAAGGGTGTTTTCGAGGTCGTCCCGCTCGTGCCGAACCCGCCGGGCGGCCGCTCGTGCCTGCTGCTCGGCAGCCCCGTAGCTCTTTCGCCAGATTGGCAGGTTCATGCTGAACATCAGGATCACGGGGTCCTTGCCGCTGTCCGGCACGCCGGCCATCAGTGCCTCATCCGTGTCGATCCAGTCGACCCCGACCCCGATCTCCGGATAGAACCGCCTCTTCGCCAGTTCGGTCCGGCTCATCGCGGCACCCAGATCGAACTCCTTGGCCTCCAACTGGGGATTCCGACGCTTCAAGAGATCAAAAACCTCGCCCCGTTCGACATCTACGGAAGGCATCTCCGGGCTGCTTGGCCACGGCAATGGCGTGTCGGCCGGGCGATTCAGAACGGCGTTCAGTCGAGCGACGATGGGCACTCTCAATTCCTGCAATTCCCGGAGTCTGTCCTCAAGAATGGCCAACTGCACTTGGGCGCGGATGATGTCGGGGTGCCGTGCGGCCGATGCAATGTACTTCGCACGGGCCACCTCCTCGAAGTGCTGAATCAACTCCACATTCTCCCGGGCGATTTGAATAGCCCGGTGCAGATACAAGTACTCGTAGAAGGCGTCCTTGACCTGGTAGAACAGTTGCAGTCGGGCCGTCTCGAATCGCCGCGCCGCGGCTCTGGCTTCGGCCGCTGCCGCATCGCTCCTCGCTTCAATCGTCCCAAACCACGGAAAGACCTGCATGATGCCCGCCCGCTGTCGCTGCGGTCCCACACGGGTCTCCACCTCCTCAACAAAGTAACCGTAGGTGAATCGTGGATCGGGCAGGGCTTCGGCCTGCGGGACTTGCTCCACCGCCCCCTGCCACGCCTCGAATGCCGCCTTGAGGCCGGGGTTATTCAACGCCGCATACCCCAGATACTCAGACAGCGTCGCCGGCGTATTCACATCCACAGGAATCGACTCGGCCCCGCGCGAGGAGCCCGTCACAATCGCCATGAGCAGAAGCACAGGCACAATCGTCGCCACCTTCGTCATAGACAGCCCTTCCACAACCAATGGCACTCGAAAGCATGCACAATACCCCTATGGATGCAGGGCGTATTGCCGGTACCGAACCTGGAGACATCCGGTGACGAGTGTCACAACATCAGAAGTACTCAGGCTCGTTGCCGGATTTCCACTTGATATTACAGCCCATGCTCGGCTTTTGTTCCTGCGATACCGGCTCACCTTGAAGAACTGCGTCCAGCGCGGCTCGCAAATCGGCTCCCGTGACCGGTATATTGCTGCCCGGCCGGCTGTCATCCATCTGCCCGCGATAGACCAGCCTGTGATCCTTGTCAAACAGGAAGAAGTCCGGCGTGCAGGCCGCGTGGTAGCTCTTCGCCACCTCCTGCGTCGCGTCGTAGAGATACGGGAACGGAATGCCTCTTTCCCTGGCGAACTGGACCATCAATTCGGGCCGATCGTCGGGGTAGCTCTCCACGTCGTTGGAATTGATCCCAACCACGGCCACACCTTTCGTCCGATACTCCTTGGCCAGATCGACCAGTCTGTTGAGGACATGCCGGACGAAGGGACAGTGATTGCACATGAACACGACGAGCAGAGCCCGGGCATCGTCGAAATCGGAGAGCGATACGATACGGCCCTGCGCGTCCGGCAAGCTGAAATCCGGTGCCAACGTCCCAAGTTCGAGCATCGTTGAAGCTGTCATAACCATAGCGCACCCCCTTTACAGAAAACGACTTGCCTATCTGGA
>Ga0154637_1135_pt1 | contig 9061 bp, 7 predicted proteins | sample Rifle2008BG13ft_FD_116066 | JGI IMG/M metagenome (GOLD analysis project Ga0154637, IMG submission 116066) | Planctomycetes bacterium RBG_13_62_9 | reverse complement strand
TCGGATAGGTGCCGTGCGATGGGGAACGTTCCGTGAAACTGGCGCTCTCGCTTCCTGCTGACAGGAGCCGCCACCGGGCTGCCTACCACATCATAGATGGCTGGGATAATCTCTCCAATCACGTCGGTGTCTCTGCTCCACAACAACGCGCGAGCGCACACACCTACTCCACGTATACACGATCGAGAGTCCGCATGGTCGTGCTCGACCGCCTGTTCAGCCAACTCGGCAAGCAGCGCAGCCCTGTATCGAAGACCTTCCGCGTTGCCTGTCAGCTCCGGGCCCGCCTTTGGGACATATCTCATGTGGAGCTTCGCATCCTCCGGCACCGCGCCCACCTCCGCGCTGAAATCATCCCTGTGGACTGGCGGACAACGCGCAACTAAACGCGTATGGCCCTCCACGCTTGACACTGCCACCCGCCCCGTGGTTGTGCAACCGGTGAATCGGTGCTATGATCCCGTCGGCCTTTCGTGGAATCAATGATAATTTGGAGAGAAAGGGACCCGCCATGAAACGAACGATCCTCTTGCTGTGCACGCTGTTGGTCCTGTTCATCGATTCCCAGTGGACCGCTGCCCAGGAGCCCCGGCCTCTCGACATCTACTTCCTCGACATGGCCGGCGGCGGCTCGACCCTGATCGTCACGCCGCTCGGCGAGTCTATCCTGATCGATACCGGCTCCCTGCGCCCGGAGCACCGCGACGCCGACAGGATTCTAAGGGCTTGTGAAGATGCAGGGCTCCAGCAGATCGACTACCTCGTGACCACCCACTTCCATTCGGATCACTTCGGCGCGATCCTGGAGGTCTCGCAGAGGATTCCCGTCAAGTGCTTCATCGACAAAGGGACGCGTGCACCCGCGAGTGATGGGGACAACAAGTGGTCCAATGAGCTGTACCCGCTCTACGAGCAGGCCACAAAAAGCAACGTCAAAACCATCCGGGCCGGCGACGACATCCCGCTCAAGAACGACCCGGCCGGCAAGCTGCCCAAGATCGCGTTGCACTGTGTGGCCTCGGACAAGAAGGTGGAGGGCTTCAGCGGCGATACTGACGCCTCAGTGGACGGTCTCAAAATGGAGAGGGCCGATGACTCGGACAATGCGCGTAGTATCGCCCTGCTGCTGACCTATGGCCAATTCAGGTTCTTCGCCGGCGGGGATATCACCTGGAACGTCGAGCATCACCTTTCCCAGCCGGTCAACCGCATCGGCAAGGTAGACCTCTACCAGGTGACCCATCACGGCCTGGACCTGAGCAACAACACGCTCCTGCTCAAGGCCCTCGACCCGACGGTCGCCGTGTCGATGAACGGCCCGCGCAAGGGCATCATGCCCCGAACATTCAAGGACCTTACCGCCCTACCCAACCTCAAGGCCCTCTACCAGATCCACTACAACACCCAATACGGCGACACAGGCAACACCAAACCGGAATTCATCGCCAACCCGAAGGACAATCCCAACCAAGGCGAATTCATCAAAGCCTCCGTCCACCCCAACAAAGGCACCTTCACCATCCAAATCGGCCCCAACGGCCCGAAGCGGGCGTATGACCTGCGAGCGCAGCCGTGACGGAGGATGTAGGATGGGCTTGGGTTCCCAAACGCGATGATTCGCGTTTGGGGTCCCCTTCAGCCCATGCGGCCGCTGATGCATGACAGAGGGACCAGACCACGTGTGGAGAGAGACTCCGCGCCCTGCGCGACGAGTATTTTCCTGCATTGCACACCCGGGCATGCCCGTGCAGTATGTGGATGCTTGGCTTAGGATGACTTCAAGGTCGATGGGCAGGCGACAACGCAGATACATGGGGGTGTGTTATGCGGCCAATTGCGTGGGGTCTGATCGTTCTTGTGGCGGGCCTGGGCCTGGTGCTGTACGCGAGGGAAAACAGGGCGCCGGACGATCGCGGGTATGCGGGCGAGGCGAGCCGGCGACTCGTCAACGAGCATGAGTTGATCCTCACGGCGGTGGACGCGATCCAGGCGGAAGCGGCGGATATCCGGCGGGGCTTCACCCTGGACCGGGAGCGAGTCCGGCGGATCGTCGATTTCTCGCGGAATTTCACCGACCAGTATCACGACGCCAAGGAGGAGAGATACTACTTCCCCGCCGTGCGGGTCTATGCGGGCCAGCAGGTGTACGGACTCATCAGTGAGCTCGAAGCCGAGCACGCATACGGCAGGGCCATCGTCGACCAGATCGAGTACCTGCTCCGGAGCACCGACAGGGCCGTGGCAAGGATAATCGCCGAGCGGTTGGCCACGTATGCCGATATGCTTCGTAGACACATTCAGAAGGAAAACAGCCTGTTCCAGAGAGCGGATGAAACGCTCTCGGGCGAAGAGCAGCGGGCGACCCTGATCGCGTTCGATCGCTTCGAGAAGATCGAAACGATCGAGAACACCTACGACAAGTACTACAATTTCGCACAGGAACTGAGAGACAAACTGCGCCGCAGGGAAGAATAAGGAGCACCTATCGTCCATCGCCCGGCCTGTTATTGGGTCGGCACGGAACAGAGTCAGCCAGTATGTGGCCAAATTCGGTGGAGTCTGTGTCCTTGCGAGCGTAGCGAAGCAATCTACCACCGCACGATTCCAGAAATGCAACACTGGTCTATCGGTCACAGATAGACTACGGGACGTCCCATATCCGGACTCTACGCCCCCGGAGCCGTGGCGACAATTATCCTGTGACTGATTTGGCAATATCCATTGAACCCGGTACAATGCAGTGCCGATAAAACAGGCTGCCGACAGGAAACCGGAGCCGCTGCGATGGAAAAGACTATGCAGGAACTGAATGCACTGCCCCAGCGCGTTGCATACGTGCGGGTTGACGATAGAGACGTGTACCTGGTGGGCACCGCCCATATCTCCAAGGAGAGCGTTGAGGACGTCCACACGACGATCGAGCAGGTCCGGCCGGATGCCGTCTGCGTCGAGCTGTGCCAGGCCCGCTACCAGGCAATGACGCAGGCCGACAACTGGCGGAAGATGGACATCTTCAAGGTCGTCCGGCAGAAGAAGGCGGTCTTTCTCCTGGCCCAGCTCATCCTGAGCTCATTCTACCGCCGGCTGGGTGAGAAGCTCGGCGTCCAGCCTGGGGCCGAGATGCTCGAAGGCATCCGCATGGCCGAGCAGGCGGGGGCCCAGCTCGTCCTGGCCGACCGCGACATCGACATCACGCTTAAGCGCGTCTGGGGCTACCTGGGCTTCTGGAGCAAGTGCAAGCTCGCCATGCAACTGCTGATGAGCACCCTGTTCACGGAGAAGATCGACACCGACCTGATCGAACAGCTCAAGAAGCAGGACCAGCTCGAGGCGATCATGGCCGAGTTCGCCCAGCACTTCCCGGAGATCAAGAGGCGCCTGATCGACGAGCGGGATACCTATCTGGCCCAGAAGATTCGCACCGCCCCCGGCAAGACCATCGTGGCCGTCGTCGGCGCCGGCCACGTCGACGGCATCAAGCGCCAGATCCACCAGGATCAGCCTCTCGATGAGCTGACGAAGCTGCCGCCCAAGTCGATTTGGCCGACGGTCTTTGCGTGGGGCATCCCCCTGCTGATCGTGGCCTTGATCGCTCTCGGGTTCATGAAAGGCACAACGCACGGCTTCGAGAACATCCTCATCTGGTTGTTCATCACGGGCGGCCTCGCCGCGGTGGGTGCGGCGCTGGCCTTGGCCCACCCGGTGACGATCCTCTCGGCCTTCTTTGCAGCCCCGATCACGACACTCCATCCGCTTCTGGCCGCAGGCTGGGTCGCCGGCATTGTCCAAGCGTTCGTCAAGAGACCCACGGTCAGCGACCTCGAAGACCTGCCCGAGGCCATCGGCAGTATGAAGGGTTTCTGGACCAATCCGGTGACGCGCATCCTCCTGATTATCGCACTGGCGAATCTCGGCGCCATGATCGGCGTCCCCATCGCCGGCGCCTGGATCGCCGCCCGCTCCGTCTGATCTCATCACTGAGTAAGGTCGGAATGCGGTGGCGGATTCTGGTGTCTTCGTCGGGCGAGCCCCACCCTGCCTCGTGGCAGCCATGCTCCAGCCGCATGCGCCATCGTGACGTGCGACAGACTCTTGTCACACTCTCCTCTACCTTTGTCACGCGGAGCGAAGCGAAGCATCTGGGCCACGAATGCAGCCCACGCTTGTGATCGCGCGGAGCCCAGATCCTTCGCTGACGCTCCGGATGACAGACCATGCCCGCGAACGCCACGAAATGTAGTCGCACATCCCATCAGGGGTTCACGAGGGTGCATGACCGTTCTTGCGATCCTGGCTGTCGAGATTCGGCCGGGGTGGCGTGGATCATGGCGCGTTCGGAGTTCCGCCTTCAGGCGGGAAAGACTGGTCCGACCCGCGTAAACGCGGAACTCCGAACGGCTGCGGACGTCCGTGCAAGAACGGTCATGCACCCGGTTCACGAAGCGGAGTTGACCTGAGGTGCTGTTGGCGGTAGCATGGCGCCTTTGGGTTAGGAGCCTGGAGATGACGAATGTAACGCTGATCACGGGGGATGGGATTGGGCCGGAGATTGCGGAGGCGGCGCGACGGTGCATCGACGCGACCGGGGCGGGGATTCGGTGGGAGATGGCGGAGGCAGGGACGGATGTCATGGCCCGGCTCGGGACCCCCCTGCCGGATGCGACGGTCGAGTCGATCAAGAAGAACGGCGTCGCGCTCAAGGCCCCGATCACCACGCCCGTCGGGACGGGGTTTCGGAGCATCAATGTCTATCTGCGGCAGAGCCTGGACCTGTATGCCTGTCTGCGACCGTGCAAGAGCTATCGGGGCGTCCGCAGCAAGTATGAGGATATCGACCTCGTGATCGTCCGGGAGAATACGGAGGACCTGTATGCGGGCATCGAGTTCGCGAAGGGCCAGGACGACACGCTGGAACTGATCGACTGGCTCAACAAGCACGGCAAACGCAAGATCGGGCCGGATGCGGGGATCAGCATCAAGCCGATCTCCGTGGCGGGCACCAGCCGGATCGTGCGATTCGCGTTCGACTACGCCCGCCAGAACGGCCGGCGCAAGGTCACCAGCGTACATAAGGCCAATATCATGAAGTTCTCCGATGGTCTGTGGCTGGAGGTCAGCCGCCAGGTCGCCAAGGATTACCCCGACATCCAGTTCGAGGACCGCATCGTCGACAATATGTGCATGCAGCTCGTACAGAAGCCCGAGTTGTACGATGTGCTCGTGCTGCCGAACCTCTATGGCGATATTATCAGCGATCTGTGCGCGGGGCTGGTCGGCGGGCTGGGCGTCGCTCCAGGCGCGAATATCGGTGAGAAAGGGGCCACCTTCGAGGCTACGCATGGCAGCGCGCCGAAGTACAAGGGCCTCAACAAGGTGAATCCGACGGCCCTGATCCTCAGCGGCGTGCTGATGCTCAGGCACCTCGGCAAGACACAGGAGGCGGACAGCCTGGAGAACGCCGTCGCCACGGTCATCGCCGAAGGTAAGAACGTCACCTACGACCTGAAGGAAAACCGTGACGACCCGACGGCCGTAGGAACCAGTGAGATGGCGGATGCGATCATTAAGAGCCTATCCCAGTAGAACCTTGCGACCGGGTGGCACGGGCAAACTTGTTTGCCCGTGGGCTCTCGGACGGCCAGGTCCGGCACCGGGAACACCGACAAACGAGTTTGTCGGTGCCACCCTCGACCCTACTGAGATAGGCTCCAAGCATCTATGATTCTTGATTTACGATTTATGAATCGTAAATCATAAATCCAGGGAGGTCAGGATGGCCAAGAGAGTGCTCGTTCCGATAGCGGACGGATCAGAAGAGATTGAGGCGGTCTGCATCATCGACACGCTGCGCCGGGCCGGGGCGGAGGTTACTGTCGCCACGGTAGAGACGCAAAATCTTGCGTCCCTCCAGGTGACTGCCAGCCGGGGCGTGAAGCTGGTCGCCGATGCCAGGATCGCAGACTGCGCGAGCCAGACCTACGATTGCATCGCGCTGCCGGGCGGCATGCCGGGAGCGGAGCATCTGCGCGATTCGGCCGAGCTGATCGAGATGCTCAAGAAACAGAAGCAGGCAGGTCGGCTCTATGGTGCGATCTGTGCCGCGCCGGCCGTGGCACTACGGCCCCACGGTCTGTTGGATAAGGTCAGGGCAACCTGCTTCCCCTCCCTCCGGAACAAGCTGGACCCGGCATATGTGTCCACAGATCGCGTGGTCGTCGACGGCAATTGCGTGACCAGCCAGGGTCCGGCCACCGCTATCGACTTTGCGCTGAAACTGGTCGAGTTGCTCTTCGGCCCAGCGAAGGCCAAAGAAGTCGGCAGCGCCATGCTGGTCACATGAGATTGACAGATTCACGGGCAGACGCTGTTATGAGTGCGACGTTGCGACCCCTGTCATCCTGAGCGAAGCGAAGGATCTGGGCCGTGAGCGGGAGAGACCTCTTGTTCGGTGGCCAGATCCTTCGGCTGCGCCTCAGGATGACCGAGTCCAGACCGCGCAAGGTTTTTTCCGAATTCGTATGAGACAATCACAGGTGCTTCCAGAGACCCAGGCTTGAGCTACAGGACCTACCTCAGTGTGATCTCGGAGGAGGCGACGAGCTTCTGTGGCATCCCCTCGCGCACGGCGATCAGGGTGTTTACTGTGCTCTCATGGCCCTATTCCGTGGTCGTCCGCGTGCGAAATCACCTCTATTCGACGGGCCGTTTGAAAGCTCACAAGGTCAATGCCACCGTCCTCAGCGTCGGCAATCTGACGACTGGCGGGACGGGCAAGACCCCGCTGGCGGTCTGGCTGTGCCGGCTCTTGAGGGAAAGGCCGGCCCGCTGCGCGATCCTGACCCGCGGGTACAAGATGCAAGGGGGCGAGCTGTCAGATGAACCCGCCCTGCTGGCGGCACAGTGTCCGGATACGGCCGTGATCGTCAATCCGGACCGTGTGGCCGGCGCGGCCGAGGCGATCCAAAGCCACGGTGCGCAGGTCCTGGTCATGGACGACGGCTTCCAGCATCGACGCCTGGCGCGAGACCTGGATATTGTCGCGATTGATGCGACAGTGCCCTTCGGCTATGGCAGACTGCTGCCTGCGGGATTGTTGCGAGAGCCCATTACGAGCTTGCGACGGGCCCACGCCGTGGTTTTGACCCGGTGCGATCAGGTGTCTGACAACGCACTGCAGCAGATCGAGGAAACCGTCCGGCGGATGAATCGCGACCTGGTCATTGTCCGGTCGATCCACGCACCGGCCGGGCTCAAGACCTCGGACGGGACCGAGATCGGTCTTGAAGAAATCCGGGGCAAGCGGCTGTATGCCTTCTGCGGCATCGGGAATCCCCGGTCTTTCTTCCGCATGATCGAGCGATTGGGCGGCGTGCCGGTCGGATCGAAGGTCTACGACGACCATTGTCGTTACACCACTGACGATTTGGGCCAAATCCGCACAGAGGCCGCCGGGCGGGAAGCCGCGATGATCCTCACCACTCAGAAAGATTGGACAAAAACATCGCAATTGGCCGGTCTGGGAGGGTATCCGCCGCTGGCATATCTGGCTGTCGACCTGCAAATCGTAGCCGGGGCATCGGAGCTAACAGCCTTGATTGACCGCGTCTTAAGCGGTAGAATACCAAGTTTGTAGAAATTCGGGAGGCTTGCAGGCGCTCAGTGCTGAATATGTACGAACGACTACTCAAGACGATAGGAAACCTCGGCACGCCGAAGATCCTCGTGGCCGGCGATTTCATGCTCGACGTCTACGTCTACGGCGACGCCATGCGAATCAGCCCCGAGGCGCCGGTCCCGATCCTGAAGGTAACGCAGACCGAGTCGCGGTGCGGCGGCGCAGGGTCGGTGGCCGCCGACCTGGCGGCACTCGGCGCCGTGCCTATATGTATCGGCGTCGTGGGTGAGGATGCCCATGGCGGCCTGTTGAAAGAGCGATTGGCTGCCCTCGGTGCGGATATCTCAGGGATCTGCGAAGTCGCGGCGCGCCCCACGACCACCAAGCAACGGCTGATCGGCCTGGCGCAGCACCGCCACAAGCAGCAGCTCATGCGTATCGACCAGGAGAGCACCGATCCGCTCGCAGAAGATGTCTGCGAGAGGCTGCTGCAAAAGTACAGCGAAGTCCTGGAGCAGGTGGACATCGTCTGTCTGCAGGATTACAGCAAGGGCGTGCTTGTCGCCGATGTGTGCAAAGAGATGATCCGGCTGGCAGTGGAGGCGGGCCGGAAGGTCGTGGTCGATCCCATGCTCGATCCTGACTACTCGAAGTACGCAGGCGCTACCCTGCTGACACCGAATCGTTCCGAGGCCTCGGCCGCAGTCGGTTTTGATATACGAGATACGGCGGACGCAGGCAAAGCTGCACGGGTCCTGGTTGAGACGCTCAAGCTCGACGCTGCAATCATCACGCTCGACAAAGAGGGGCTGTACCTCTGCACGAACGGGGTCAGCCAGCTTGTGCCGGCCAGGGCGCGCAACGTGTATGATGTGACCGGGGCCGGGGATGCCGTGCTGGCGACTCTCGCGGTCAGTCTGTCGGTCGATGGCGACTACCTGACCGCGGCGCAACTGGCCAATATCGCGGGCGGCATCGAGGTGGAGAAATTCGGGGCGTCCACCGTGAGCGTCTCCGAGATGGTTCACGAGATCGCCGGCCAGTTCGGCGCCCGCAACACGAAGCTCCGGTCTCTCGAGGCCCTGATGGAGGAGATCAGCTGGCGGCGCAGCCGCGGGCAGACCATCGTCTTTACGAACGGGTGCTTCGATGTCATCCATCGCGGGCACATCGATTACCTGCGATTCTGCAAGGCGCAGGGCGACGTGGTTGTCGTCGGCCTCAACAGTGACAGTTCCGTCCGGGCACTCAAAGGACCCGAGCGGCCGATCAACAATCAGTACGACCGAGCCGCCGTGCTATCCGGCCTCGAGACCGTGGACTTCATCGCGATCTTCGAGGACCCCAGCGTGCTGAGCCTCGTCAAGAAGGTCCAGCCCGACGTGCTGGTCAAGGGCGGCGACTGGGGCGGCAAGGAAGGCGTCGTCGGTTGGGAGTTCGTCGAAT
>Ga0154637_1202_pt11 | contig 9235 bp, 10 predicted proteins | sample Rifle2008BG13ft_FD_116066 | JGI IMG/M metagenome (GOLD analysis project Ga0154637, IMG submission 116066) | Planctomycetes bacterium RBG_13_62_9 | reverse complement strand
TGGGCCGGACCAGCCATAATCATAGCACCGCCGGCCGCCGGCTCGATGCCATGGACTTCTTTCAGGTAATCCGCCAACTCTTTCGCCTGCATCAGGGTCAGGGCGACGATCCTGTCTCCCAGATCCTTGACGGCGTCGCTCCACTGCTTCGACCCAGCCTGTACTTGTTCATCTGCCATTGGAACACACTCCTATACAATCATTGCCCGCTGGTAGCCGGGACTCCGACGCCCCGTTTAACCCCTTCGGGACAGCCACGCGAGCCGGTTGCAATTGTCGATCTTGAATCGAAGGGATCGTCCTCGCGCCCTTTTACGCGGCTTGCTTCTCTGCTTTTTCGATGACGGCCTTCAGGCAGCCCGCGATCACGCCGGCTGGTCCCATCAGCGCCCCGGCCACCCTCGCTCCGGGGGAGCGGATGCAACTGACCACCCGCCCTTGCAGCTCGATGCGGGTCGGCATCTTGGACAACTGCTCCGCCCCGGACTTATCATAGGCGCTTCCGTCCACGAACGCTCCGCGGACTTCAAAGGCGGGGACCTTCCTGGTCCACTCGACGGCCTCCTTGGCCACGTCCACGATGCTGTCTCCGCCGTAGACGATGGCGCACGGGCCATTGAACAGGTTCTTCGCTTGCGCCATCTGCTCGCCCTGCAGCGCGCGCCGGATCAGCGAATTCTTCACCACGAGCAGCCGAATCCCTTTCGCCTTCAGGGCGCCACGCATGACGTTGTTGTCAACGCCCCCCACTCCCTTGGTGGTCACCACGAGGAAATCGCGGATGCCCTCGGTTTCCATCTTCTTCTTCAGTTGGGACTGCAGCAGTTCTTTTACGTACTTGCTCATCTTCTCTCCCATCGAACCGGTTTGGATTCTCTGCGGTTCAGGAAATCGTTGGGATCAGGCCGTGCACTCACGAATCCGGCCCCATGAGCCCTCAGGCCGTGATTTCCACGGACGGACTCATTGTGGCCGACAAACACGCCTTCTTGATATAGGTTCCTTTCGCCGATGCCGGCTTGATCTTCTTGATGTGGCCGATGAACGCGTCGATGTTCTCGACCAGTTTCTGCTTGTCGAAGCTCTGCTTGCCCACGACCACGTGGACGTTCCCGCCCGCGTCGTTGCGGTATTCGATCTTGCCGGCAGCGAACTCGCTGACAGCGGTCAGAACGTCGTCGACCACCGTGCCGTTCTTGGGCGAGGGCATCTTGCCCTGGGGACCGAGAATGCGTCCGAGCTTGCCGACCTTGCCCATGACCCGGGGCGAGGCAATCGCCACGTCGAAGTCGGTCCACCCATCGGTGACCTTCTTCACCAGGTCGTCGGAGCCGGCCTCCACCGCCCCCGCCTTCTTGGCCGCCTCCACCTGGCTGTCGTCGCAAAAGGCAATCACGCGCTTCTGTTTGCCGACGCCGTGAGGCAGGGACAACGAGCCTCGAATGAGCTGGTCCGCCTGCTTCGGATCGATGCCAAGCAGCAGCACACACTCGATCGTCTGGTCGAATTTCGCCGCGCTGAATGACTTGAGCTTGTCGACGGCCTCGCTTACGCTGACGGGCCCGTCGCCGGCCTTTTGTGCATCTTTCTTGTATCGTTTACTCTGGGTCCTCATACCTGCTGTCTCATCTCTACTGAAAGCCTTTTCGGCAAGCCGCTCTAATCGACGACCTCCACCCCCATGCTCCGAGCCGTCCCGCGGATGATTCGCTCCGCGTGGTCCAGATCGTATGCATTGAGGTCTTTGAATTTCGTCTCGGCGATCTTGCGGACCTGTTCTGTAGTGACCTTTCCGACCTTGTCCTTGTTCGGGACGCCGCTGCCCTTTTCGATCTGGGCTGCCTGCTTCAACAGCACGGCCGCCGGGGGGCTCTTGACCTCAAACGTGAAGCTCCGGTCCGAGTACACCGTGATGACCACCGGCACGATGGTGCCCTTGATCTCCTTGGTCCTTTCGTTGAACTGGGAAACGAATTGCCCGATGTTCACCCCGTGCTGGCCCAGGGCCGGCCCGATGGGGGGCGCGGGGGTCGCCTGTCCGCCCGGAGCCTGCAACTTGATCTTTGTGGTGATTTCTTTTGCCATGGTATACCCTTGTTCTACAGCCGTCGTGCGAAACGCCGCCGGAGAACGCCAAAACTCCGACGCTACACCTTCTCAATCTGCCAGTACTCGATGTCGAGCGGCGTGCTTCGCCCGAAGATCGTCACGATCACCTTGACGATCCCCCGCTCGGAATCGATGGAATCCACCGTGCCCTCAAAATTCTCGAATGCGCCCTCCCGGATCTTGATGTGGTCGCCCTTGTTGAACTCCACCTTGATGCTCGGCGCCTCTTCGGGCTTCTGGGCATCCAGGAGCATCTTGGCGACGTCCGTATCCCGCATGGGCGTGGGCATCCCCTCCGTGCCGATGAAATCCCCGACGCCGCCGGTCCCTTTGATCATGAACCATGCCCGCTCGGGAACCCGCCCGTCCTCGGTCGTCTCCATCTCCATAAACACGTAGCCCGGATACAGCTTGCGTTTGTGGACGGTCTGCTTGCCGGCCCGGATGCGCTTGATCTGCTCCGTCGGGACCTCGATCCGCCCAATGACGTCCGTCAGGCCTTCCTGCTCGGTCTTGCGCTCGAGCGCCTCTTTGACCTGCATCTCCTTGTTCGCCGCAACTCTCAGTACGTACCAACGCATCCTGATGCCTTTGGTCCCGATGGAAAGACACTACTTCACAGCAACGAAATATGCGTCCGGGCAGCCTTTGCCTCACCGGATGCAAAAACACCCACTCTCCGGGGCGTTACTCTCCTGCCGCCCCGCCTTCATCTCCGCAAGAGCCGTCTCAATCCGACCTCACGCCTGCAGATATCCCCTCAAAAGCCGTGCCGCAGCCCATTGCCCGGTGCTACGTCGGCAGCGTCGACGGTATCAACCGATCGAAGATCACCTGGAACGCCACATCCGTCGCACCCAGCAGCGCCGCCATGATCACAACCACAATAATGACCACCACCGTCGAGACTACTATTTCCTTCCGGCTCGACCAGTTCACCTTCTTCAGTTCGCCTTCTGCGGCAATGAGGAAATCGGCCACAGTCGGCTTGTTGAGCAGCCAGAAGATCAGCACCGACGCGCCGAGCAGAATCCCGATCGGAACCAGAAAGACGATCCAGTCGTTCCAGTCCGTGGCGGCAAGCCGCTCATAGAGCCGCCAGCATCCCATCGCCACCACGATGGCCGAGGCGAACCCGGTGCCCAGACGAGTGTACTTGCCCTGTCCCGGCTTATAGATCTGCATAGGCATAGGCTGCAATCCTGTCAACTCTTAGACCCACGGGCCGCCACGGCGCCCCGCGAACAGCAGGCCAGGAGGGAATTGAACCCCCAACCTTCGGTTTTGGAGACCGACGCTCTGCCAATTGAGCTACTGGCCTATTGCCGGTGCCTTTCGCAAAGGCAGCACAACCTGCATCATTTGCGTCTCAGTTTGTGCACCGTGTGCTTGCGCTCAGTATTGCAGAACTTCTTCAACTCCAGCTTCGGTGATCCCTCGGCGACGCTGATCTCGGTTCTATAGTTCCTCTGGTTGCACTCGGTACATTCGAGCCAGACATACTCTCTTTTGCTCTTTTTTTTTGCCATAACGCTTGTCAACCACGCGACTTATACACAAGCACATCCGGCTTCACGGTCTGCGAAGCGACCGCTTGCACACGTTCTGAGGCCACTGGCGATTCCGCCAGGTCGATCCTGTTCTAACGCTCCTTAGGCAATGACCTTGGTCACGACGCCCGCGCCGACGGTGCGTCCGCCCTCCCGAATGGCAAACCGCAGGCCTTCCTCCATGGCGATGGGCGAAATGATCTCAATATCCATCGTGATGTTGTCGCCCGGCATGCACATTTCGGCAGGCTTACCGGTCTCGGTCATCAGGGCGAGCACGCCGCCGGTAACGTCCGTGGTGCGGAAGTAGAACTGCGGCTTGTAACCTGCAAAGAACGGCGTGTGCCGGCCACCTTCATCCTTGGTAAGCACGTACACCTGGGCATGGAATTTGGTGTGCGGCGTAATGCTGCCCGGCTGAGCAATGACCTGGCCACGCTCCAGATCCTTCTTCTCGACGCCTCGCAACAGCACACCAACGTTGTCACCTGCCTGGCCCTCATCCAGCGTCTTATTGAACATCTCCACGCCGGTGACGACCGTCTTGCGGGTATCCTTGGCCAAGCCGATGATCTCGACTTCCTCGCCGACGCGAATCTTGCCTCGCTCGACCCTGCCCGTGCCGACCGTGCCGCGACCCTTGATGCTGAACACGTCCTCGACGGGCATCAGGAACGGCAGCTCGGTTTCGCGCTTCGGAACGGGGACGTACTCATCCATGGCCTTGAGCAATTCGACGATCGGCCCGCAGGACGGATCGTCCAGAGACTCCGCCCGCATCGCATGGATGGCACTGCCGCGGATAATACGGATTTCCCACCTCTTCAGCAACTCCTTGATATCCGCAGGCATCTGATAGCTGGCGCCCTTGCGCCACGGGTGGCCTTCATCGCGGAGCCCACGGAGTCGTTTCTCCAAGTCGTCCGCCGTCGAGAATCCTGCCACCTTCAACTCCTGAAGAACTTCTTGCGGGAATTCCCCGTTCTCGAACCGTCGATAGACTTCCTGGGGGAACTTGTACTTCCAAAAAAGATCGTACAGCTCAGCTTCCACGATATCGAGTATTTCGGGATCATCAACGACGTCTACCTTGTTAAGGAAAACAACCAGCGCCGGGACGTTCACTTGGCGGGCCAGCAAGATGTGCTCGCGGGTCTGGGGCATGGCTCCATCGGCCGCACTGACGACGACGATAGCGCCGTCCATCTGGGCCGCCCCAGTGATCATGTTCTTGATATAGTCGGCGTGGCCCGGACAGTCGATATGCGCATAGTGACGGTGCTCCGTCTCATATTCCACGTGCGCCGTGGCAATCGTCAGAATCTTGGTCGCGTCGCGGCGGCCCTGTGATTCCGAGGCCTTGGCAATGTCATCGTAGGACTTGAACTTGGACAGTCCTTTGAGTTCCATGACCTTCGTCATCGCCGCAGTCAGCGTTGTCTTACCATGGTCCACGTGCCCAATCGTTCCAACGTTAACGTGAGGCTTGGTTCTTTCGAATACTGCTTTAGCCATCTTTAACTAAACCTCCAATTGTGCTTTTCGGGAGTTCCTTGCACGTCCTTATGGTCTCCTGTCAGAGTCGCCATTATTCGCCAAAACCAAGACACGGACAGGTCGTGCGCCGATCATCCGGTCTTGATGCACGTACTGAGCTGCTGCTGGGATTTGAACCCAGGACCTCGTCCTTACCAAGGACGCGCTCTACCTACTGAGCTACAGCAGCGTCGCTATTTCCCGGCCAGCCAAGGCCGAACTGACGCACAAAGGGCGCAGCACCGACCCGGCCTGCACATGTAGAGACAAACCTCACCCTCTCGCATCTTTACCATGCGACAGCAGCAAGGCTTATGCTCCGGCTCATGTGTTTACTTATCGTAAACGGATGACTATAAGGCAATCCCCCCGCCCGTGCAAACAGAAAAAGCGAAAAAAATGGAAAAAAAGCTCCGCAGACGCTTCGCTCGCCCCGGCCCGTCGCCGGGCGACGCTCCATCAGGAATCCCGGCAGGCAGCCGCTGGCATCAGGGCGTCAAAGAGTCCTCCCAGCCGAGATGGACTTGTGTTCGCCCCCCATGCCGCACCCATCTTTCAGTTGTTGATCTCCTCGGTTTCGGCGCTCTCCTGGGCCCGGGCAACGGGCTTGCTCCACCGTTGCAGCAGCTCTCGCCAGCCGGGTCGGCCATCCGGTTCCGTTACCTTGATCATAGTCAGTCTCTTGATCAATGCGTTGGGATCGACGCCCGACGGGGGCTCCGCCAGGAAGCTCTCGATGGACTGTGCCACGGGGTCATCTGCCGTCAGGTCGCTTGCCAGCAGGCGACTGCTGACGATCTCGCACGCCATTTCAAGGTTCGGCCATCGAAGGCAGACGGCCAGGCGGTCCGATAACAATCCCTTCTTCTCCCCCTCCGTGGCGGCAGCATCCTCCAGCAGCTTAAGATACTCGGCCGCCCGTTTGAAATCGCCACTGGCAGCACACAGACCGGCGATCGTTCTCCTGGATTCCGCGAGCAGGTCCGCTCGGCTGTTGCCCTGGGCTCGTTGTTCGACGAGAACGAAGTAGGCGAGCTTCTGCTCCGTGGAGAGCCTATCCTGGAGCGGCGAAGTGATAATCGCGCCAGCCCAGGTGGCGATGGCATCCATGCCAAGGCGGTTGAAGATCTTGAGCATGACCTGCCAGGCCCGCTCGCCTTCCCCCGGCGTACCCAGCTTCGTCGCGAGCAGGTCAAGGTCTTCCGCGCCCCCCACCTCGCCGGCCAAGTCCATCAGCTTCGCCCGGATCGACGAGCTGGAATCATCCACCATGCTGCTGCGCAGCTTCTTCAGGGCCGCCGCACTATCAATACTGATAAACCCCCCGACGGCCACCTCGCGGATCGACTCGACGGAATCCCCAAGGGCCTGTTCGAACAGGGGGCTGTATTCTCGTGTTGCCTGCGCCCGGCAGACGCTCTGCTGCGCACACAATCCTGCCATCACGGCGAGCAAATCGCCGCGCAACGCGGGATTCGCCTCAGTCGTCGCCTCCTCGTATCGCTGGGCAACGGCCGTGAGGTATGTGTTGAGTTCTTCCGGCTTCAGCCCGTTTTGGGTCAGAAGCTTGCGAATCACCTCGGCGCCGCTTTTCGCCCGTTCCGGACGCGTCTCGTTGAGGAACCGAACCGCCCACGCGAGCGTCTCCTTGCGCACCTCATCGGGCACTTTGAATGGTGAAGATTCCAGGGACGCCGAATAGCACGCGCTGCCCAGAGCCACGAACATCTCGTGCCGAACCTCCGCATCTTCCTCCACCTTCAATTGCTGGAGCAGCCGCCCCGCGGAATTCAGCTCCCCCATGCGCGCCAGAAGCTGCGCCGTTTTCAGCCGGACCTGCCGGTTCCGGCTCGACAGCAGGCTCAAGAGAGTCTTTCCCGTCTCCTCAGAGAGCTTGAACTTGCCTGTGCCCCTCATCAGCTCTCCCAACCGGTCGAGAGCCCAGAGTCTGACCTCGGGTTCCGGAGTCTTCAGCCGCTCCCCCACAAACCCGCTCTTGGCCGTCACGTCGGCCAGCGTTGCGTACCACTCATCAAGGACAGAGCGGTGGTACTCCTGCCATCGAAGCACGGCGGCCCGGAGAGCACGGATATCCGCCTCACTCCGCACCAGGCGCTTTTGCAGATAGGCCTCGGGACCCTGTTGTTCGAGAGCAGTGATCGCCCGGCGGCGGCCCTCCGCGTCCTCCGGAAATGATATTCCCAGCGAGTTCAGGGCGTCTCCGGCAGCCGATGCCACCGTGCCGTCGGGATCCTCCAGAAGCGCGATCAGTCTGAGGACGGCCCTCTTGTCCGGGTGCAACTGCAGCGCATAGATCGCATTGCAGCGCACCGTCACCGGCAACTGGCTGTCGCCGGCGATCCCCTCCAGGCCGGCCTGCACCTGATCGTACGTGAACATCAGCGTGGCCTCCGCCGCCAGTTGTGCCATGCCGGGATCCTCCACCACGCCCAGGATGTCGATCAGGGGCTGGAGGAACTCGCCTCGGTTGGGGAGCAAGCGGGAGTCGGTGCGGGAACGATCCAGCGCCCGGCACACAGCCGCCTGCGCCAATGGGTTCTCGGTCTGTCTCAACGCATCCAGCACGAGCGCCCGTGCGATCGGGTCCTCTTTGTACAACAGGACGCTGGCTGCACTGATCCGCGTGGCTTCATCCTTGTTGTTCAAGAGCTGATCCTTGATCAGGACGAGTTCCTGGTCCATCTCGGCGCTCGCGACCGCCGTTGCGGGGACCGGGGCTTCCGCGGCCTGCACCGGCACGAACAGCTCACATGCCAGAAACAAAGACAGGGCAAGGATGTGAGACCGTGGATCAATCATTCGGATAACCCTCAGCGGACCCCTACTGACGAATTCACTGCCTATGATAATCCAGCAGACAACTCCAAGTCAATCATCTCGCCGGTACTTTCGGCAGATTTTCGATTGCGGATTCCGGATTTTCGGTCTTTTCGTGCACGCATGCATCGCTCCAGGATCGACTAGGGTCTGGGGTGGTACTTCTTGTGGATGCTCCGGAGCCTCTCGTGATCGACATGGGTGTAGATCTGGGTTGTCCCGATGTCGACGTGGCCGAGCATTTCCTGAACGCTCCTCAGATCGGCGCCGCCGCTGAGCAGGTGCGTGGCGAAGCAGTGACGCAGCGTATGGACGGTCAGATTGCGGCTCATGCCCGCGCGGGCAGCGTACTTCTTGACCAGCCGCCAGATCTCGATGCGTGTGAGGGGCCGGCCGGTCCGCGACAGGAGCAGGAAGCCTCCGCTGCCCGGCCGCTCAAGTCGCGGACGCAGGTCCCTCAGATAGGTCACCGTCGCCTCGATCGCCGCCTTGCCGACCGGGATGATGCGCTCCTTGTTGCCTTTGCCCAGACATCGCAGGTACCCGACGTCAAAGTTGAGGTCTGTCGTCCGTAACCCGGCCAGCTCGCTGGCCCGCACGCCCGTGGCGTAGAGCAGCTCAAGCATGGCCTTGTCCCGCAGATAGAACGGCTCCTGGGCCGACGGCGCTTCCAGCAGTTTCAGGACCTGCCGCTTGTTGCAGACCGTCGGCAGCCGTTGCCAGGTCTTCGGCGTCTCGAGGATGGCCGACCCATCGTCCTCGATAAGCCCCATAAGCTTGGCGAACCGTAGAAACATGCGAATCGCCACCAGGGCCCGCCGGGCGGAGTTCTCCCCCTTGAGACCTGATGCGACGTGGCACACGTACTTCTGCACCAGCCGAGGCGTCAGCTCCGTCAACCCGGTGACATGAGTGTCCCGGCAGAACCCCAGGAACTGCTTGAGGTCCCGACCATACGCGAGGATCGTGTTGTGAGACAGGCCCGCCTCCACCGTCAGATGGTCCAGGAATTGCGTCGCCGTTCGCCCCAAAGGCAGCGAATGAAGCTCAGTGACAATCGATTGCTTCTGCATCAGCGACATCGAAATCAAACCGCCCCGTTTGCTTCGAGCCCCCCTGGTTCAGTATCGGCGACGGCCTCGCCCAGGCTTGAGAATCCGGCCGAAATAAGTTGGCCGACGACAACGATCATGGGACGGGGG
>Ga0154637_1179_pt3 | contig 9243 bp, 11 predicted proteins | sample Rifle2008BG13ft_FD_116066 | JGI IMG/M metagenome (GOLD analysis project Ga0154637, IMG submission 116066) | Planctomycetes bacterium RBG_13_62_9 | reverse complement strand
CATCTTGGCCTTGCTTTCTTGCCCTTGCTCGCAGGAGCAGAAAGCAAGGCCAAGATGGCCTCGCCACTCCGAAAGGACCTGTTCGACGGTCTGGTCGAGCGGCTGCGGGCCGAGGGCAAGCTGGTCGAGAGAAAAGGCTTCCTGGCGCTGCCGGAACATCGCGAGCAGTTCAACGACGCCGAGCAGCAACTGCTGCAGAGCATCGAGACCCAGTTCAAGACCCACCTGTTCGACCCGCCCGGCCCGCAGGAGGTCGCGGACCAGATGCGGATCACGCCGGCACAGGTCCAGCGCGCCGTGCGGATCCTCATGGAGCAGCAGAAGCTCGTCCGCGTCGATCAGGACCTGCTGTTCCACGCCGAGGCGGTTGCGACCGCGAAGGAGCGTCTGGTCACCTACATTCAGCAAAACGGCGGCTTGGAGAGTGTCAAATTCAAGTACCTCCTCGACACGAGCCGAAAATATGCCATCCCGCTATTGGATTATTTCGACAAGATCGGCGTCACCCGCCGGGTTGGGTACACGCGCCTGCTTAAGTAGATGCGCCATGCTATCGCTGTGAGGACCACCGACAATGTTCGGGAAGATCGGAGCCGTGTTGCTGGGGATCGGGATTGCAGTCCTTGGGACGCTGATGGTGCTGAAGCCGGGATGAAGCAGTGGCCTGGCAGCCCTTGGAGGGCCGCTTCTCATGATCTCGTTCCCCCTCTCATGGGTTTTCGGGATGCTCGGAATTGTCCACGACAGGCGCAAGTGGGTGGCCCTGGCCGTGGCCATTGTCGCAAGCGGTTTCCTGTTGCTGGGCCTCTGGAATGTCCTCACATGATCCACAGGAAGGTGTGCTGATGTCCTACGGCAAGACCGCCGCCAAGATCCTCGCAGTCGCGGGCGTAGCTGTGCTGCTCCAGATCCTCCTGCATCCCGGGTGAGGCAGCCTCCTCTCAACTTTTGTAAAGTTGTCCATCCTGCTTTGTCCCCCGTTGGCGCTGGGCTTCAGCATCGCCGGAGTCCTGCGCGACAGCCGGAAGACGTACGCGGTCATCATCCTGCTCGTCTCCGGGGCCGTCACCGCCTATCTCCTGTGGGCTCTGGGGATCATCCGCTTTTCTACCCCGGCTTTCGGGACAGCGTAATCCCGTCCCATAATACGGAGAAACCTGCATCCGGCGAAGCATGGCTTGAGATAAGATGCCACCGCGGTTTGCCTCGATAGATTATCGATGGGAGGTACTGATGCAATACGACAGGATCAGATACGTGTTGATGCGACTGGCGACGGGACTCCTTGCGCTATTGTTGATGTTTCAGCCCGGCTGAATCAACTGAGAGTCCCCGGTCCTTGCAGGATCACTTATCGACAACGTATCCCGCCGGCGCGACGAAGAACTTGTACCCGCCCACGTCGCTGAAGAAGATCCGGTCTTTGTTCTCCTCGAACCACTGCCGCCAATGTTGCGGCGCTTCGAACGGTTGGTCAGTGTACCGCTTCAAGAGCTTCTTGGCGGTCGCGGCATGCTGTGCATCGCGTAATAACTCAATGAGGCGCCGCAGGCTCTCGACCTTGCGATTCGAGTCGATCCCCAGGCCTTTGAGCTCCTCATCCACCTTGAACACCTGGTCGCGATAGACCCACTCGAGGTTCTCCCGGTAGTACTGCGTCAATCCATTGGGGTCCTCGTGGTACCGGTCGTAGAGGCTTTCGGAGAACGTCATAACGAAGAACAGCGCGCGAGGGTCGGAGTGATACTTGTCACGAAGGCTCTGGGGGAGTCTCGAGATGACTCTGTCGTCGAGGCTGAGACGATTGACCAGCCGGGTCAGCCCCAGCGCATCCGTCCGCGCGGACGACTGCACGCGCACCAAAGGCGCCTTTCCGTCGAACTTCTTGATGTAGTGGATACCGTTCAGGAACAGCCGCCGACCGGGCTCGGTCATCTGCGAGGGCGGCGCGGAATAGCCCCACTGGAGGAAGTTGCCGTGCCGGCCGATGCCCACATCGCCATAGCTCTTACCCAGGTTGAAGCCCGGCGCCAGGACCTCGGCGTCCGGCGAATCGGTGAAGCCTGCGCCCCGAGCCACGACACCGCCGACCTCCTGGTCGGTCTTCTGCACGAGCCAGACTCTCATCTGGTCGGGCAGCTTGTCGGCGCCAAGATATCCCCACCTGTAGTTGCCCGGCGTGTTCCAGGACTCGAACGAAGGCTCCACGGCAAACGGCGTATGATAAACCGTGTGATCGAGCGACTCAGCATGAGCCGCATTTCCCATGCAGTTTCACAAGTACCCTGTCTTGAGTCGCCCGAGCCGGCAGATAAAGCCCCCCGTGACACCCAGGGTGATGACAGGGCGGGCGAAGATCTGCGAGATCCGCGGCTGGGGACCCTCGTATCTATTGGTGTCCCAGTCCAGGAGCGTCACGTCGAAGCCTTGCGTATCCGCTTCCTTGAACGTCTGCAAGTTGCCGGTCTGAACCACGTCGAAGTGCTTCTTGAGGAAGGCGACGAAGTCCTTCTCGCGTTCGGAGCCGGGGTGTCCCGCATACAGGATGCGGAGCTTGCCCACCGCGGTGGCCGGCGGAGCCGATGGTGATTGGGCGTGGTTGCCTGCGCTCACCAGCAGAATCATCAGCAGCACCGCCGCCGCGGATGAGAGACTGATTCTTCTGGCTCCCGCTAAAGTAATCATGAATGGTCCCTCCTGTGAACGATAACGCACGCTCTACCGGGACGGCGGCTGACCTGTCGCGGTTTCACGGTCAGGTCCGATCAAGTACCCTTCGGGAACCACAAAGAACTTGTACCCGCCCACATCGCTGAAGAAGACCTGGTCTTCATTCTCATCAAACCAGTGGCGCCATTGCTGCGAAGTCTCGAACGCGCGATCCGTGTAGCGATCCAGGAGCTTCCTGGCCGTGGCGGCCCGCTGCGAATCATTCAATAACTCGATCAGGCGCAGCAGCGTGTCCACTTTGCGGTTGGACTCGAGGCCGAGCAACCGGAGATCGTCATCGACACGAAACCCCTGATCCCAGTAGAGCAACTCCAGGTTCTTCACATAGTAGTCGTTCAACTCGTCGGAGCGCCCCTGGTACTTCCTCATGACATCCTGCGGGTATGTTCCACGGAAGGCAAGCTTCTGCTGGGTAGCGCCTTTCTCGGCGGGAGCCCACCGCAGGGCGTTGAGCCGTGCCTCGCACTCGCGGCGCACCAGCGGCGGCCGGCCGTCGAAACGGTGGATGTAGTGAATGCAATTGATGAACAGCCGGCGGCCGGCCTCGGTCATCCGGGAAGGCGGGTCGCCGTAGCCCCACTGCAGGACATTGCCCTGCCGGCCGATGCCGACATCGCCATACCGTTTGGCGCGATTGAGCCCCAGGGCGATGATCTCGGCGTCGGGCGAATCCTCAAAACCGCTCCCCCAGGCGACCACATTGCCTTTCGGCGAATTCTGCACCCGCCAGACCTTCATCTGGTCGGGCAGCTTGCGCTCCTGGACGTAGCCGAGCCGGTAGTTTGCAGGCGTGGTGCGGAACTCGAACTCGGGCCGGACTACCAGCGGCGTGCGGTACACTTCATGGCCGAGCGACTCAGCATGAGCCGCATTGTCCATGCAGTTTCACAAGTAGCCTGTCTTGAGCCGCCACTGCCGGCAGATCATGCCTCCAGGCACTCCGATGGTGATGACGGGGCGGGAGAAGTTCTCGGAAACCGTCACCCTCGGCCCCCGGAGCTCGTTCCAGTCCCAGTCCAGGAGTGTCACGTCGAAGCCCTGCGTGTCCGCCTCCCGGAAGGTTTCCAGATTGCCCGTCTGAACCACGTCAAAGTACTTCTTGAGGAAGTCGACGAAGTCCTTCTCACGGTCGGAGCCGGGCCGTCCGGCATACAGGATGCGAAGCTTGCTCACTTCGGCGGCCGCCGGAGCCGATGAGGATTGAGCGTGGTCCCACGCGCTCGCCAGCAGAATCACCAGCAAGATCACCGCCGCCGATGAGAGCCCGATTCTTCTCACTCCAGCCGACGTAGTCATGAGTTGTCTCTCCTGCAAATCGTAACGCGCGCTACCGGGACGACGACTGCCCGGTCGCGGTTTCACGGTCAGGCCCGATCAAGTACCCTTCGGGAACCACAAAGAACTTGTACCCGCCCACATCACTGAAGAAGACCCGATCCTTGTTCGCATTGAACCACTGCCGCCACTGCGGCGGCGTTTCGAATGTGCGATCCGTGTAGCGGCCCAGCAACGTCTTCGCGGTGGCGGCATGTTGCGCATCATCAAGGAGTTCGATCAGACGCCCCAAGCTCTCTATCCTACGGTTGGACTCGATGCCGAGCGATTTCAACTCCTCATCAATCCGAAGACCTTTGTCATAGTAGACCCATTCCAGATTGTCCCGGAAGTACTGCGCCAACCCATTCGGGTCTCCCACGTACCTCTTCAGAATATCCATGGCAATGCCCGGCGTGACTTTTGAATCCCGTTCCGCCCATTCGCGCAGGCGGTCTCCCAAGGGAGCTATACGAACCGCCTGGAGTCGGTCGGACCGCCGTTTGCGCACCAGCGGGGCCTTGCCCTCGAAGCGGCGGATGTAGTGGATACAGTTGAGAAACAGCCGCCGCCCGGCCTCCGTCATCCGGGAGGGAGTGTCTCCATACCCCCACTGGAGGAAATTGCCGTGCCTGCCAATGCCGATGGCACCGTACTCCTTGCCGTGGTTGAATCCGACCGCGATGATCTCGGCATCGGGAGAATCCAGGAAACCGCGGGACAAGGCGACCACATTGCCCACTTGAGAATTCTGCACCCGCCAGACCTTGAACTGGTCCGGCAGCACGCCGGGCCCGAGGTAGGTACGGCGATAACTCCCGGGGGTCTTGCGAGATTCGAACTCGGGCTGGACAACCAGCGGCGTGCGGTATACTTCATGGTCAAGCAGCTCAGCATGAGCCGCATTTTCCATGCAGTTTCACAAGTATTCTGTCTTGAGCCGCCATTGCTGGCAGATCCCGCCCCCGTTAACACCCAGCGTGATGACCGGCCGGGAGAAACCCTCCGAAACCCGCGGCCACGGCCCTTCCAGAACGTTATTGTCCCAGTCCAGGAGCGTCACGTCGAAGCCTTGCGTATCGGTCTCCTCGAACCTGCGCAGATCCCTGGTCTGGACCACGTCGAAGTGCTGCTTGAGGAAGCTGACGAAGTCCTTCTCACGGTCCGAGCCGGGCCGGCCGGCATAGAGAATTCGCAAACCGTCCTGTGTGGAGTGCGGATTGGTGTCTGCAGGTCCGGTCTCGGACCCGCGCGGCTCTTTTCTGTTACAGCTCCAGAGTCCGACCAATAAGAGAAGAATCAGGCAGGCCGCCCCTGCTGCCTGTCGTAGCGTGCCCTTGCGATATACGGTTCGCATAGCAAATCCCTCCACGAACTCTTTATCCAGACAGATTGTAACGTTTGCCCTGCTACCCCGTCAAGAGAGTAGGAAATTCTGTGTTTTGTTTGCTTGCTGATAGCCCCTGTGGTAAGCTGGGAAAGCTGTGCGGCGGCCTGCATCTCGGCCGCGTGCAAGGGAGGGAACGCTATGGGAAACCGGAAAAGCGATCTTCGAGGCACACGCCGGAGGGTGCTCCTGTACTGCATCCTGCTGTCCCTGGGCTCCACCTTGTCAGGCGGTGATGCGACGACCACACCGGCGGCGAAGAGCGATCAGGCGACGCCGGCCGCGTCGCAGAGCGAGCTGGTTGTGGACCTGAAGGACACTCCCGTGTGGGAGGTGGATGAGCAGGTAAGAAGCTACTTCATCGAGGGCCTCGGCACGAATACACAGACGACGAAGTCCGGGGAGTTCAAATACCCGAGCTTCAAGTCCGGCACTCCCCTGTACGGCCGGACTCGGGTCCAGTTCATGGAAGGCGATGCGGTCAAGTCCAGCGACTTCCACTTCGCCCTCGATCATTCTCAAGGACAACTCGGCGCGTACGACTTGCTCTATTTCGATGAAAACGGGGATGGGAATCTCACCAATGACAACCCGAGGAAGCCCCTGAAGGACGCCCCGAAGGGGCTCCTCGCAACATCATCCGCCAAGCAGCAAGTCTGTTTCGAGTCAGTGAGACTGTCCTTCGATTTCGGGGTCGAGTTCGGACCCAAAGAGGACAGGCCGGCCTTCTGGTGGGGCGGCACGCACTTGGATGCCACACACTTGCTCGGCCGACGATACTACCGGTTCTCCTGCACGCCAACCGGCAGCAAGTTGTTCCTGCACCCCTATGAGGGCCCGCTGGGGACCCTGGAAGTCGGCACGGGCGGCCGCAAGGCGGAGCAGCTTGAGCTGCGCGGCTCGTTACGTTCCAAGGACACCGCGGTAGTTGTCGGAGATGGGCTGGAGGCTGGTTGGCCGAAGTTCACGCGGCGGTGCGAGCTGCCCGTGGGGGATTACTACCCCACGATCGTCAACGTCCGCCTGGGTGATCTCGGTATTGAGATCTCGAACAACTACCATATCATGATCCGGGGACTCGACGACATGACCCACGTTGAGACGCTGACCGTCACGACCGCGGACGGCCGACAACGTGAGATCAAGAAGGCCCGGTCCCTCGCACCCAGCGTGATCATCAGGCGGGTCACAGGAAAGCGTGAGATCGTTGTCACGCGCACTTGACAGACCGGCGGAAAGGCAAATGGTAGGATCATTATGAACCGTGCGACCGCAGACAAAGACGAATCAATCGGGGGGCGTTTCCTGTTGTGGGGATCGCTTGCAGTCCTGGTCGGGCTTGCGCTTTGGCGGGATACGCGCGGGGCCGCAGAGCAAGGCCAGGCGGCAGCCGCCCCACCGAACGAGATTGTCGCGACCCTGAAGGAAGTCCCTGTGTGGGAATTGGCCTCGGAACAGGTTCGCAGCTCGTTTCTTCGCGGCAACTACACTGCCCTGCGGAACGAGAGGTTTCCAAACACCAAGTATCCCGAATTTGCGTCCGGTACACCTCTGTATGGAGAGGTTCAATTTAACGATGGCGGCAAGCGCCACAGCTTCAGTCTCGCGCTCGATTGTTCACAACAGGGGGCCAACTATAACCTGCTGTATTTCGACGACAATAGGGACGCAGACCTGACGAATGACAAGCCCCGGAAGCCTTCGAAGGAGGCGTCGGACAGTCTTGCCCGCCCCTCGTCATCCCTCAAGGAGACGTTCTTCGAGTCCGTGACGGTGCCGTTCGATTTCGGGCCGGGCGGCGAGCAGTCCCTTGAGCTGCTCCCATGTCTGCGGACGTATGAAGGCAGCCAGCCGCAATTGAGCTTCATTGCCGCCCGTGTGCACGTCGGCGAATTCGAGATCGACGGCACGTCCCATCAGGCCTTCATCGGCTATCAGTACACGATCCGGGGCCGGCTCGACCAGCCGTCAACGACTCTGATGCTCGCTCCCAGACGAGGCGAGCCGGCCTATTGGTGGGGTGGGAATCAGTTGAACGCTACACACCTGCTTGGCGACCGCTACTATCGATTCTCCTGCACGCCGATGGGCGACAAGCTGACCGTGCGCCCGTATGATGGCCCGCTCGGCGTTTTCGAGGTCGGCGCCGGCGGGCGGAAGGTCGAGAGGCTGGCCATGCGGGGATCGCTTCGCTCCCAAGAGTCGGCCGTGGCCGTCGGCGACGGGCTGGACAACGGGTGGCCGAAAGCGACCCGGCAATGCCAGATCCCCGTGGGCGACTACTATCCCGCCATCATCGATATCGATATCGGAGATGTCCGCCTGACCGTGTCGAACAACTACCACACCAATGCCCAGGGGCAACCGTCCGGCCGCGAGCCTGTTTCCGGCATCACGATCCGTCAGGATAAGCCCTACGTACTGGACTTCTCCAACAAGCCGGTGGTCATATTCGAGCAGCCCAAAGCGAACGCCCGTGTCCGCCTGGGCAGCGAGGTCAAGGTCGAGGCGGTGTTGGTGGACCCGGTGTTGGACATCATGATCCGGGGTCTCAACCAAATGGGCCGCACCAAAACGCGAACCATCAAGACCGGCGATGGTAGGGAGCAGGTCATCGGTGAGCCTTGGTCGCTCGATCCCAACGTCGTCATCAAGCGCGCCGGCGGCGAGATCGTCGCCGAGGGCGTGATGCCCTTTGGCTGAGGCGGCACCTGCGGGTACTCGTGGCGAGTACCAAACGACCTCAAGCTCGACGGCAATCAGGAGATCTTCACCATCGAGGTAACCTATGATACGCAGGAGTTGTATGGAACGGTGAAAGGAGAGCGACAGATCATAGTCTACCGAGACTGAGGCAGACAGAATTCTGCCATCTGTCGGAGGAACGCTGCCATGGCTATGCGAGATGACAGACATATCAGTCTGGCGGGAGGCGTGGGCCTGATGCTTTTCGCGTTGGGCTTGGTGTTTGTCCTCGATGAAAGAGCGGCCGTCGGGCAGAGTCAAGCGGCAGCCGAGGAGCGTGACCGGACCTTTACACTCCACGAGGTCTCAGTGTTCGATCGCCGTGAGTGTCCGCTCGAATCCCTGTTGGATCACTTCACTGTCTGTCGCGACGCACCGGACGCCAACGTGGTCGCCTATCCGACGTTTCAGTCGGACCATCCTCTTTACGCTCGCGTGCACTTTCCAGCCTCAGCGGATGGCCAGGGCAAGGCTACGATCTACCGGCTTGCCATCGATGAGTCCGGCGGAACGAGGCGCGGCTACGACCGGCTCTACTTCGACCTGAACCACGATGGCGACCTGACGAACGACAAGTCCCTGGCGCCCCAGAAGGACCCGCCGAAATCCATGACCCCGATCCTGACCGGCCGGGAATTGGTCTGCTTTGAGACGGTGGCTATCCCATTGCCGTTCGGGTCACAGGATTGGCGCCCGGTGGAACTCATGCCGCGACTGATCGTCTCGACCAGCAGTCCCAACCTGCTGAGCCTCGTCGCCACCAGGGCATGTTACGGCGTCATCCAGATCGGCGGTCGCAGCCATCTCGCCTGGCTCAGTCATGGCGCCACGACCGCGGGCTGGTTCGACCATCCTCAGACCGCCCTGTACGTGGCTCCCCTCGGCGACAACGTACGGCTGCTGTCGTGGAACTGCGAGTGGCTGATGGCCACGCGGAAGATCGACGGCACGTTCTACCGATTCTCCGCCACACCGGCAGGCGATAAGCTGACCGTCCACCCCTATACCGGCCCGCTGGGGGTTCTGCAAGCAGGTCTCGGCGGCCGAACCATCGACCCCACGCATGT
>Ga0154637_1227_pt1 | contig 9268 bp, 5 predicted proteins | sample Rifle2008BG13ft_FD_116066 | JGI IMG/M metagenome (GOLD analysis project Ga0154637, IMG submission 116066) | Planctomycetes bacterium RBG_13_62_9 | reverse complement strand
TCTGGTGTGTGGGTTCGGCGTGGCGTTCCTCCGAGACAAGATGGACAAGACGCTGCAAACCCCGGACGACGTCACGCGGCATCTCGATCTGCCCGTGCTGGGGACCACCACGAGCTCCCACACGATCAAGCCGGCCCTGTTTGCCGAGCAGATTGCCGGCGACTACCAGACGATTCGGACTAATCTGGGCCTGCTGAACGAAGGCGGCATGCCCCGCAAGCTCGTGGTCAGCAGTGCCGGCACGAGAGAGGGCAAGACCACGTTCGCGGTCAATCTGGCGACGAGTCTGGCCAAGTCGGGCAAGAAGGTGCTGCTGGTCGACGGCGACATGCGCAAGCCGGACATCGGACTGATGCTGAACGTCGCCAACGGGTCCAAGGGACTCCAGGATGTTCTGTTGGGCGAGGATCCGAGCAGCGCCATCTGCGTGCTGCCGTCGAGCGGCCTTCACGTTCTGGCCGCTAATCCGCGTCATTTGGCGGATGCCTACGAGTTGCTGACGTCCGCGACGGCCGCCGAGCAGATGGAGAAGCTGGGCCGCGAGTACGACCACATCATCATCGACAGCCCGCCGGCGCTGGCATTCCCGGATGCGCTGGTCTGGGCCAAGCTGACGGACGCCGTTGTCCTGGTCAGCTTCGCGGGTCAGACGACGGCCCCGGATCTGAGGGAGGCCAAGGATCGATTCGCGCGCGTGCGGGCCCGGGTTCTCGGCGCCGTCTTGAGCAACGTGCCGGTGGATCAGAGCTTGTATCGTCATGCCTACACCTATCGGTCGCGCGGCCCGCAGCCCGCGCGAAAATCGCAGAAGCCCAAGAAGCTGCTGCTTGCGACCGAGGACTCTGAGGACGACACCGGCACGCCGAAAGCGTAGGCCGATTGTCGCGATTCGAAGAATCATGCAATTGATCGTTGTTCGAGCGGCAAGAGGCAGCGGCGCTGACGTCGGGGGCGGGCTCCTGCGGTATGCTCTGTCTGTGGCCCCTTTGAACGGCGTCGTTCTGGACGGCCTGCGCCGTCTCTGGTGCTGTCCGGAAAGCGACGAGCGGACCGGACGAGCGGGCTGGACGCGGCTCGATGACTCGCTGTGGGTCCTTCCCCGAGATTGGCAGACCGACCTGGCTGCGGCCCCGGGCCACGCGGTTTACTGTGACAGTTCACTGAGGATCGACGGCCCCGGACTCGACGATCGCTCGGCGCATCCGTGGGTCGTCGTCACGAATGGGCGTTTTGCGGCGCGCACCAATCGCCAACTGCTGGGACGGCTGCTGGAGACCACGGACGCCGACGCCATCGCTGTCACCGCCGCTTCGGACTTGCTTGCCTATCAGGAACGGGTGCGGTTGACGCGGGATGGAAAGCTGGTCGGGTACCGGCGGCAGTATGGAGACTCCATGTCTCCGATCCCGCTGCCCGGGGACTGGCCCCATCATCTCCTCGTGCGCCGCCGAGCATTCGGTGCCCTTGCGAGGCGAGGCTTACCCGCGAGCTTCGAGACGCTGGTCGACAGATGTCGGGCCGAGGGACTGAGGCTGCAGAGTGTGGCGGTGGCCGGCTCGGCGTTCGATCTGGAGTCCGAGGAGGGCCTGCTGGGCCTGTGCCGACTGACTTTGAGCGACGGTCCGGATGCGGGCCGGACCCGCGCATTGACGGAGGAACGGCGCGAATCGACGCAGGTTCCTGATGAGATTTCTCCAGGGGCGCGTCTGGTCGGACCGGTGCAGGTGGGCCGAAGGGTTACGATCGAGGCCGGCGCGGTGATCGTGGGCCCGGCTGTCCTGTGCGACCATAGCACCGTGGGTCGCGACGCCATAGTCGATTCATCCATCGTGGGGGCCAAAGTATCCGTCGAGCCCAACCAGGTTCTTGGAGATCGTGTCGTTACGGCGTCTGAGGGGCGGCATCGGACTGATGGTGTGACGACCGCACGGACCGGCAGACTGCGGCCGGAGCATGTCTATCCTCGCCAAAACAGCATTTTTCGCAGGTGGCCGAAGTTCTCCTACGCGAGATGTCTCAAGCGGATCGCGGACGTGATTGCCACCATCTTTGTCCTGATCCTCTTCGCTCCCATCATTCCCATCATTGCGTTGGCCGTCAAGATCAGCTCGCCGGGGCCCGTGTTCTTCCGGGACAGGCGTCAGGGACTGCACGGCAAGTTCTTCAACTGCATCAAGTTCAGGACCATGAGACGGGGGGCGGATAAGATGCTGGACAAGCTGCGCTACGCGAGCGAGGTGGACGGCCCGCAATTCAAGATGACGGACGATCCGCGCATCACGGCGGTCGGCCGGTTCCTGCGAGAGACGTATCTGGATGAGATCCCGCAGTTCTTCAACGTTCTGCGCGGACAGATGAGTGTGGTGGGACCGCGGCCTTCGCCGGAATCCGAGAACACGTTGTGTCCCTCGTGGCGCGATGCGCGGCTTTCTGTGCGGCCGGGGGTCACCGGCCTGTGGCAGGTCTGCCGGACCCGCCAGTCCCAAATGGACTTCCAGGAGTGGATCCTCTACGATACGCAGTACGTTCGGGACTTCTCCTTCGGTCTGGATCTGTGGATATGTTGGCGGACGTTCAGGAGAATGGTGGAGAATTTCATCAATCAGTTCTGAGCGAGGGACTGCGGCTTCATGACGTTGGGGCGTTCATGGTCACTGCATCTGGTCATGAGACCATGCCGTCGCGCGAGCCCAGCCGAGACCTCCACCACGTTCAGTTAGAAAGGATGCATCGATGGCAGCACGATATTTCAACTGGAAACTGGCGATTGTCCTGGTGGTGGCGATTGCGGTTTTTGCCGTGGCGGCATACGCGCTGCATAGTTGGCAGAAAGATACGAGGGCCGGTCAGGCGAAGGACCTGGGCCTGAGGGCACATGCCCGGCAGGACTACGAAACGGCCGCGCGAGAACTCGGCCAGTACATTGGCGCCAATCCCGAAGATCCGGACATCCTGCTCAAGTATGCCGACGCGCAGTTGAACCGGCGGCCTGCCACGAAGAATACAGTCCAGCAAGCGATAGGCGCCTATCGCGTGGTGCTCCGGCTGGCGAAAGAGAGACCCCGGGAACTGTCGGCTCACTACGCGGAAGCCGCACGCCATCTCATGGAAATATACTTGGCGCCGTCGGCGAACAGCGCGCCGGGCGAGGCCGAGCTGATCGGACGTCGCTACCTCCAGCAGACGGACAAGATGCCTGAGGTGCAGGCTGGCAACAAGGCGAACGACGTGGTCATACGCCGCCTGCTCGCCGACGCCCTGTGGCAACAGCGGAAATCGCTCGAGGCCGCCAAAGAATTGACGACCCTTATTGAGAAGTATCCCGACGACGTCCTGGGCTACGAGCGGCTGGGGGGCTTGGCGGAGTTGCGTCCCGCGGACGCGAACCGGCCCGCCGCGTTCTGGTTCGATGAGGCCATCGCCAAGAACCCGCGATCGGCGCTGGCATGGACGGCCCGTGCCGGTTTTCATCTGCGACAAAGCGCTGTGGAGAAGGTCCGTGGCGCTATGGAGGAGGCCCGGGGCGCTACGGACGAGGCCCGTGCCGCTGTGGAGAAGGCCCGTGCCTACACGGAGAAGGCGCGTGCCGATCTGGATCGCGCGGAGACGCTTGGCCCGTCCGACACGGATACAATGCTCCGGCTCATCGGAGTGTCGAGGATCCTGGGTGACGTGGAGAGAGCCAGGAAGCATCTCAATGCACTGCAGGCCAAAGACCCCACGGAACGGAGACTGTGGCTGTACTGGGCAGAACTCGCCCTTCGGTCCGGCTCTGTGGACGAGATGATTAGGGTGGCCGACACGGGACTGAAGTCGTTGGCGGCCCAACCGTGGGATTTCATGCCGTATGCCACCGAGTTGTTGATCAGTGCGGCACGCCTGGAACGAGCCAACGGTCGCCTGGAACGAACCAATGGTCGCCTGGAACGAGCCAATAGCTGCCTGGAACGAGCCAACGGTTACCTGAAACGAGCCAATGAATGCATCGCTCAGATGCGACTGAAAGACATTTCGGCTCCTGGAACCGCTTTTCTGGAGGGGCTCGTTGCGGACGAGCAAGGACAACTGAGAGAAGCCGTCGCCGCCTGGCGGAAGGCGCTGGGATTGGGATTCTCCGAGCCAAGGATCCATCTCCTGTTGGCTTCTGCGCAGGCTCGTTTGGGGGATATTCAATCGGCGATCGGTGAGCTCCGCATCGTTGACTCTCTGGACCTGCGGGATCCGAACGGCCAGCCGGCGCCGGATGGCCCTCTGGCCTTGGCGAGGTTGCTGGCGCAGACGGGTGATTGGCGGGGAGTGTGGGACCAGACGCAGCGAATCCTGCAGACCCGCCCGAACCATTCTGAAGCCAAATTGCTGGAACTTCAGGCTCGAACCTATCTATTGGCAGCCGGCAAGCCGGCCAGACCGACGGAGGCCTGGTCCCTCCTGGAAGGAGACATAAGGAACGCGGAAGAGCGGCTGGCTCAGCTGGCCCGGGACCCGAACAAGGCCCCCCCGGTCAGAGCCCTCCGAGTCCAAGCCGCCCTGTTCCAGGGCAGGTCCGCCGAGGCCGCGTCCCTGCTGAACGATCTCGAAGGTCAGTACCCGTCGGACGATGGACCGGCGCTGCTCCATGCCGAGTTGTGCGACAGAGAGGGACGAGTGGGTGAAGCCGGTACGCGGCTCAAGGATGCTGTCGCCAAATTCCCCGAGTCGGTCAGTGCCGTGAGGAGCCTGGCGGTCTTTCTCGAGCGGCAGGGTCAACGGCAGGAATGTGAATCGGTGGTTCAGGCGGGGATCGCGCGGGTGGAAGAGACGCACGGCGGGCGTGACCTCCGCCTGCTCCTGGCCGATTTCTACTATCGATGGCAGGAGGAAGAGAAACTGTACACGTGGCTGACCGACCTCACGGCGAAATTCCCGAGCGATATACAGGTCAGGCGTCTGCTCTTGACCTGCAACAAGGTGATGCAGGACGGCCCCAGGGCTCAGAAGATCATCGATGAGATTCAATCGCTGGAGGGGGAGAGGGGCTGGCAATGGCGGTATGAGCAGGCACGGCTCTGGAATCATCTCGGGAGGCCGGGTGGCAGCGACGAGTTCAAAACCCGGTACACACAGGCGGTCAAGCTTCTGCAGGAGAATCTTCTGATCAATTCCCGGGACCGGTCGAGCCGTCTGCTCCTGGCGGATACGTATGAGAAGGCCGGTGAATCGCAGTTGGCTGTCACGACCTATCGGGAGGCGCTGGCTCAATCGCCTGACAACGTGCCGATTCTCGTGCGCGCCATCCGGGCTCTCAACAAGATGAAGGAGTTCAATGAGGCCGGGGGCTTGCTCGACAGGGCCATGCAGCTGGATCCGAACCATCTCGACTTGCAGAGGCTGCAACTGGAGGCCAACGTCAGGCAGAAGGACTGGCCGGAGGCCTCCCGCATTCTGGAGCAGCTCGCCGACAAGGACGCGAACGATACGTCCGTGGTTCTGTGGATGGCGCAGATTCGTATGCTGGAGGGCAAGCTCGATGAGGCGCAGAAGATCCTGGATGATCTCAAGGCCAGGACGCCCGACTCCAACTCCGTGACCGGCCTGCAAATCGATCTGCACCTTCGGCGGGGCGATCCCAACGAGGCGATACGACTCTGTGACGAGATGGTAGCGAGAGGGCGCACGGCGCCCGCCTATATTGTCCGCGCGAGCACGTATGGAATTCTGGGACAGAACGAGAGGGCTTTGGAGGACTACGGCCGCGCCATAGCCGTGGAGCCCAAGAGCGCGAATATCTGGGCGGTGCGTGCTGATTTCTACCGCACGCTCGGCCGAATCAATGAGGCAATCTCCGATGTCAGGCAGGCCATGGCCTTGTCGCCGGACAGCCCCACGATACAGAGGCTCGCGGCTCTCCTGTTCATCGCCTCGGGTGACTTGTCATTGCTTGGGGAGGCCGAGGCCATGCTCGATAAGGCCGTCGCTGCGCTCGACAAGACCCTTGCCACAAACAAGACCGACGCTCTGTCGATGGAATACTCGCAGCTCAAGCTGCTCAAGGCGAGGGTCTCGGTGCTCAAGCGCACAGGCCCGGGCATCGAGGAGGCGCGACGCATCCTGCACGAGCTGACCCGGAGTCAGCCGAAGTTCCCCGAGGCGTGGGAATTGATGGCGCGGATCGAGCTGGAGCAGGGAGAACCCGGCAAGGCACTGGACATTGCCCTGCGGGGGCTGGCTCATAACGAGGACAATAGACAGTTGCTTCTGCTCAAGGCACTTGCCGAGAAAGACCGCTCGCCGTCGCTGGCGGCTCTGACACTCAAGGGATTGCTGGACTCGAATCCGAAGGACCTGGAGGTGCTCATCAACCTGGCCGATGCATACGTCGGCGCGGGCCGGTCTCAGCAGGCCGTCGAATTGCTGCGTCAGAAGCTCCCGGAATTTACCGGACGAGAACGCCGGCGCTGTGAGATAGCTTATGCGTCGGCCTTGTACAGCAACGGACAGCGGGAAGACGCCAAGGTGCTGTTTGACAGCCTGATGCAGGCCGAGGGGAACGATCCGACTCCCACGATGGTCCTTGCACAACTGCTGCGGCGGGAAAGGCGATGGACGGAAATGAACCAGCTCGTGCGTAGCTGGCTCAAGATGCATCCCAAGGACGCGGATGTCGCACGAGTCATTGCCGGGACGCTGGCTACGACGGGTGACATCGAGGCCCTTCAGGTGGCGGAGGATATCCTGCGGACGACGCTGGCGGGCAATCCGCGATCCATATCGAGTCTGATGCTCCTGAGCATGATGATGCTGGACGCCGGACGCAATGAGGAATCCGCGAAACTGAACCGCAAGATCATCGAGCTTGACCCCAACAGCGTCGAAGCCATCAACAACCTCGCCTGGATCCTCTGCGAGAAAGAGAAGGCAGAGGAGCAGTCCTACCAGGAGGCCCTCGCATTGGCCGAGAAAGGCCTCAAAACCGTTCCCGACTACATGGATCTGCTCGACACGCGGGGTTTCGCCTACTACCGGTTGGGTGACTTCGAGAAAGCTGCCTCGGATTTCGCGAGGTGTATTGAGCTGTATCCGACGAACTCGCCTTTGTCGGCCACTCCTCGCTTCCATCTGGCCATGACGTATGCGGCGATGAAACACAAGACACGGGCCGTGGAGCGGCTGCGCGAGGCTCTGGATTTGAACCGGAGGAATATCCAATTGGCCAAGGAATCCTCCAATGCCGGACGCAAGACATACGCGATCAAGCTTCTCAAGGATGCCCTGAGACTGCAAGAGCAGATGGAGCCGCTCAAGACAGCCCTGGATCTGCAGTGGCCGAACAGTGGCCCATCTGCCGAGGAGATCGCTGACGCCAGACTCCTTCTCGATCAATTGCGAAAAGGCGGCTGACATAACAATCGTCTGTCAGGGGCCGCGCAAGGGCAGTGCGGCCAAGCCATCTTCCTGATGTGCCGTCCCGGCCGGCCCCGGGCAATCGCGTCCTTGCAGCCGCAGCGCCTCATTGCCCTCACAATCGATTCGCCTCCGTCACGTGGAGCTGGTGCTCCAATGGCCGGAGGCTTTTTTTTGCGCGGCGGTTCCACCCTTCGCCGCACACGCCTTGCCCGGCGGAGTGACTACATGGGCTCTGCTCCGTACGGGAGGGAGGTGCAAAGACAGACCAACACAAAAGCTGAAAGGCTTGACAGTAGATGAGATGCGTGTTGCTGATGAGCGGCGCAGCCAGCGCCATTCACCATGACGTCGCCGACGCGGCACAGTACAGCACGGGGTCTTTCCTGGACCCCGGCGGTATCACGTCGGCGTCCCGTTCCATGGTCGTGCATTTCTGGCCAGCGGCACGGGGACAAGGCCCTCCAAGCGGAGTGAGTCCCGCCTGGACGGCTCTTTTTGTGGCTCTTTCACGTCCTGCGTCTGGATTCCCCGAACTGCACGCTTCCCCGGCCGTACACACATGTATGACTCGCTCACGCGGTGTCACGACCTGCCGGGTGGCATGAGAAGGCCAGGATCGCTGTCGTGAAAATTGTGTTGTTTTTTTGTTTTCGTGTTGACAAGTCACAAAGATATGCTAAGATGTCCCCGCAAGTGACGGAAGTATGAGGCCATCTCCCGACGACAGGGAGGGCTGACTGTCAGGACGTGGCACTCGGAGTGGGTGGGCCGTAAGGAGACGGGGAGATGCGTTCTTACAAGGATGTTCAAATCTTAGCGACCCTGCGGGGCAGCGTCATGCGTCTATCTGGTCTGACGGACGCACCTCGGACGCACGCGAACCTCATTCACTCCTGTGGCACCGGGGGTGAATGGCGGGCGATTGCTGATTCCACCATGAGGCAGTCTGCCGTTCTTTGGGCGATTCCGAGGACGTCTATTGAGAGGGCTCGTCCCCCGCCAAGCTTACCCTAGAGAAAAAAGGAATAAACGGATTTATCCTCGGATTCCCGTCTCGTAGCACAACAAAGGAGAAATAGATGAAACGGTTTTCACTTTTCTGTATTTTCTGCGCAATTCTGACCAGTCCTCTGTACGGTGGACCGGTCTTCACGCTGAGCCAGACGGATCTGCTCAGTCTGAGTGAGGTGTACGATTCGCCCAGCGGGCAGTCCCTCGTTCGCGTGACGACCGATCCTATCGCGTACAACTCTGACAGTAGCGTCTTGGCCGGTGACGTTGGTTTTGTCGGTGATCTGACAGGTACGCCGTCCTCAATGGCGGAGATATGGCTGGGAAACAGCGGCGCCGACCTGACTGGCTACGATGCGTATCAGTTGAAGCTCTTCAACGACAACGATGATACGTGGAACGTGCGGCTGTTCGTATGGCCCGATGACACTGATCCTGGATCAGCCGTGTTCTCAGGCGGCTGGGTCCCTCTGGCCAAAGGACATGGGGCCACGCTGACCGTGGACGTAAGTACGCTCGGCACGGTTGACTCGATGGGTTTTGCCGTTGGCAGCTTGAGGGAAGACCGGTTCCATATCTCGGCCAGTCCGATCCCTGCTCCGGGAGCACTCCTGCTGGCCAGCATGGGAATGGGTCTGGTCGGATATTTGCGCCGACGTAGGTCCCTGTAGTCCGAGGAGGGTGATTGGCTGTCACAAAGGGCAACCTCCGTGAGAGGTTGGTGTCGGCACTCCTATAATGCGGGAGGTGGACAGCATCGCATCGGCACGATGAGTGCGGATGGTCGAGGGAAAGGGTCTGCCGCAGCATGGGGTGCTATCGCGCAAAGGATGAGAGAGCAGTGGATGGTTGTCAAGGCGAATCTCTTGCGGTT
>Ga0154637_1185_pt2 | contig 9428 bp, 7 predicted proteins | sample Rifle2008BG13ft_FD_116066 | JGI IMG/M metagenome (GOLD analysis project Ga0154637, IMG submission 116066) | Planctomycetes bacterium RBG_13_62_9 | reverse complement strand
AGCGGCTTCGATTTCGCCGGCGCGGTGCCCACAGGCGACCCGGCCGCAGGGTACTATCTCGATGAATTGATTCGTTATGCGTCGGGCGACGAGTTCCGGCCTCAAGGCAGCATCCCGCTGGAGCCCTTGCGTGCCCGATTGGAGTCCAAACGTCAGTGAGTTGCCCTCGCACGACCATTCCAAGGAGGATTCTTCGTGAAAACCTCTCTACTGCTCCTGGTTCTTCTCTGTGGGTCTGCGGAAGCGGCGGTCTACAACCTGCATCTGGTCACCGACAACGTGCCGGACTACACAAGTCTGGAATCGCTGGTTCAGTCCTCGACGGGACAGTGGCAGACGCCGCAGGACAAGTCCATCGCTGTCTGGCGCTGGGGGAGGCGCAGCCGTCGCCAGACGAGCTGCGCCACGGAGGATGGGCGGTACATACTCGACCCGGTCCTGCACTACAACTCCTATGGGGCGATGAATTGCGGGATCATCTCCCTCCTGAACATCGCTTCCTGGCGACAACTCGGCTACCAGGGCCGTTACATCCAGTTGGGCGACCACACCGTCAGCGAAGTGTCCTGGGATAGCGGCCGGACCTGGCATCTGTTCGATTCGTCCATGAGCGTCTTCTGCTTCAACCATGCGGGGGAGGTGGCAAGCTGCCGGGAGATCCAGGAATCTCATGCCTGTGAGTTGTCGGGAGGAAAGAGCGAGCCCGGGCATTACTACCTGTATCATTATGCCCGGCCGTGTGGCTCCCATCCGGGTCCGACCGGCTGGCGGTGCGCCGCGGATCAGCCCGTCGAATACAATCGCACGCTGGAAGCCGGGGCCTCCTCCTACACGGACGGGTTCTCCGTGGATGAATACTGCCAGGCCGCCCGCTGGGGCCAGCGCTACACGCTGAATCTTCGGTCCTACGAGTCTTACACGCGTTACTGGGAGCCACTGGACGATGTACAGCGAAAGGGCGACAACTCGGCCAACGACCCCGCATACTTTCGTCCCATGACCGACGGCTCCGATCCCGATGACCAGCATGGTCTCAACAACCTGCGGGGCAACGGCCGCTGGCTGTTTCAGCCCGATCTCAGCGTCAGCGACTGTCGGAGGGTCTTCTACCGTGACGAGGGCGTGACGTTGCGGGCCGAAGACGGCGCGGGTCCCAACCTGCATCCGACCCAGGCCGGCAGCAGCGCTTGGGTGATCTTCAAAGTCTATGCCGCCAACGTGATCACGTCGATGCGGATCGAGGCGGATGGGACGCGCGGCGGCGACACCGATCTTTTGCGTATCCTGGTTTCGCGCGATGCCGGCCTGAACTGGAATCCGGTCTGGGTCTGCGGAAGCACCGGCCCGCAAACCGCCCGGGTTGCGCTGCGCGATGAGGTGGCCGGTGTGACCCAGTGCCTGATCAAGATCGCGATGCAGGCGGCGCGGAGCCAAGGGGACGTTGGCCTGGATGCGCTGCGGGTGACCACGATTACCCAGGTCAACCGGCTCACGCTGCCTAAGCTGACACTCGGGGTCAACCAGGTCCTGCTCCGGGCGGACGACCAGGTGGAGACCACCGAACTGTGGCCCGCGCTGCACGCCGGAGCCTACCGGCGGACGGTGGCCGCCGAAGACAGCGTGTACAGTGACAAACAGCCGGACGGCATGTACAAGGCTACACTCGGCGCAGGGGTGGATGGCCGGGAATGCTCGGTCACGTGGCGGCTTGAGGTCCCGACCGATATCACCGGGGTGACCTACGCGGCGGTCAGCACGAATCGTTCACCCCGGTCGTATGTCTCGCTGCGCCACTCGTGGGACGGGTCGCAATTCCGAACATTCCATCTCAACCGGGACGGCGACTTTCCCTTCGACGAACAGGTCCTCTGCACCTTGGCTGGCAGCGAGGTCCCAGCGGCTGCGCGGCAGGCGTATTTTCGCGGAGTCTTCTTCTGCACGAGCGGGGCCGGCACGTACAACATGCCGGGCATCCAGGACCTTCTGATGCGCGTCGCCCACAAACCGCGTGATGCGGCATTCGAGCCCATCGAAGTGACCTACTGCTGGACGGAGCATCGGGAGGACGGCGACGTCACACGGACGCACACCGAGCTGGTCCGGTCGCTGCCGCATCGATATGCGATCCACATCGCGGGCCGGCGAGACCCCACCCTGCATTGGGTGCGGATCAACTTCCAAGGACACGGCCCGGAAAGCGCGAGCCAGCGCTACGGGTACTCCGACGGGGCCGATGTCGGCACGAGCTGGGAGCGTCCGAAAGTCACCTATCGCTGGGATGAACCGCTGGCGGTGGGCAAGCCGTATACGGCGAGCCGTGCATCCAACTCATCCTCCGGCAATCCGGATGGTGGCCGTGAGTTGACCAATGGCATCGTGATCGCACCAACCGACCAGGCGACGGGCAAGAATGTCCAGGAGGCAACGGCCTTCTGGGAGGCGGGCGAGCCGACAACCTTCGTCGTCGATCTGGAGCGGGAGTGCCAGGTCGCGGGCGTTTGCGTCAGCACGCACCAACCCAACGGGCGGTTCTGTCATCCAGCCGGCATCGAGGTGGCGGTCTCACGGGATGCGCACGAGTGGCTGGCGGGTGGGATGATTCGTCAGGACGATCTTTGGAATCCGCCGGGCGACTATGAAGCGTGGGAACACGACGACGATCCACAATACGCGGCCCTGCCCGCCGGCGGCCGCTTGGCATACTCCTTTCCCTTGGCCTTCCAGACACCGGTGACCGGACGGTATGTGCGGCTTATCTGCACGCCGGTGCAGGACCGCGGCATGGGGTTGTCCGAGCTGGCCGTGTTTGGGAAGGTCGAGGTACGTTCGTGGCCGGGCGACGTTACGCTGCCGGACCTTGCCAGTTTGCCACGGCTGCCATGAACTTCCCGCTGGACGGCAAGTACAAAGTCACAGCGAACTCAGATCGAACGGGGCACTGGCTGATTGGCAGGGGAGCACGTCTGGCGCCGAACCGAGTTCGTTCAAGGAGGATGAACATGCGAATCGGGATTATCTCGGATACGCACGACCCTCATCGCAATGTCATGCAGGCGATTGAGATCTTCCGCAGGCATGGCGTTCAGTACGTCCTGCACGGGGGGGACATCGTCGCTCCGTTCACAACCCGGGCGAAGCGACGGACTGGGTTACCGGCTCCGCCCGGGGGGCGATTGTCGACCTCGACGACATGAGCTACACCACCGAGCCTCTCGGCTAAGTGCGGAACTTTTTGAGGTTATTCAGCGAGATCTCGGCGCCTTGGAGCGGCGGGACCGCGTCCTTCTCTTCCTCGATGATGTACCATTTCGTGCCACCGATGGTCCGGCAGAGCTTGAAGACCTCGGCCCACTTGACGTCGCCTTCGCCGATCATGGCCTTGGGGTTCGTGGCGGAGAATTCCTTGAGATGCACGGTGACGGACCGGCCGGGATAACGCCTCAGATAAACGATCGGATCGGCGCCGCCGCTCCACGCATTGCCGGTGTCGATCTGCATGATGACATCGGCGCGCGTGTTGCTGGCCAGGAGGTCCCAGCCGGTAGTGTTGCCGACCTTGGCGAAGTCGTGGGCGTGGTTGTGATAGCCGATCTTCATGCGCTCGGGCTTGAGCTTCTCGGCCAGCTCGTCGAACCGCTTGGCGTATGCGAGCCATGTCTCCCGGGGATTCTTCTCGTCCGGCTGGAGCCAGGGGACGATCACGTATTTGTTGCCCAGGATCTTGTTGAATTCGAGCGTGGCGGCCAGCTTGTCGTCGGCGAGGTCCGCCATCTGGGTGTGCGTGCCGCAGCAGACCAGCTTGTTGGCGTCGAGCATCTTGCGGATGTCCTTGGCCTCGTGACCGTAGTAACCGGCGAACTCAACACCCTGGTAGCCCATCTTCGCGACCTTCGCGAGCACGCCCGGCAGGTCCTTCTCGGCCTCGCTGCGCACGGAGTAGAGCTGCAGACCGATTGGGATCTTCCCTCCCTTTCCCTTTGCCATAGTCTTTCCTTCCCCTTCCTTCATGCATCCTGTGCCGATCACGGTCAGAGCCGCGGCGGACGCGGTGGTCGCCAGGAAGCTTCGACGGGACAGATTTGAATCGTGCGATTGTGCCTTCATGCTCCTTCACCTCTTCTACTTTGTGAGTGATCCGGTTTTGGCGGCGGATCCTTCGCCTGAATTCTCAACGCGAATGCTCGCGATTGTAGTCATCCGCCTGCTGCGCGTCAAACCCAAAGGACACGACGGGGCGAACGCCAAGGGGTTGGGCAGATCACCTGTATGTCATGGCGAGGAGCGCAGCGACGAAGCAATCTCGCCTCTCAGCAGGGGAGATTGCTTCGCTTCGCTCGCAATGACATACGGGGCGGCGCTACCAGACGACTCTGCGTTCGGTATGAAGGAAGGCTTGAACCGTCGGCGGGGGAGTGATACCCTGATGCAGGCGGAGCTTGAGTTCCTGCCTGGTATATCGCCGAGGGAAGGCGCCGTCCGGTTGTTCTGTCGAGGTGCGACCATGATGCGACGGATGAAGGCAATGTCCTTGTCGGTGTTCTTGGCATTCTCTGGTGGCGTCACTGCGACCGAGGAGAAGGGGGATCCGGTGCAGTTTGGGCCGAAGGAGATCCGGGTCGAGCTGTCCCGGGAGGAAGCGCAGGTCTCCGGCGGCAGGCAGTGGGGCAAGATCATGATTCTGGATGCGTGGGACTATCAGTTGCGCATCACCGATATCCAGACCAGCCCCAACGTGATGGCGATGGTGTATGACCTGACCCATCGCCAGGCCCCTCGCTCCAGCAGGCATATGTTTCGCATCGAGACGCGTCTGAAGCCTGTCGAACGCGTCGGCCTCCTGGAAGAATGGGTGAAGGTGTCCACCAATCATCCCGATTTCGCGACGATCCGCATTCCTCTCACGTACCGGATCTCCGGCAGCATCCGTGCCATCCCCAGGACGCTGGTGGTCAACAGATCTCTGGGACATTCGCCGCTCCAGAAGGTCCGGCTGACCACTTCCGCCAAAGCCGGTTTGGAGATCGACAGCACGACAGCCGCCGACACGTGGGTCTCCGTGACTTCCGTCCGGTTTGATCCGAACACGATTGACCTGGCTGTGTCGCTCTCGGAACCGGCGGCCGGAGACATCGCCAGGTCAGCGATCACCGTCCGGGCTGTTCGGCCACAGGCAACGGAGATCACCATACCGGTGGTTGTACTGCCGCAGGTTGCCTGGGGTGAACTGGGGATTGTGCCCATCATCGCCATGAGCAATCGACTGAATCGTGAGCTGGCGCATTCGTTCCGTTGTGAGTGGACGAGCACACGTCAGGCTGGGACGACACGCAGACAGACCCACGAGTACGCGTTCAGCGGCGACAGGGAGTGGCTTCATGTGCAGAATGCCCCGCCGGGAAGCGGCTTCGTGTGCTATGTGCGGAACGGATTGCATGCTCGCTCAACATCGAGTTCCGGTGCCGTGTGGCTGAACACCACGGCAACCATGCGGCCCCTGCCGGACCTGTTTACGACCGCTGGCGCTACCGGTGCAGGTGTGATTCCACACCTGGACAAGCTCGACCCGAAGTATGACAGAGTGACCTCGGTGCGCGAGGCCTCGCTGGAAGGGCGTCGGTGTGTTGTGGTCACCATTGAGCAGCAGCGCGTCGGGACATCCGCGGGAGATGAGCCGGACAGAGTGCTGACCATCTACTTCAGCGTTGAGGATGGCTTTCTGCCGATTCGAGTCGAAGACAGGCCGCGGGCGGGGTCGGGGGGAACAAAGTCGTTCGCGCGCGATGCCACGGTGACGAAGATCCTGAAATACCCCCTCCAAGGCAGCACGTTCTACGTTCCGGCGGCATTCCATCATGAGACGTACCGTGACGGCCGGCTGGATGAGACCACACGCTACGAAGTTGACGAGGGGTCTGTCGAGGTCAACACCCGGCTCCCGGACGACCTGTTTCGTATCGAGGTTGGGCCGACCGACGCCGTCCTCGACCGGGACCTGGCCAGGGAGCTCACCAAACCGATCATCAGCATGGACTTCTTTGGGGCCAAGACGGGCTTGACGGGACCTGACGGGCGTTCCACGGAAGCGGCGGTCCTATATGGCCAGGAATTCGCGGGGACCTGGGATGCGTGGCTGGTCGGCAAGCCTCTGCCGAGTTGGGAGGGTATACGACTCGCTCTCGACAACGAGAGCATCAAGGATCGGGCGGCGCTCGTCTTGTTCTGGGACGTGAATCAGAGGCCGTCTCGCCGTTGCATGGACCTGCTCGCCGGAAAGGCCGAGAGCCTCAGACGCGCAGACGTGGTCGCCATAGCCATACAAGCCGCAAAGGCGGATGAGAGCTCGTTGCATGAGTGGATCAAGAACCGCAGCATTCCATGTTCGGTAGGTATGATCGTGGGTGATGCCGAGAAGGTCCGTTCCGCCTGGGCCGTCCAGTCGCTGCCGTGGCTGATCCTGACGGATCGGCAGCACAGGGTCAGGGCCGAGGGCTTCAGCATCGAGAAGTTGACCGATGTACTCTCTGTTTTGTCTGCACCACGGCCCGAGTGACCATGCACGGGGGAGGTGTTCAATAGGCTGCGTGACGTCATGAAAGCGCAGTCGTGTTCACGGCCGATCCTGATCCTCGCATTCGTGCCGACGGTCCCTCTATCGCGGGTTCTTGCGCTGGTCGAGACGCTCGCCGGCGGGACGGGGGATGGGGATGTTGAGACCGCCGCTGGTTTCGAGCTCGTCGAAGAGCTGCTTTTGCAGCGCGTTGATCTGGTCCTGGTATGCGGGGACGCGGATCAGGTTGTGACGCTCGTGCGGATCGGTCTGCAGGTCGTAGAAGCCGTCGTGGTCCCACACGCCGTGGTAGAAGATGTACTTGTATCGCTCCGTGCGGATCGCGAACGTGGTCGGCGTTGCGGGGAAGTTCCACTCCCAGTGGTACTCATAGAGGATGTGATCGCGCCAGGGGATCGGTTCTCCTCGCAGCAGTGGCAGGAACGAGTGACCATCCATCCTGGCCGATTCCGGGACCCGGACGCCGGCGGCATCCAGCAGTGTCGGTGCGATGTCGATGTTCTGCACCATCTGCGTCACCCGCATGCCGGGCTTGATCATTCCCGGCGCGTACGCCACCATCGGCACGCGGATCGACTCCTCGAAGGCGTCGCGCTTGTCGTAGAAGCCATGCTCGCCGAGCTCGAAGCCGTTGTCGCCCATGTAGACGACGAGCGTCGATTCGCTCAAGCCCGACTCATCCAGGTAGGCCAGCACGCGCCCGAGGTTCTCGTCGAGCCCGTGCAGCGTCTCGCAGTATTGGCGGTACAGGTTGTCGAATGACGGCACCGGGTCGTTGTCGTATGGTCCGGTCTCCATGTGGTCCACGCCGTGAATGCTGTAGCGCCGCTCGCGGACCCAGTGAGGCTGCGTCTGATAGTTCTCCTCGGTGTTGGCCATCGTCTCGGGACGCTTGATCTCGCCCTTGGCATAGCGGCCCTCGTGACGCTTGGCGGGCTGGAACGGGAAGTGAACGGCCTTGTGCGAGAGGTACAGGAAGAACGGCCGACGAGTGTCTCGACCGGCCTTGAGCCATTCCAGTGCGTGATCTGTGAGGAGGTCGGTCGTGTATCCCTGGAATTGCCGGCGCGTGCCGTTGACGTTGAGCGTCGGATCGAGGTAATCGCCCTGGCCTTTGAAGCTGACCCAGTGATCGAAGCCGGGCCTGGGGTCATCCTGCTCGTGTCCCATGTGCCACTTGCCGATGAAGGCCGTTTGATAGCCTGCCTTCTGGAGATATTGCGGGAAGAACACGGTCCCTGCGGGCTCGGGCCGCTGATTGTCCACGATGTGATGGTGGTGCATGTACTGCCCGGTGAGGATCGAAGCCCGGCTTGGCGAACAGAGCGATGTGCTGACGAACGCATTGACTACATGGGCGCCCTGTTGTGCCATGCGGTCCATGTTCGGCGTCTCCAGGAACGCCGGCGCCTGCGGCATGAATCCCATGAAGTCATAACGATGATCGTCGCTGAGCACAAAGACGATATTCCGTCTGGCTGTCCTGTCACTGCCTGTGGCCATGCCGAGCCGTCCGCCGGCCTCGATAAAGGCGAACCCCGCCGCACTCCGGCAGGCCATCGTGAGGAATTCACGCCGGCTTGTGGAGACAGGTCGCGAATGAGAGTCATTTGCCATGATCGTCCTTTTCCACGAGGTTCATCTGGGCCACCACCAGACAGACAATACAGGCCAATATCCGATACCGATTCATCGTTCTTCACCTCCTGCCTGCCCATCGGCAGGCTGAGCATTGTCCGGCCGGGTATTGTGACACGGATCGTCCCCATCTGCAAGACAACGTGGGTTCTGTCTGGCCCCGAGGCTTGAAATCACCTGACGCTTTCTGCATAATGTCCTTGTCGCCGGAACGACTCGAATAGCCGGGAGCACTCATGAGCGACGTCACACGCATTCTGAACGCCATCGAGCGGGGGGACGCGAAAGCTACGGACGAACTCTTGCCGTTGGTCTATGAAGAGTTGCGTCTGCTGGCGGCCCAGAAGCTGTCTCACGAGTCGCCCGGCCAGACCCTGCAAGCGACCGCTTTGGTGCATGAAGCCTATCTCCGGTTGGTGGGAGACGAGCCCCAAAGCTGGGAGAACCGCGGTCATTTCTTCGGGGCCGCGGCGGAAGCGATGCGACGGATCTTGGTGGAGAATGCCCGCCGGAAGAAGGCTTTGAAACGTGGGGGTGACCAGACGACGACGGCCCGCACCGCGATGGGGGGTCCCTTTGAGACCAGCCCCGAGGATCTCCTTGTTCTGGACGAGGCCCTCGCCAAGCTGGCTGGATCGGAGCCGGAGGCGGCTGATTTCGTGAAGCTGCGCTACTTTGGCGGCATGACCATCGAGCAGATAGCCCAAATCCGTGGTATTTCCGACCGTACGGTGTTCAATCACCTGGCTTATGCCCGTGCGTGGCTACGTCGCGCGATTCTGAAGGACAGCGGCTCAGAATAGTGCCCGAGCGGTCTTCGCGGTTGGATGCAAGCCACTCCACAGGCGGGTCCATCCCCCTATGGCGGCCTGATTCTCGCCCACCGTCGGGAAAACTACAGAATTGGACGCATTTTTCTTTCAGGTTCCTCCCACGGATTTCGCATTGTATATCGACGACCTTACCCAGAGGTGATTATGGCCAGGACACCACAAGACGCCAAGACGATCTTTGCGGAGGCAATAACCAAGAGCCCCCAGGAGCGGACGGCCTATTTGGACGCTGTATGTGGCTCTGACGGTCAATTGCGCGCAGAAATCGAGTCGCTCGTCTCGGCCCACTGCGAGGATGGGCGTTTTCTGCGGGTACTCATCGAGGATCAGGAGGCTATCGAAGGAAGTCCTCTGACGGAAGGTCCGGGCACGGTCATCGGGCGATACAA
>Ga0154637_1028_pt2 | contig 9514 bp, 9 predicted proteins | sample Rifle2008BG13ft_FD_116066 | JGI IMG/M metagenome (GOLD analysis project Ga0154637, IMG submission 116066) | Planctomycetes bacterium RBG_13_62_9 | reverse complement strand
GCTGATGACCACTGTGTTGCCGTCCCATACTTCGACGACCCCGCCTACGTTTACCGAGAGCTTCTCATACCCGGGCAGGTTGCCCGGCGAATGGCTCAAGGTGAGTGTCGCCGTACCGCCGATTCCGATGAGGTTGTTTGACAGACCCAAGTTCATATCGAATACCCATACGTTGCACTGGGCGGCATCCGACTCCGCAGGCGGGTAATCATCATCCGTCACCGTCAGCCAAAGGTAATGCCTGCCTATGCACGTGAAGTCGACCAACACACACTGGTGATTGGGCCCCTGATACCCGACAATCGTGGCACTGCCGCACGTGGCGTATTTGGACCATGAGTGGTTGGTGATGCCGCGATCGCAGCAGTATGGCGGGCCGTTGTCAGGATCGTACGATCGGCCCCCGCAGACTCCGAACTGAGGCTCGTGCCCAAATCCATCAAGCGGCCAGAAGGCCGGAGAAGGATCGACGATCGCCACGGGCGGATCGTTGATGGGACACGCCGCCAAGGGTGAACACAAAGCAATCGAGATCAGCACCATCCCGCCGATCAGAGCTTCCCTTCTATCCCTCATGGCTGCTGCCCTCCATGATCATCTGGTAGTAATCCACCTGCTGGCGAGCCGCCTCCACTGCGGGAGAGCCCGGATACTTGCGGACAAACTGTTCATAGGCTGCCCTGATCAAGGCATTTGCCTGCTCTTGCGGCAGTAGTTGTTTGAAGACCAATTGCTCATAGAGTCCGGGCAGCCGCAGGAGGGCGTGATGGTTGTACTCCTGCTCAGGCCATCGCTCCAACAACTGCTGGTAGCACTCAATCGCCTTCACCGGATCGCCCATCTGGCTGTAGGCCATCGCCGAGTGATATAGGGCCATCGGACTGACTTCGGGCATATCAGGATATCGTTCCAGCAGGATAGCCCACTTCTCTATCGCCTTGGCGTACGACTCCCTTACCCGCAGGGGAGGCTCTCGCAGCGCGGGCGGTAGGTCAGATGGTGGAGGCGTGGCGTCCTGGCTCCGGAGTCCTGAGGCGTAGTCATGGTATGCCCCTCCCAGCGCAAGGAGTGTCTCGGCCAGTTTAGGGTGGTTGGCGTAGTCTGCCATGATCTCTTGGAAGATCGCCTCGGCGGTTTTGTCGTCTCCCTGGACGATACAGACTCTGGCCCGGCCTGCCTTGGCCAACAGGGCTTGTTCGTTCCTGGGCCAGTGATCACAGACGTGCTTATAGAGTTGCTCTGCCTGGCCGTACTTTCTCAGTTGAAAGCTGTAGTCGGCCAGGAAGTTCAGGACCGCCGGCGTGTCCTTGCGATCTGCATAGTCCCCCGTCAAGCGATCGATGGCCGCCTGGGCGGCAGCGTCATCGCCCCGATGGATCGCCACGGTCGCCAGGCTCCTCTGGGCCCACATGGCCCAATCGCTGTTGGGCCAGGTCGCCAGCATGTAGTTGGCGATGGCCAGCAGGTATTCATCAGTCAACGCCGGGAGATCCGGCTGCCGGGCCGGCCGAGTCGCATACTCGAAGTGCTTCCAAACGAGGATCCTGGACAGGGTGCGTAGACCTTCGGCTTTGTCCTGTGTCGGCGCAAACTGCGTCAGCAGAAGCGGGATGGTCTGCTCCATCCGGCTGCGATCCTCCGCCTCCACGCCGGCCTCGGCCAGCCGGACCTGGGCGGTAACGGCTTCCGGCGTCTGTGGATAGTGCTGGACAACCAGTTCATAGACCTTGGACGCTCTTTCGCTTTCCTTGGCGTCCTGGTAACTGAAGCCCGACCACAAGATCAGCTTGGAGGCGTCCGCATCCTGGCCGAACTTCTGGATCAGCACCTCTAGGGCCTGATCCGCCGCCGCGAAATCCTTCAACCCGATGTGGTCGACCACGATGCCTTGCTGGACATAGGCGGCTCTGGCCTTCCGGGGCCAGCGGCCCACGTTATACTGATCCATTCTCAGCGCCTTGTCGTACTGCTGGAGCTTGCGGTACGCCCAGGCGACCTGACCGACGGCTTCCGCGACTCGATCATCCGACTCATGGTTGGCGGCGATGTCCTGCAGGATGGCCTCGACCGCCTTGTCGTCCGCCAGATGGGCGTTCGCAATCGCCAGGCCCATCTTGAGCCAGAGCACCTGCGGGTCCTTCGGCCGGGCGGCGACCATCTCCCGATAGAGCTGGTGCACCTGGGACAATTTGTTGAGGGCTTTGGCCCCTTCCACGATCTCATGGACAGCGTGGGGCGTGGGTCTCGCCAGCAACGGCTGGATGGCCTCTTTCGCCTGCCCCAATCGGTCCGTGGCGATGTATACCAGCGACAGGCCCTTGGCCGCGGCGAAGACCGCCTCCGACTCCGCGGGCTTGTTCGGGTCCGCCTCACGAGTCACCTTCAGGTACGCTTGTTCGGCCTGGGCATACTGGCCGGCCTTGTAGAGTCCTTCCGCCTGACTCAAGTCCGCGCCGACATCTGCAAACGCAGATCGGTCCAACAGGACAACAGGGAGAAAAAGCCCGACGAGATAGACGATAACGATCTTCTTCATGATTTGGACCTCCTGATAGACCTCGCAAACCCAATCCGCTGAAACCGCGACTGACTGTGTCCGACGGCTGGTCTTCTCCACGGGCGAGACGCCCGTGCTACTGCTTACGGCCCTCTTGCCATGGTTCTCCCTTCCTTTCGCGCAGAACCATACCGCCGCCGCATTCTACAAGAGGTCTACCTTCGTCCACCCTGCCCCATAGGAGCGCCAACTCATCGCGATTGTACGCCCCCCCCCCCAGCGATGCGTCAATGAAGAAATTGTGAAAATGTGCAGAATACGTACAAGTGCGTAGTCTCCGATGGAGAAGCGTAAGCGTAGGCGAAACCAAGCCGCCCACGGCAGGAAGCCTGAATCTCTCCTTCCCGCGAGTCGAGAGTTCACCCGTTTCAATTTTTTCTTTGCGAAGGCATGGCGGTTTTCTATAATTCGGCATCTGGACTACAGGAAGGGCCCGCGCCAAGACAGGTTGGTTATCAGGCCGGTTCTGGTCTAAGGAGGTGAAGATGCGAAATCTTGTTCCTGCAAAGGCCTTTTTCACCAAGGGTGTCGGTCGGCACAAGTATCAGTTGAAGTCGTTCGAGGAGGCGTTGCGCAAGGCCGGTGTGGCGCAGCAGAACCTGGTGCAGGTGTCGTCCATCCTGCCGCCGCGGTGCAAGCTGATCAGCCGGGAGAAAGGGCTGGCCGAGCTGACTCCCGGCGGGATCTGCTACTGCGTGATGGCGCGGTCGGACACCGACGAACACGGCCGGCTCGTGGCCTCCTCCATCGGACTCGCCGTGCCGAAGGATGAAACCAAGTGGGGCTACCTCAGTGAAGTGCATGGCCACGGCATGAACGAGAAGGAAGCCGCCGACATGGCGGAAGACCTCGCCGCCGGCATGCTCGGAACCACCCTGGGACTGGAAGTCGATCCCAACAAGGCGTGGTCGGAAAAGGAACAGGTCTATCGCTCCAGCGGGCTGATCATTCGCACCTCGAACGTCACACAGACCGCCCGGGGCCAGAAGGACCTTTGGACCACTACAGTGGCCATCGCCATGTTTCTGTTCAACGATGATTTCATTTCCCTGTTCCGTTGAGCGAAACGGTTCCGTTCGACAAACCTTTGCCATTCAGCTTCGTGTGTGATGATGAAAACCACTCCCTTTGGGGCTTTGCCCCCGGAATATTGCCGCGCGGATACCGCGAAGATCGTCGTCGTTCCCGTGCCGTACGACGAAACGAGCACATGGATGAAGGGCGCCGACAAGGGGCCGCAAGCGCTGCTTCGGGCCTCCGCAAATATGGAGTTATACGATATCGAGACCGACTCGCAGGTGTACGAGGAGGGGATCTTCACCGATGATCCGGTAGATGACGGTCCTTCCCCCGACAGGATGGTCAGGGCCGTGGAGCAACGGGTCAGCCGCCATCTGGCCAACGGCAAGTTCACCGTCGTGGTCGGCGGGGAGCACTCGGTGAGCATCGGCGCGATCCAGGCCCATGCCCGCAAGTATCCTGCCAGCATGACCGTGCTGCAACTCGATGCCCATGCCGATCTGCGGGCCGAATACGAGGGTTCCCGCTACAACCATGCCTGCGTGATGGCCCGGGCCAGGGAGTTGTGCCGGGTCGTGCAGGTAGGCATTCGGAGCATGGACATCTCCGAGAAACCCGCCCTGGATCCGCAGCGAGTTTTTTTTGCACAAGCCCTCCACGAGGGCGTCGCCGGCGTAGAGGATATAGTGGGCCGGTTGACGGATTCGGTGTACATCACGATCGATCTGGACGTGTTCGATCCGTCGATTATGCCGGCCACGGGGACGCCGGAGCCGGGCGGCCTGTTGTGGTACGACGTGCTGGCCCTGCTCAAAGCGGTCTGCCGCCGAAGGACCGTCGTGGGCTTCGATCTCGTCGAGCTGTGCCCGGTCGAGACCAATTGGGGCCCCGACTTCCTGGCGGCGAAGTTGTTGTACAAGCTGCTCAGCTACAGATTCCGAGGCGGATATGAAGAAGGACGAGATTCTCCAAGAGCCGATCGACCACATTGACATCAAGGCCATCGACTCGACGGCGATCATCGATTCGATGCGGACGATGTCGTTCACGGCACGGGACGCCGCCCGGGCGAGCGACATCTTCAACAAGATGATCGAGGACAAGGATTGCACGATCATCCTGACGATCGCCGGCAGCACGAGCGCCGCCGGGTGCATGCAGGTCTATGCCGATCTGGTCCGTCACAACATGGTCGATGTCATCGTGGCCACGGGGGCGACCATCGTGGACATGGACTTTTTCGAGGCCCTGGGCTTTCGCCACTACAGAGGCAGCCCGTGGGCGGACGATAAGAAGCTCAGAGAGCTGTACATCGACCGGATTTACGACACCTACATCGATGAGGAACAGCTCCAGGCGTGCGACAACACGGTGAAGGAGATCGCCGACGGTTTGGAGCCCCGGCCGTACTCGGCCCGCGAATTCATCCGGGAGATGGGCAGGTACCTGATGACGAACGGTCGCAAGAACGATTCGCTGGTTCGGGTCGCCTACGAGCGCGACGTGCCGGTCTTCTGCCCGGCCTTCTCCGATTCCAGCGCCGGCTTCGGCCTTGTCCGGCACCAGGTGGAGAACCCGGATCGCCACGTGACCATCGACTCGGTGAAAGACTTCCGGGAACTGACCGAGATCAAGATGCGGTCTCCGGTCTCCGGGCTGTTCATGATCGGCGGCGGCACGCCGAAGAACTTCGCCCAGGACACGGTGGTCTGCGCCGAGATTTTGGGCCACCCGGTCGATGTGCACAAGTACGCCGTCCAGATTACCGTCGCCGATGTCCGCGACGGCGCGTGTTCCAGTTCCACCTTGAAGGAGGCGTCCTCCTGGGGTAAAGTGGATACGACGTACGAGCAGATGGTCTTCGCCGAGGCGACCTCGGTGCTGCCGCTGATCGCCAGCTACGCCTATCACAAGCATTTGTGGGATGATCGGGCACAGCGGCGATGGAGCAGGATATTCGAGCCGGTGTCTGCAGGAGAACGCAAATGAAACGGTTGTTGAGGCAAGCAGCGGTCCGGCCGCCTGTGCAGCAGGGGCCTGCCGCGTGGAGCGGGTGGTTTGTTTTGTTGCTGGCGAGCCTGCTTCTGCCGGCGGGCTGCGAGAACCGGGGAGTGCAGAAGGCGCGAGAGGAGGCGGCGGACGCCAAGGCCACGGTCGCCAGGCTGCAACTGAGTCTGGCGGAGGTCAAGAAAGAGAACGCCAGTCTCAATGCGGAGCTCAAAGCGGTCCGGCAGACGCGCGACGAGTTGCAGGAGCAGGTGGATCGGTTCGGCCAGGAGCGGGAGGAGGCTTCGTCGCTGGCCCGGCAGGCCAGGGACATGATCACGCAACTGACCGCCCGGGCGGATGACCAGGCGGGAGCGACAATGACCCTCGAAAAGCAGATCGCGGAGCTGAAAGCGCAGCTCAAGGAGCGGGATGCGGTCATTGAGGCGCTCCAGAAGGGCGCTGCGACAGCACAGCCGGTCGTGAATGAAACGCCGGTGGAGGCCGCCGCCACGGAGGAGACGCCGACGACGGAGCCGAACGAGACCCCGTAGCGTTGCCTGCGGCCCGGCCCGACGGCGCCCATCGCAAGCCTTCGACACGCCTCGTTCCGGGGCGTCGGGACTGGCCCGGCCCAAATTGGCCTTGCAACCGGCCTCTGCCGTAGTAGTATGCCGGTGGCGTGCCGGACACCACCGGTCGGCCCGGTTTACTCCGAAGACGGCAGTTCAAGTACGGGGATGCGAACGATGAACATCGATTTTGGCAGCTACGTGGAGCAGGCGATCCACTGGGTCGTCACCAGTGGTCCTCGCATTGTGTTGATCCTGGTGCTCATGCTGGCTGGGATCAAGTTTGCCCGTGTGGCGGCCCACCGGCTCTTTGGCTTTGTCAGCCGATACAGGCGGATGGACGACGAGTACAAGAAGCGCGCCGAAACGCTCAGCGGGATCGTCGCTTACCTGCTCGGCGGTGTAGTCGTCGTCCTGGCCGTTCTTATGATTCTGCAGGAGCTGAAGATTCCCATCGGTCCGATTCTGGCGTCGGCCGGGATCGTGGGACTGGCTGTCGGATTCGGCGCCCAACATCTGGTGCAGGACATCATCAGCGGGTTCTTCATCCTCCTGGACGATCAGATTCGCGTGGGCGACGTGGTGCAGATCGGCGACAAAGGCGGGCTGGTGGAGCGGCTGAATCTGCGGATGATCGTCTTGCGGGACCTGGCCGGCAACGTCCACTACGTGCGCAATGGCAAGATCGACGTGGTCACGAACATGACGAAGGAGTACTCCCGGTACGTCTTCGACATCGGCGTGGCGTACCGTGAGAACGTTGACGAGGTGATCCAGGTGATTCGGCTGGTGGACGCGGACCTGCGCGACGATCCGGCGTTCGGGCCGGACATCCTGGAGCCTATCGAGATCCTCGGACTCGACCGGTTTGCCGATTCTGCCGTCATCATCAAGGCCCGGACCAAGACCCGTCCCATCAAGCAGTGGAGCGTCGCGCGGGAATTCAACCGCCGGCTCAAGAAGGTCTTCGACGAGAGGGGCATCGAAATTCCATTCCCACACGTGACCCTGTACATGGGGCAGGACAAGGCGGGCCAGGGGCCGCCGCTGAATGTCGTGCTGGAACGGGAAGCGAGCTGAGTCCATGGCGAACAAGACCAAACGCAGAAACGGCTCTCTGAGCCGGCGGGCGAAGAAGGCCGGTCTGCCGCCCGGAAGTCTCGTCCAGATCGGCGAGCAGAACATCGAGACCGTTCGGATCACCTGCATGGACTATGACGAGCAGGGCTTTCAGGAGACGTGCGTGACGGCCGTCGAGGAGTGCTTCCACTTCAAGAACACCGCCAGCGCGACGTGGATCAACGTGGACGGCATTCACGACATCTCCATCGTCGAGAAGATCGGCAAGGCGTTCGAGATTCATCCGCTGATCCTTGAAGATATTGTCACGGCCGGCCAGCGTCCGAAGTACGAAGGGTTCGCCGAGTACGGGTACATCGTGCTGACGATGCTCAACTACTTCAGCCCCAACACGCCCGTGGAGACCGAACAGATGAGCATCGTCTTCGGCTCGAATTTCGTCATCTCCTTCCAGGAACGGGCCGGCGACGTGTTCGATGTGATTCGCGACCGGATCCGCACCGGCAAGGGCCGGGTCCGCAAGATGGGGCCGGACTTCCTGGCGTATTCGCTCATCGACGCTGTCGTGGACAGCTACTTCACCATCCTCGAGGGGGCCGGAGACCGCATCGAGGTCGTTGAGGAAGAGCTGATCGCCCGCCCCACGGAACAGACCCTGCGCCAAATTCACGCTCTGAAACGGGAGATGTTGTCTCTGCGTCGTTCGGTCTGGCCGCTGCGGGAACTCGTCAGCGCCATGCAGCGGGATGAATCGCCGTTGATTGCCGCCCAGACCCGCATCTATCTGCGCGACGTGTACGATCACACGATCCATATCATTGACGCGATTGAAGGTTTTCGCGACGTTCTGTCGGGGATGCTGGACATTTACCTGTCGAGCATCAGCAACCGGACGAATGCCATTATGAAAGTCCTGACGATCATTGCGACGATCTTCATTCCATTGACGTTCATCGCCGGCGTTTACGGCATGAACTTCGAGTACATGCCGGGACTGCATCATCGCTGGGGCTACCCGGTGGCGCTGCTGCTCATGGTGGCCGTGGCGGTGGTCATGTTGGTGTACTTCAGAAGAAGACGATGGCTGTGACCCGCGCGGATGCCGTGCTTCCACGCGTCACAACGCCTTTTTCGCGGGAATAGAATGCTGGCATTGATTGTTCCTCAGTCTGGGTGGTTCGCCTGGGTGATCCTGCCGTTGCTGATCTTCCTGGCGAGGATCATGGACGTGTCCGTGGGCACGGTGCGTTTGATCTTCGTGTCGCGGGGCCTGAAGTACCTGGCGCCGATCGCCGGGTTCTTCGAGGTGCTGATCTGGATCCTGGCCATCGGCCAGATCATGCAGAATCTGTCCAATCCGCTGTGTTACGTGGCCTACGCCGGGGGCTTTGCCACAGGCAATTTCATTGGGATCATGATTGTCGAAAGGCTGTCTCTGGGTATGGTGCTGGTCCGGATCATCACCCCGAAGCCGATCGACGGCCTTGTGGAGTGCCTCAAGGAGCGGCAATACGGGGTGACCAGCATTGACGGCCAGGGCGCCAACGGTCCCGTTCAGGTGGTGTTCACCATCGTGCCGCGCCGGGAAGCAGGTGCCGTGGTCACGCTGATCAAGCGGCTCAATCCCCATGCATTCTATACGATCGAGGAGGTCGACCACGTCGAGCGGGGCGTCTTTCCCATCACCCGGGATTGGCGTCACGTCCCCTTCCTGGGGCTGCTAAGGCCTTTCCGTAAGGGCAAGTAGGACAATGCCGTATTCAGCAGCGGCGTGGGCACGTACAATAGGAACCTTGTCATGGGTCCGGCACGCGGTTTCGTAAACGCAACGTGTACGGCACATGATGCAGTATGAGGGCGCCATGAGAGCGGCTGAAAAGACAGCCTCGAAGCTCCAACGCTTGACGGAGTTGTTCACGGGCAACGCGTACCTGCTGATCGTGACGCAGGACCATCCGGATCCGGACAGTCTTGCCGCCGCGGTGGCGTTGCGCAAGCTGGGCAACAGCCTGGCGAATCTCCAGGCTTCCATCGCGTGCGGCGGAACCGTGGGCCGGGGGGAGAATCGGGCGCTGGTCAAGTACCTGGGTCTGAATCTGCGCGCCATGACGGAGGTGGACTACGCCAAGTTCGATCTGCTGGCCATGGTGGATACGCAGCCCGGGACCGGGAACAACTCCCTGCCCGAGCACATCGAGCCGACCATCGTGATCGACCACCATCCGATTCGTCGCCAGACGCGGACGGTTCCGTTCACCGACATCCGCAGCGGCTACGGGGCCACTTCGACGATCCTGGT
>Ga0154637_1216_pt2 | contig 9599 bp, 8 predicted proteins | sample Rifle2008BG13ft_FD_116066 | JGI IMG/M metagenome (GOLD analysis project Ga0154637, IMG submission 116066) | Planctomycetes bacterium RBG_13_62_9 | reverse complement strand
GCCGATGGTCCGATCGATCTGCGGATTCACGCGATGTACAATCCGGAAGCGATCACACAATACAATATCGTTCCCGGCCTGATGGGCGTCGTCCTCACGATGACCATGGTCATGATCACCGGATTGGCCATCACACGCGAGCGCGAGCGCGGCACGATGGAGAACCTCCTGGCCATGCCCGCCCGCCCGTTCGAGGTGCTCGTCGGCAAGATCGTCCCGTACATCCTCTTCGGCTACGTCCAAGTCGCCCTGATCCTCATCGCCGCAGGGATTCTGTTCCAGGTGCCGATGATCGGCAGTCTGGCCCTGCTGTCGGCGATCGCAATGGTGTTCATCGTCGCCAACCTCGCCATGGGCATCATGTTCTCCACCATCGCCAAGAACCAGCTTCAAGCGGTGCAGATGACGTTCTTTTTCTTTCTGCCCTCCATGCTGCTGTCCGGGTTCATGTTCCCCTTCCGAGGCATGCCCCGCTGGGCGCAGGTGATCGGCGAAGTACTTCCGCTCACCCACTTCCTGCGGATCATCCGCGGCGTCCTGCTCAAGGGCAACGGCCTCCCCGAGATCGCCCCACAACTGTGGCCCATCGCGCTCTTCGCCGCCATCGCCCTGACCATCGGCGTCAAACGCTACCGCCAGACTCTGGATTGACGCAGTCCGCAGGGTGCGTACCACGCACCGCCACCGATAAGAAGATGCGGCGCGTGATACGCACCCTACTCATGGGCATGATCTGCCCGCGTGATCCGGTGTTGCGCATCATCGTGAGCTTTGTAGGTTCGGACGGCATCCTGGAATACATGGACCGAGGAATGAAGGAATAGAGCGGCAATCCCCAGACCGACCAGCAGATCCGGCCACTGTGAGTTGGCGAGCCAAACCCCGACCGCCGCGACCAGTACGGACACATTGGCAATGATGTCGTTGCGCGAACATAGCCACACAGACCGCATGTTCACGTCGTCTGTGCGATGGCTCCATAACAGAACAAGACAGAACAAATTCGCAGCGAGCGCCAACAGGCCGATCAAGCCGACCGTCTCGAAGTGCGGCGTCTGGGGATGGAGAAGCTTGTAGCCGGCATGCCCGAGCACGAAGAAGCCGAATGCCCCCATGATTCCGCCTTTGAGCAGAGCCGAGCCTGCTTTCCAGGCATCGTTCCGCGCTACGACGTAGAGGCTGAATCCATAGACCAGGGCGTCGCCCAGCATGTCCAGAGAATCGGCCAGTAAGGCTGTAGACCCTGCGAGCAGGCCCGCCACAGCCTCGATCACGAACATCGCAGCGTTGATCCCCAGCACAGCCCTGAGGGTCGTACTCTGGCCCTGCCTGAGCTTGTCGATCTCGCATGCAGCATTCGTACAACAATCCGCCATATCACACTTACGAAGGGAGACATCGTGTTGTTTCAGGCGGGCCGAACACACCGTCTCCCGGCGGATCACATTTATGTCATTGCGAGGAGCCCCGCGACAAAGCAATCTCAGGCCGTGTGATGGGAGATTGCTTCGCTTCGCTCGCAATGACATAAGGGGCAGTGCCATCGGACGACGCTGCGTTCGCCGGGATGTTTCGGGCACATCCCGTTTGCTTTTGACAGTGAATCTGCTATCTTGGGCACGCAATGAGCCGTGAGTCACGCGGTGGGGTGTGCACCGCAGATCGGTCCCAGGGATCTTGTCACAGGAGGCAACCATGACCAGGTCGCGAATCGTTCTCGTGTTGATTGTCGCATTGGTCCTCACCACCGTCGTGCACGCGTCGGTCCGCGTCGTGCCGGTGCCGCCGACGTCGGCGACGAATGACTTCTATGTGAGCAATCAGAAGCCGCTGACGCCGAGTGCCTTGGTCAAGCTGCCCATCGGGGCGGTCAAGCCCCAGGGGTGGCTCCGGCGGCAGCTTGAGCTGCAGGCCGATGGCTTCTCCGGTCATCTGACGGAGATCAGCCGGTTCCTCAAGAAAGAGGGCAATGCCTGGCTCGCGACCGATGGCCAGGGTCACAGCCCCTGGGAGGAGATGCCCTACTGGCTCAAGGGCTTCGGCGACACCGGCTACGTCCTCGGCGACAAGCGGATCATCGACGAGGCCAGGGTCTGGATCGAGGCCATCCTCGCCAGCCGTCAGCCCGACGGGTGGTTCGGACCCGTCGCCAACAAGACCGGCGCGCGCGACAAGAAGATGATTCCTGACCTGTGGCCCAACATGGTCGCGCTCAACGCCCTGCAATCCTACTACGAGTACACCGGCGACCCGCGCGTGCTGGAGCTGATGCAGGAGTACTTCAAGTGGGAGCTGACCGTGCCCGACGACAAGTTCCTGGAGCCCTTCTGGCAGCAGCAGCGGGCGAGCGACAACCTCGCCAGCGTCTACTGGCTCTACAACCGCACGGGCCAGGAGCACCTCTTGCAGGTCGCCGAGAAGATCCATCGCAACACCGCCGACTGGACGGAGACCGTCGCGAGCTGGCACAATGTCAACATCGCCCAGTGCTTCCGCGCCCCGGCCGTCTATTATCAGCAGTCGCGCGATCCGTACTTCCTCCAGGCCGCCGAGCGGAACTACACGATGATCTGGGGCACCTACGGCCAGGTCCCCGGCGGCATGTTCGGCGGCGACGAGAACTGCCGCAGGGGCTACTACGGGCCGCGACAGGGCATCGAGACCTGCGCCTCCGTCGAGTTCATGCTCTCGTGCGAGATGCTGCTGAAGATTACGGGCGAGCTGACCTGGGCCGATCGCTGCGAGGACGTGGCGTTCAACACCTTCCCGCCCGCCCTGACGGCCGACTTCAAGGCCCTGCACTACCTGGTCAGCCCGAACGCCTGCCAGCTCGATAGCAAGAACAAGTCGCCCGGCATCCAAAACAGTGGCGACATGCTGGCGTATAACCCGCACAGCTACCGCTGCTGCCAGCACAACGTCGCACACGGCTGGCCCTATTTTGCCGAGCATCTCTGGATGGCCACGCCCGACAACGGCCTGGCCGCGGTCTTCTACGCAGCCTCCGAGGTCACCGCCAAAGTCGGCAGCGGCAAACAAGTGACGCTCACGGCCCAAACACGCTATCCGTTCGAGGACACGATTCAAATGACGGTCAGCGTGAGCGAGCCGGTGGAGTTCCCGCTGTATCTGCGCGTCCCCGGCTGGTGCGAGCAGCCCGCCCTGAAGATCAATGGCAAGAAGACGCCCATTTACGCCGAGCCCCGAACGTTCCTCGTCATAGACCGCCAGTGGAAACAGGGTGACACCGTCGAGCTGTCGTTGCCCATGAAGCTGCAGCTTCGCTACTGGGTTCGCAACGGCAACAGCGTCTCGGTGGATCGCGGCCCGCTGACCTACTCGCTCCAGATCGGCGAGAAGTACGTCCGCTACGGCGGCACGGACCCGTGGCCCGCCCTGGAGGTCTACCCGACGACCGCCTGGAACTATGGCCTGGTCATCGACGCCGACAAGCCGCTCGGCAAGCAGTTCGAGGTCAAGGCAAAAGGCTGGCCCAAGGACAATCAGCCCTTCGAGGCCCAGGCCGCTCCGATAGAGATCAAGGCCAAGGCCAAGAAGATCCCGAACTGGCAGCCCGACCCGCTCGGCCTGATCGGCGAGGTGCAGCCCAGTCCCATCAAGTCGGACGAGCCCACCGAGACGGTCACGCTGATCCCCATGGGCGCCGCACGGCTGCGGATCTCCGCCTTCCCGTGGATGGGAGACGGCCCCGGCGCTCACGAGTGGCGACGGTAGCAGCGGCAGTAGTAATCGCACGATCCCGCTGCGTCTGCGCAGTGCCGCGGTAGAAGCGAGAACGAGTCCGCTCCGCGTACAGCCACACCGCGAGGGCGATGGCCGGATCGAGCTCTCGAATTTCCGTGGGTCGCATCCACGGACCGAATACCAGGCGGTCGCCGGCAATCGGCGCGGCCGCCGCGAAGTAGCCTTGTGCCAACAGTGGGGGCGCCGGGACCACCCAGGCCCAGACGAAGCGCCGGATTCGCTTGCTCACCCAGAGGAGCGACGGACCAAACGCCGCCGGCGCAGCCATGCTCGGGACGCCGGCCCAGTCGGCCTCGATTACGCGCCGTCGTTACCGTAGGATGCCCCACTTGCGGATCTGTCGCTGCGTGCAATAGACCGTGGAGCGCACCAAACCTTTTGCGTATCGAGCCAGCCGCAATGACCTGGACCGGGTCCGGGCAATCAGTGCCTGCAGCGCAGCCACGACCTGTGGGTCCTGGCTATTCCTCATCAGGCTCTCATAGACCGGCATGAGGTCCGGCCTCAGCGCCCACACCCTCTTGATTCCTTCGATCAGACCCGCCGAGCCGCCCAAAGCCGGAAAACCCTCCAACTGGCCCACCTCGGCCAGAATCAGCATCGTCCGAACACACTTCTCACAGCGTCCACAGTTCCCTTCCGGGCTGAGGTTCTTGTAGCAGACCCGCAGATGTCTGCGGACCAGGTCTTCACCCACGATCATGTGCAGCTTCTCAGTCCGCCAGTGCTCGGCCCCGTAGTGCACGACTTCGAGCCGAGAGGACGACCACAGCGGATCGGTCGTCCAGTGCGTACCCCACGGATGGTCGTAGCAGTAGGGATACGAGGAGGAGATCACCAGCGTCCCGACCGTGTCGGTAAGCAGATGCCCGACGGCCGCGAGGGCCCCGCCGTGCGACCGGAGCCACTCGGTGACGGCGAACGTCGGATGCTCGCGCAGGTTCGTGCGGACCACGATCCCCCTGGCCCCGACGGCAGCCGCCACCGCGCGCAGCGACCGTTCCATCGCCGCCGCCCGCCTCACATCCGCCAGGGGCATATCGTACCCATGCACGAAAACGAGGTAATCGAACACAAAGCCGCCCCGCAACAGCGAAAAGAACGAATCCACGCCGCCGCTGAAGCACAGGGCAACGCCGCTCGCCCGTGTCCCATCCCCATCCTGCCCGGCACTCGACCGTACACTGACCTTGCGATACTTCCACCACGCGTTCCAGACATCCTGCAAGGCCATGACACCGGTGTGCCAGCGGGGATCGACGGGCTGACCCAGTACGAGATCCGCCTTGCGCTCGACCGCGGCAGGCAGCATGGCGGACCCAAACGCCTCCGGCGCCGGCCGCAGCGGAACATCCGCGGACTCGAACCACAACGGTCTGCCGTCCACGTCCGCGCACACCCTGCCGAGCCCCCCTCCCACGTCCGCACGCACATCGTCTATCCGTACTACTCGAGCCATCCCCGACCGGACCTCCAAATCCATCCAGCACGGCCACGCCAATCAGGAATACCCAAGAAGTCGAGTAAGCCGCGACCTCCGCGACATCCCGAGGTGGCGGATGCGCAGGCAATCATACCCTGGTCTTCCGCGATTCTCAACAGATTGCCGTGTGCGACTGAATCTCATGGGGGCTATATGCTCCTTCTGTCATCCTGAGCGACAGCGAAGGATCTGGGCCCCGCATGATAACAAGCGTTGGTTGTATTCGCGGCCCGGATGCTTCGCTTCGCTCAGCATGACAAAGGTGGGTCGCTCCGCCACAAAACGGAGTCCACACAACCCGCCGGTTCGCTCGTAGTAGATTTGACACCGTCCGCCAGGGGAGGTATTTGTACGATTATCGGGCACAAGGATCAACTCTCGGTCGAAGAAGAAAGGGATGGACGCAATGAACGAACAATCGTCTCAACTGCCCTGAACGAGCTGCAACGCACGGAGGGCGGCATCCCGTGGCCGGCGCTGCGGACTTTCGCCGCTGCGCTGGCGACGAACCGCGAACTGGCCCGCGAACTCTTTGAAGCCTACGACCGCGCGTTCGCGAAGACCGATTTGACCGACAACGCGGACCTCTATGTGCCGGCGATCTTCGCCCTCGCGGCGCCCCGGCTCGACGACGAGCAGCGGCGCGAGATCGGAGCGTTCCTGGTCCAGAAGCTGGCCGAAGCCGGGCACGAGGATGCCGATGTCTCCATGGAGATCCTCATGGCAGCCGCCGGGACCCTGGGGCCGGTCATCGTTCCTGCCGTCCTGGACACCATCGCCAAAGAGCCTGACACCCGCGGCGCATGGCTCTATTTGTGGAGTCTGACGACTCTCGCCGTCAGGACAGATGACCCGGATCTTCGCAGCCGCGTCGTTCAGGCATGCGTCGATCTGCTCGAACGGGCCGACCCCGGCCGGATCGATCTCATGGACGCCGCACAGGCCGCGTGGACGCTCGCTCTGCTTCGATGTACCGAATACACGGGTCTCTTGCAGCGATTGCGTGAAAGAGCCCTGGATACTCACTCGGAAGGCGACTACAGAGATGCCCTGAAGCTCATGGAGGGCCGCCTGGATTTCACCCTGCCCCAGGAACTGTGGGAAGAGCCGGTCGAGCAGTGGCTTACGCCGCGATGGGACATGGCCGAGGAGTGGTCCGGCGAGGAGGATGAATACGACGAGGATGAATACGAGTTGGACGAGGAGGAGGCGGAGGAACGCCCGTTCGAAGCGTACGCGAACCTCTTGACAAGGACGTTTGTCACCTCGCCTTTGGCCGCCGGATTGCCCCCTGAGCTCCTCAGCAGTGCGTACCTCATCGTTCACGACCTGGTGCATTTCTCGCTCAAGCACCTCGATAGACAGCCGCGCGACTGGGACGAAGCCGCGCTGCGAGAGCTCCTGTTGCATCTCGTGCCCCGAGACATGGCTGCGGACCGGGAGCTGCTGGGCAAGATTCCCCCGGTCACCGAGGCATTTCTGTACTGGCTGGGGTCCGAGCGCATCTTGGACGATGCGGACGACCTGATCGCGAAGGTCCGCGCGTGGAGCGGCGAGATCATCGCGGCGGGCATGGACCGCAAGAACTGGAGTCCGGTCAAGACGTTCGTCATGGGACTCGATGAATCTGACGCGGATGCGGTGAACGAAAAGAAAGTGATGGGATTTGTAACGCGTCAGCTTACGGAGTCGCTCGAGGGCCTCCCCGAGCCCCCGCCGGAACCGGACCGCTATGAGCCGCCGATTCCCATCGTCGAGCAGGCGGCCAAGCCCGCACGCAACGCCCCCTGCCCCTGCGGCAGCGGCAAGAAATACAAAAAATGTCACGGCCGCCCCGACGCCGAACAGCCCGCGAGCAAGTGAGCCTCCGGTAGGCAGAGAACTCATACCAACCGAGAGGGCGCGTGAGAACCCTGCTATTGTCCGGGTGGCATCGTCAAGCGCAGCTTGGCAATGACCCTGCCGAGATAGGGGTGAAACCATCGCCAAGACCTTTGGCCTTGACGATGCCACCCGGAACCTGGAATCCGAAATCCGGAATCTCAGATGCGAGAGCCACAATGAGAGGCGGTCGCCTTACTCGGTGACCTTGCCTGTGGCGGCCCACTCGGTGCCTCGGATGATGATCTTCTGGACACTCGGGGTCATCAGGGCCTTGCGGTCGTGGCCGTAGGCGTTGTGGACGACCCGGCCCTGGCCGTAGTTCTTCACGAAGATGAGCGGCTCGGTCTTCTTGCTCCAGTCGGAGTCGGCCTGGACCAGGACGTGAATGTCCTCATTGCCTTGGAGCTTGGCATAAAGCTCGTCGTTGGTGGTGAAGTCAGTCAGGCCTTTGGTAATGGGGTGCTCTTTATCGACAATCTTCGACGTGAAGTCGCCGCGCGGGCCGTGACCCGAGGTGCCCATCACCCACTTGCGGCCGCACAGCTTGCCGAACTCCTCCCACTTCGGGAACGAGGCGGTCGCCAGGTGCTGCACGAAGAAGCCCTTGCCGCTCTTGACGTAGTTCAGCAGGTTCTCCTGGGCCTGGCCGGGCAATTCGCCCTGTTTCTGGGCATAGATCGTGAACACGATCGCATCGTACTTGTTCAGGGCCGTCGCCGATTCGAGGATCAGTGGGTCTTCGCTGACCTTGACGTCGAACTTGCCCGACCCAACGAGGATCTCGCGCGTCGTCTCGGAGATCTCCCGCCACGGGTGGGCCGAGACATCGTCGCCGGTAATCAGCAGGACCTTGATCGGCGTCGTCTTTTGCGGGGCCTTGGCCCCCATGCACAGGATCGCCACCACCATCGCAATCAAAGCCACAACCTTCATTGTACGCTGCATGTCACTTCTCCTTACCTTTCCAGAACACAGAATCATACGATCTCTACGCTCGTATCGATGATCTCGGACAGAATGCTCGCCTTGTCATGATTCTTGTATTCATCCCAGAAGACGCACTTTGGCTCGATAGCAGGATCTACCAGGAATGCGGAGTGGAACAGCTTGGCCGCAATCTCGATCCGCTTTGCGTGATCGTGTTCCTCCACAACGACGGCAACGTCGATGTCGCTGGATTCTGTTGCTCGGCCCTTTGCATGGGAGCCGTAGAGCAGCACCTTGCGAATCGGCAGGGACTGTCTGGCAGATTCATAGAACTGCAAGACCTTATCGCGGATTACAGTTTCAACCTGATCCATCCCAAAAGCTCCCGCGTCAACCTGAGGATCTCATTTGCCCGTGCTTCGGTCAGTGTCGCCGCCAGTTCCCCAATGTCCTCGGTGTATCGTGACTCAATGTAGTGGGAATTCAGCGTCTCAATGACCCCAAGCATCCGACTGTCGATGTCATCTTTCCACGGCATATCCGCGATCAGGCGCAGGAGATTGTGAGTATACGGCGGCGTCGTGCCGCGGTGCTTCACATAACAGGCTTTCAGGATTTTCTCTATTGCCTGCTGACACATGAACCCTACATAGAGCAAGCGTTTGGTCTGCAGCATGGCCTGCGCCGTCGTCAAGTCGTACTCTGCCAGTGACAGCCAGTTGTCTATGCTCTTCTGAGCCATGTCTTATAGTATCCGTTCTCTCACGCGAACAGTGTTCACCTCGAGCGAATCCTCGGTTTCATCTACCCGTGGCCATTCTACTGCGCAGGGCAGACATACGCAAATGCCAAAGACTCTCTTGAGAATTGACTGAGACTCGCTCCGGCTCGCTGCCATCCAGCTCACGAAGCCGCGTTCCGACAGTCCGACCGATCTGCATGACTACGCGTACGGGATTTCCCTTGACGCGTGGCTCGGTCTTGAGTAGAGTGCCCGTGCAACCTTGAGAGTGAAAGCCGAGAGGAAATGGCCCAGGTTCCTGAGAATTCGAGAGAAATCGAGAAGTGGCTCACGCTGATCCGCGCGGACGAGGTCGGGCCGGTGACGTTTGGCAGGCTTCTCCAGCGCTTCGGCTCCGTCGATGCGGCACTGGGAGCGTCCGTCAGCGGATTGATGAAGGTCGAGGGGGTTGGGACCAAGACGGCGGAGCGGATCGCCGCAAGTCGCGACAAATTCGACAGTTGCGCCGAGTTGGAGCTGGCGGCAAAGCTCGGGGTCTGGCTGGTCCACCTGGAGGACCCGCGGTACCCGCCCGTGCTCAAGCAGATCTACGATCCGCCCCCGGTGCTGTACGTCAAAGGGACGCTCGCCCGCGAGGACAGTCTCGCCGTAGCGATTGTCGGTTCGCGCCGATGCAGCCTCTATGGCCAGGAGCAGGCTTCCCGGCTCGCACATCTGCTCGCGGCATCAGGGTTTACGATTGTCTCCGGCATGGCCCGCGGGATCGACACCGCCGCTCACACGGGTGCACTGGCTGCC
>Ga0154637_1092_pt1 | contig 10024 bp, 12 predicted proteins | sample Rifle2008BG13ft_FD_116066 | JGI IMG/M metagenome (GOLD analysis project Ga0154637, IMG submission 116066) | Planctomycetes bacterium RBG_13_62_9 | reverse complement strand
AGATCGGTCCAGAACTCTTGCATGATGCGATCGGCCGTCTGCTTGATGGAGTGGATGCCGTGCACGATGAAGACGACAGCGACTTGCCGTTGCTGTCCGAGAAGTCTGGAATCCTTCGTGCCGAGTCTCAGATAGACGTGGACTACTCTACCTACTTGGAGGACTTGGGCGGCCTCGGGCTGCTATTCGTCGACATCGATCACTTCAAGGCACTAAACACTAGGTACACAGAGAGCATCGTAGACATGGCAATCCTTGCTCCATTTCAGCGTCTACTGCTTGAGATCATTCAATCGCGCGGATTCGCCTATTCAGTCGGTGGTGATGAGTTCATCGTCCTTCTGCGAAATGCCGATGCTGATGAGACTGAGGCGTTTGCTGGCCGACTCGTTCGTTCCGTTCACGAGCATGCCTTCAGCATCGAAGGCGCCACTGAAATACTGAGCCTGTCTGTTGGTGTCGCCTGCCACCCGCGTGATGCGAAGACACTGGCCGAATTGCGCCAGATGGCGAACAAGGCCGAGAATGCCGCGAAGGCACGCGGCAGAGATCGGGTGGTGTGCTGGCCCCTCAACGAATCGGCGCAGTCTCCCTCCTATGGAGAGGAATAGGGGGTCAAACCTACACACTACACATTCTTGTGTGGCGGTTGTTCTCTGTGTTTTCGGTGGTTTCTGGCGACCTTGTCGTCAGATGAATGTTGCGGGACTGACGCGGAAACGGTCAGCCAGCTTGCGGATGTGGTCAATCGTGAGTTGTCGCTGCCGCTTCAGGATCTTCGACCCCAGCTCTCTGTGGCCCAATAGGCGGCCCAGGTCAGAGGCAGACAGGCCGTTTTCGCTGAGCAGGAAGCTGAGGTTCTCAATGGGATTATGCTCGCCCGAAAAGCGATCCCGCTCGTACACCTCGATGTTGCGAGCCAGAATCTCCAGGTAATGCGCAACTGGTGATGGAAGGTTGCTCAACGAAGCCAGTGCCGCCGCCACCTTCATGGCTTTCTCATACTGCGCTCTTGTGGCAATTGGCGCAAGGGGGATGAGGACCCGCTGCAACTCAATGAACCAGCTCTGTTTCGAATGCGTCCGGCATTTCTCTATTTGGGTGACGATTTCAGCAGGACTCATTTCTATCTCCTGTTGTGCCATTAATGCTTGTCGTATTCAGGATGCGTTTCTATCTGGGAGATAACCACCGTGCCCTGGATATCTCGTCGGGCATACTGGATAGTGGCCGTGAGTCGAAACTTGCTTCCGCCGATGTTGAAGACCACATATCGCATCCCACCAACAGGATACAGATCCGCAGAGCGGAATGTTCTCCTAATGTCCGCAAAAGAACCCCATGCAGCCCCTTCCACGATGTCGACCCACCGCACAAGGGGGTTTCGGGCCTGCGGATGTTTCTTCCAGAAACTCTCCAGCAACGGTCTTCCAATAACCCGCATGTGTACATTATGTACACATGCGCCAGAGGAACGCAAGCAGAATCTTGCAGATAATACATAAGTCCCTGCAAACACCTGAATAGGGGGGCAAACCTGGGGGGCACCTTTTTGTGTGGCGGGTATTCTGGGGAGAGGCGATCCGGTGGAGTGGGAAGTCTCAGGTGTGAAGGCCCTGGTTGGTGGGCTGTCGCCCGCCCTTGGCCGTTGGAGGGGCGATTCGAGGGATCAGGGCGTCGATGTAGTCCACGAAAGCCTTCGTCTCGTTGTGTCATTCACAGGGCCACCCCATCTCGCTCGACGTTTTGGTGGAAAGGCATCTCTCTATAGGGGAAAGACTCCCACTGGCGCCGGTTGTACGTGACCAGGGTCAGCATGGCCCCCGTCTCAAGCTCCAAGGGATAGATGCTGGAGAGAATGCGGTCCTTCAAGGCGATGTCTGCCGGCTGATCCACAAGGACAAGGAGGTCGTAATCCGAGTCTTCGTGGGCATCTCCACGGGCGCGCGAGCCGTACAGGATGATGTCGGCGTCAGGGACGACACGTCTGATGGCCTGCCTGCACCTGTCCAGCAGGGCCTTGTCGGCCTCTTCGCCTTGCCATGCATCCATCGAAATCATGGTGCTGATTCCTCACCTTGTGAGCCAAGTGCACATACCTTGGCAACATGCTGCGCGACCGTACTTTTTCGCATTTTACGGACGGAATCGCAGTGGGTCAACCGCAGCTTGCTGTGCGGCGGGGGCTTGCTGGGTTTGAGGACTTGCGGCGGGCCGGGGGGAGAGGGTAGGATTCGTCGCATGGATGTTGTGGGTCGAATCTGGTCGATGGTCACGCTGGCGGGGCTGCCGAGGGCGATGCAGATTGGCATCTACGGGCTGGCGGGGGTCGTTGCGGGGATGGCGCTGCTGCTGGCCCGCGTGTCCAATGCGACCTCGTACCTGTCGGACGATCCGCTGACGTGCATCAACTGCCACGTGATGACGGATGCGTACGCAAGCTGGCAGCGAGGGAGTCACAGGCAGGCGGCAGTCTGCGTCGATTGCCACGTGCCGCACGGCAATCTCGTCGCCAAGTACGCCTTCAAGGGTCGGGATGGGCTGAGGCATTCCTACGTGTTCACGCGGGGCACGCAGCCGCAGGTGCTGGAGCTTTCCGCGGGGGCGGGTCCCGTCGTGCAGTCCAACTGCGTGCGCTGTCACGATCATCAGATCATGATGGTTCTGGCGTCTCTGCTGCAGGGCGCACCTGCTGCCCTTGGATTGCGGCCGGGACAAGGGGGACGAGGCCAAGATGGCCTCGCGACGCAAGGGCGGGACGCCCTCGCCACGCGCTGCTGGGACTGCCATCAGAACATCCACGGCGAGGTCCGCAGTCTCTCGGCCTCGCCCGCGGAGCTGCGTCCGGGCCTGCCTGCCGCGGGCTTGGATTGGATGAAGCCCGGAGAGTGATGGAGTCATCCATCATCCATCATCCGTAGTCAATCAGGAAGGGTCAGGAGATGACGGATTCGGGATCCGAGAATCGGACCGCAAGGCGTGGGCTGCCGTTGTGGGCGGGGATCGCCATTGCCGGCCTGCTGGCGGTGATTGTCATTCTGCTGGGGCTGCTGGCGGTTTCGATCATGGAGCGGCGGTGGGAGGCGCAGCGGCCTGCCATTGTGGTTCAGCCGCTGAGCGAGTGGGAGCCGAACAATGCCGTCTGGGGGCGGAACTACCCGCGCGAGTACGAATCGTACATGCGGACGAGCATCACGGACACGAAGACGAAATACGGCGGCTCGTATCCTCGCGACTATCTCGACATCGACCCGTATGAGGTGATTCTGTTCGCCGGGTACGGGTTCAGCAAGGACTACGTTCAGGGCCGCGGGCACTATCACTCCATCGAGGACGTGACGCAGACGGCCCGGCTGATCCGGCCGTTCGATGCGGCGACCTGCTGGACGTGCAAGAGCACCGATGTGCCGCGAATGATGAATCAGATGGGAGTCCCGGCGTTCTATGCCGCGAACTTCCATGATCTGGCGGATGAGATCACGCATCCCATCGGTTGCCAGGATTGCCACGACCCGAAGACCCTGCGGCTGCACATTACCCGGCCGGCGTTGCGCGAGGCGTTCGAGGCGATGGGTCGGGACATCAACGCGGCGACGCACCAGGAGATGCGCTCGCTCGTCTGCGCGCAGTGCCACGTCGAATATTACTTCCGGACCGACGCCCAGGCCGGACTGAAAAACCACCTCGTCTTCCCCTGGCGCAAGGGGACGACGCTCGATGAGATGCTCGCCTACTACGACGAGCTGAGCTTCTCGGACTACACGCACGCGATCTCGGGTGTGCCGATCATCAAGGCCCAGCACCCCGATTACGAACTGTACCTGACGGGCATCCACTCGTTCCGAAGCGTCTCCTGCGCGGACTGCCACATGCCGTACCGCACCGAGGGGGGCGTGAAGTATACGGATCACCACGTGCAAAGCCCGTTGCTGAACATCGCCAACAGTTGCGCCGTCTGCCACCGCTGGGAGGAGCAGGACATCCGCACGCGGGTGGAAGGAATCCAGACAAAGGTGGAGAATGCCCGGCTGGCGGCGGAAGATGCGCTGGTTCACGCCCACTTCGACATCGCCGCGGCGGTCCAGGCGGGGACCCCACCCGAAGACCTGCAGGAAGTCCGCACAACCTTGCGGCGGGCGCAGTTCCGCTGGGATTTCATCGCATCCAACAACGGCATGGGCTTCCATTCGCCCCAGGAATCCATGCGTCTGCTCGGCGAGGCGGCCAATCTCGCTCAACAGGTTCGCGTAGAGGCGGCCCGGCTCCTGGCGAAAGCGGGGATTAGGCAGGCTCCTCGCTATCCCGACGTGTCCACGCGAGAGAAGGCATGGCAAACCGCCCAGGCATTCGTCAGCGGCGAGGGCATCACGCTGTTGCCCTGAAAGAATGACGGGGCTGCTTTCTAGGAACGTGTATGAGAACGTGTCGCGGACATCTTGTCCGCGAGTGCCGCGGCCGTCTCGGCCGCGGAAACGCGAGGCCAAGATGGCCTCGCCACGCGCGGGCGCTCGCGCCCGCGACACGACGGATAGCGGTTTTCATACACGTTCTAAGAAAATTCTTACTTTTTCCTTGCACCCGGGCGGTTAGTGGGACTATATTAGTCTTATATGGATATTCTCAGACGAAACACGGATTACGCCTTGCGGCTGATGATCGGCCTGGCGAGGCGGCACGATGACGGCTCAGTGTCGACCCGCGTACTGGCGGGCGAACAGGAGGTGTCGTATCAGCTCGCGTGCAAGCTGATGCAGCGGCTTCATGGGGCGAAACTGGTCGCCAGTTGCATGGGGCCGAAGGGGGGCTTTCGGCTCAGTCGGGAGGCGGGACAGATCAGTCTGCTGGAGGTCGTGGAAGTCATCCAGGGGCCGCTGCGGCTGAATCGATGCCTTCTCAAAGAGACGGCCTGTCCCCGCGGGGGGAGTTGCCCCATCCGAGCCAGAATCAGCGAACTTCAGGGGCAGATGGAGGAGTATCTACGAGGTGTAACGCTTGGCGACCTGGTCGCCGGCGGGTCGGCAGTCGAACGACGTCAGTTACGCAGGAGGTCGAAATGACTACTCACGTTCCGCATGAAACCCTGTTGGAGGCCTGTTTGGCCAGGGCGGCTCGCCTGGAAACGCTCATCGGCTATGCCCCGGATTCCATTGTCAGCAAGGCGGTCCTCGACAAGCACGTCGGCACGGTTACGCTGTTCGCGTTCGACAAGGGGCAGAAGTTGAGCGAGCATACGAGCCCGTATGATGCGATTGTCCAGGTGACGGAGGGCCGTGCCACAGTAGTCATCGACGGCCAGCCTAGGGTAGTCGCGGCCGGGGAGATCATCATCATGCCCGCCAACGTTCCGCACGCCGTGACGGCCGATGAACGATTCAAGATGCTGCTCATCATGATCCGGGATGAAGGGCGGAGTGTATGAGGAACTATGGAACGAACGCGTTGACGCAGGCATTGATCCAGGACATGCAGCGGGTCTTCGGCGATGACCGCCGGCGGATCGATCACGCGTTGGCCGTCCTGGAGTATGCGAATCGTATACATGCTGTTGAAGGGGGCGACGCGGATGTCGTCCAGGCCGCGGCGGTCCTGCATGACATCGGCATCCAGGAGGCGGAGCGCAAGTACGGCTCGTCCGCCGGCCGGTATCAGGAGATCGAGGGGCCGCCGATCGCCGAGCCGATTCTGCGTGCGCGAGGACTCGATGAGCAACGCGTCGCTCACGTGTGCCGAATCATCGCCAATCATCACAGCGCCCGAGGGATCGATACGCCTGAGTTCCGCATCCTCTGGGACGCGGATGCACTGGTCAATCTTGGAGAAGTCTTTCAAGATGGCACTGGTGGCGATCGGACGGCTACAATAAACAGGATATTCAAGACGGAGACAGGTCGAGCCATTGCGCTGTCTCTGTATGTCGGTGCATGATGTCTCGTGACAGGTCGCAGCTTGGGAAGGCAAGAAGGAGGTCTCTTCATGAACATGTTCTGTTACCAGTGTGAGCAAACGGCCAAGGGGACGGGATGTACGGCGATGGGGGTGTGCGGCAAGGACGCGGAGGTCGCCGCGCTGCAGGACCTGTTGGTGTACGCCGTCAAGGATATTGCGCGGTACGCCCATAGGGCCTATGCGGCGGGAGCGAGCGACCGTGAGATCGATTCGTTTGTGGTCAAGGCCCTCTTCAGCACGCTGACGAATGTGAACTTCGATCCGGGGCGGTTCAGAGAGTTCATGAACGAGGCGGGCGAGATGAAGGGTCGGGCGCAGCGGCTCCATGAGAAGGCGGCCGCAAAGGCCGGCAAGGTCCCGGAGAAACTGGAGTGCCCCGTGGCCTGGTGGGAAGACACGGACGATCTTGCTGCGATGATTCAGAAGGGGCGCGAGGTTGGAATCGACGCGCGCATCGACAAGCTGGGCGAGACGACGGCCGGGCTGCAGGAGTTGATCGTGTATGGCCTCAAAGGCGCGGCGGCGTACGCCGACCACGCCCAGATTCTCGGCAGGGCGGACGGGCAACTCTATGCCGCGTTCCATGAGATGCTCGACTACCTGACGCGAAAGCCCACTGATGCCGGTGAGCTCCTGGGGCGGGCGCTCAAGACCGGCGAGATCAACCTCAAGGCGATGGAGCTGCTCGACGCCGCGAACACGGGGACCTATGGGCATCCCGAGCCGACGAAGGTCCGCGTCACGCCGGTCAAGGGTAAGTGCATCGTTGTCTCCGGCCACGATCTGAAAGACCTCGAAGAGCTCCTCAAGCAGACCGAGGGCAAAGGCATCAATGTGTACACGCATGGCGAGATGCTGCCCTGCAACGCCTATCCGGGCCTGAAGAAGTACAAGCACCTCGTCGGCAACTACGGCGGCGCCTGGCAGGTCCAGCGGAGCGAGTTCGACGCCTTCCCCGGCGCGGTCCTGATGACGACGAACTGTCTGCAGAAGCCCAAGGAGAGTTATCAGGGGCGCATTTTCACGTCGGGCCTGGTCGGCTGGCCGGGTGTGACGCACGTCTCCCACGAGGATTTCTCGCCGGTGATCGAGGCGGCGCTGGCGGCTCCTGGTTTCGCCGAGGACGCTCCAGCCAAATACATCACGATCGGTTTCGCCCGCAATACGGTCATGAGTGTCGCGGGCAAGGTGATCGATCTGGTCAAGCAGGGCAAGATCCGGCACTTCTACCTGATCGGCGGGTGCGACGGCGCCAAGCCCGGCCGCAACTACTATACGGAATTTGCCGAGCAGGTGCCCAACGACTGTGTCATCCTGACGCTGGCGTGTGGCAAGTATCGTTTCAACAAGCTCCAGTTTGGCGACATCGAGGGCATCCCACGGCTGTTGGACTGCGGCCAGTGTAACGATGCTTACTCGGCCGTGCAGATCGCCGTGGCGCTTGCGAAGGCCTTCAACTGCGGCGTGAACGACCTGCCGTTGTCGTTGATCCTCTCCTGGTTCGAGCAGAAGGCGGTCGCGATTCTGCTCACCCTGCTCTACCTGGGCGTCAGCGACATCCGCCTGGGACCGAGCCTGCCGGCGTTCGTGACTCCCGAGGCGCTCGATGTCCTCGTGGACAAGTTCAAGATCAAACCTATCAGTACAGTGAAAGAAGACCTTGCGGCAACGTTGAAAGCATGACACTCGTGGAGACACCAATGGCGATTCGCAACATCGTGAAGATCGACGAAGAGAAGTGCACCGGGTGCGGGCTGTGTGCAACGGCCTGCGCCGAGGGAGCGATCAAGATCATCAACGGCAAGGCGAAGCTCGTCAGCGAGTCGTACTGCGACGGCCTCGGGGCGTGTCTCGGACATTGCCCCGAGGGGGCCATCACGATCGAGCAGCGCGAGGCGGCCGACTTCGACGAGGAGGCCGTCAAAACGCACCTTGGCCGGGAATCCCCTGTCATGCCGCCATTCGTCTGCCCCGGCTTGGCAGTACAGCAGTTCATGGGCGGCGAGGCCAAGCATGCTGCCGATACCGCGGAGATTGCCTCGCACCTGAGCCATTGGCCGGTGCAGTTGAGATTGGTGTCGCCCACCGCCCCGTATTTCGCGGGTGCGGATCTGCTGCTGGCGGCTGATTGCGTGCCGTTTGCGATGGGGGACTTTCATCGGCGATTCCTCAGGGGCCGCAGCGTTGTCGTGGGCTGCCCCAAGCTGGACGACGTCCAGTTCTACGTCGAGAAGCTGGCCCAGATTCTGCGGGCGAACAATGTTCGCAGCCTGACGGTAGTTCATATGGAAGTGCCGTGCTGCTCCGGCCTGACCCGTGTGGCTCGCGAGGCCATCGCCCACAGCGGCAAATCGATGGACTTCCAGGATGTCACCGTATCGCTGCGAGGCGCCGTGATCCGAAATGAGACGATCCGGGCCGGGCAGACCGGTGAAAGGAAGGTTGCAGGCTGTGCCTGAGATTCTCAGACAAATCGCGGTGGATTTCTGGGCGACGGTCGCCGAGATGTCGCCGTATCTGCTGTTCGGCTTCCTCGTCGCGGGGCTATTGTCGGTTTTCGTCTCGCAGCGCATGGTGGAGCGGCACCTGGGCGGGCAAGGCATAGGGCCTCTGCTCAAAGCGAGTCTCTTCGGCATTCCGTTGCCGCTGTGTTCGTGCGGCGTGATCCCCGTCTCCATGTCATTGCACAAGCACGGCGCCAGCAAAGGCGCGACGATCTCCTTCCTGCTGTCCACGCCCCAGACGGGCGTTGACAGCATCTTCGTCACCTACAGCTTGCTCGGCCCCGTACTTGCCATATTCCGGCCTCTGATTGCTTTGGTCACGGGTCTTGTGGGCGGCATCCTTGTCAACGTCTTCGGCCAGAGTCTGCAATATGGAATCCGCCATCCGCCATCGGAGGATGTGCCACCTGCTGAGGAGAAATGCGCCGGCCAATGTTGCCACGCCGTCAAGCCCGGTCGAAAGCTCCTCGACGGTTTGCGCTACGGCTTCCTGACTCTCCCGCGTGACATCGGCAAGCCGCTGCTGGTCGGCCTGGTGGTCGCGGCGTTGATCTCCGCCTTCGTGCCGGACGACTTCTTCGCCGAGCACATCGGGACGGGCTTGCCCTCCATGCTGCTGATGATGGTCGTGGGAATCCCCATTTACGTATGTGCCTCGGCGTCCGTGCCGGTCGCAGCGGCGATGATCCTCAAGGGCCTGAGCCCCGGCGCCGCGTTCGTCTTCCTCATGACCGGCCCCGCCACCAATGCCGCCGGCTTGGCCACGATCTGGAACACCCTGGGCCGCCGCACCGCCATTCTCTACCTGGTCACTGTCGCCGTCTGCGCCCTCGCCGGCGGCCTGCTGCTCGACGCGATCATCCCCCACATGGAACTGGCCGCCGCAACCCACCTCCACGACATGGGCCCCAGCCTCTTTCAACACCTCTGTGCCGTCACCCTGCTGGCCCTCCTCGGTTACACCCTCCTCGCCCCCAAACGCGGTTGATATGGGTCTCTCGCTGCAGGGAGATGCCTGCCGACAGCCGCCGCCCTGTGCGCCTTCATGTCTCCGGGCACACACCTCCGGGTAGCGGCTGGGAACGATCATTTCAGTATTGAGAATGGGTTTCCATGTAGGCGGGTATGTGGCCTTCTGCACGCTCGGGCCGAACGCCTCTGCCTGCGGGCGATCATCTTCTCTGTCTTGCCGGAGGCAAAACTTAAGCGTCGGGGAGATGGAACCGATAAACGCTTAGAATGTGTGAGCCACGATTGACTACTTGCGATATGACCCGCCTTCGCAGGGCAGGCGTTTTATGGGCCGTTGTCGGGCTGAGCTGCCTGTTTGCAGGGTGCAATACCAAGCTGCTCGACCCGACGCAGATCGGGCGTTTTCGTCCTACGCCGGCGGTCAACGTCATCCTCAACTCGCTGGGGGTGGCGGAGGAGACGCCGGTGGCGTGGGAGAAAGCGGAAGAGCCTCGGCCCAAAGACCTGGTCTCGCTCAAGGGTGACTACGCGCTGCGGCCGGGCGACCTTGTGCAGATCACGATCTTCGAGCTGTACCAAGAGGGCGTCCCGCTAGTCGGCCA
>Ga0154637_1205_pt12 | contig 10042 bp, 11 predicted proteins | sample Rifle2008BG13ft_FD_116066 | JGI IMG/M metagenome (GOLD analysis project Ga0154637, IMG submission 116066) | Planctomycetes bacterium RBG_13_62_9 | reverse complement strand
CGCCGCTGTCTCGCGACGACTGCGGAGCGGTCACGGCTCCGGCAGAGGGCGTCTCCGCGCCGGCGACGATCGAACTCGATCGGTCGGTCTGCGTGGGCTTGGAGAACGAGAACACCCGCGATCGCGATGAAGTGACGGGATCACCCTGCCGCGGGCTGGTATCGCCCCTGAGAATCTGTCGGTTGGGAGAACTGGTGCTAAACTGCCGCGATGGTGCCGGGCTTGGCGGCGCCGAGGGCGACAAGGCCGGCGGAGTCCTCGGACTCAGGGACGGCCTCGACGGCGATAGTGAGGGTGACCGGCTCGGACTCAACGACGGTGTTCTTGACGGCGACAGAGTGGGCGCCTTGCTCGGACTCAACGACGGTGTTCTCGACGGCGACCACGCAGGCGACCGACTCGGGCTCAGGGATGGCCTCGACGGCGACAGCGTGGGCGACCGGCTCGGGCTGGGCGATGGACTCGGACTGCTGCGAGACGGTGCAGCACTTCGGCTCGGGCTGGATCTCATGGCCTCACGCCGCTGAGCCATCTGATTGGCCAGCGAACTCTTGCCGGCACTGGCTCGATTTGCCCGCGACGCCTGCAGGAGAATCGGCAATCGAAACCCTGAAAGACCTGCCTGGTAGATCGCAGAGGAACCCTGGCTGATCCGGGCCTCCGGACCGGACTGGAGTTGCGGCAGACGCCCGGCGAACGCCCCGATCATCAGGGCTGCCGTCAGCATCAGGGCCTTCACGGCCGCTCTCCGGTCTCTTGTCTCACCTACGGCAAACATAACTTGCTCCTTTCCTTCCCGGCGGCACGTCAGCCTGCACGCCCTTACTCCCTCCGCCTGCCACCGGTGCCTCGGACATCCAACCATCAGCGATGTCGAGCAGTATGATCATAACCTCGAAGGCTCACTTTATAAATATACGTCGCCAAAGACTTTACAGTTTGCCCAGGGTCGGCTCCCCTGTCTCCCAAGCCGTCGTTCTCCGCGGTTGCGCAATCCGGTCTTTCAGAGCCATCTCCATCTGTGCACACCCTTTCTATATCTATTAAGGCAGGCACATCGCCTCAGGTAACGCAAGAAAGGCAGTTTCTCGGGTGAAAGGGCATGATCAGGAGCCAGTGCCGGCGACCGGATCGTCCCCGGCAAGAGGTCGTCGCACCCGCTGTGGATTATTGGCGGATTAACGCTTGACATGAACCGCCGTCCCGGATATGTAAGGATACTTTATACACAGCTTCACAGAGCACGCCCTGCGGATGAATTGCAGGCAGATTGGAGTACTGAACAATGCTACCGATGCGAAAAATGAGTAGGTCCGCTATCCATAAGCGGCGGTCACACCATCGGCTCAAGCCGGTGAACTATTCCGTGTGCCCCAAGTGCGATCAGACCAAACTGCCGCACGCTGCCTGTGGCAACTGCGGCTATGTCCACCCCGGCCTCACCCTGAAACTGGGCAAGGAGGAAACCGCGTAAACATGCGTATCGCTGTGGATGCCATGGGAGGCGACCACGCCCCTGATGAGATCATTGCTGGCGCATTGGAGGCGTTGTCCCGGCTCGACCGCGAGGATTCTATCGTCCTGGTGGGGCCGCAGGAGTTGATCGAGCAGAAGTTGGCCGGTCACAAGTACGACAAGGACCGCATCAGTATTGCCGATGCGCCCGATGTCATCGCGATGGACGAGAAGCCCATCGATAGTCTGCGCAAGAAGCCGCGAAGCTCCATTGCGGTGCTTGCCAAGCTGGCCAAGCTCGATCGGACCGATGCGGTGATCTCGGCGGGCAACACGGGGGCATGCGTGGCGGCATTCCAGATGCGAATGCGCACACTGCCCGGCGTGAACCGCCCGGGGATCGCCGTGGTCTTCCCCACCACTACGGGCCCCGTAACCATCTGCGATGTCGGCGCCAATATCGCCTGCAAGCCCATCAATTTGTACCAGTACGGGCTGATGGCCAGCATCTATTCGCGCCACTTCCTCGGGATTGCGAATCCGCGGATCGGTCTGATGAGCATCGGCGAAGAGGAGGCCAAGGGCAACGAGATCGTCAAGCGCACCGCCGAGATGCTGCGGGGCGATTCACGCCTCAACTTCATCGGAAACGTCGAAGGAAGGGACATCTTCCGAGGGGTCTGCGACGTCATCGTCTGCGAGGGGTTCGTCGGCAACGTGATCCTGAAGCTCACGGAGGGAGCGGTGGACGGGTTGTTGCGGGCCATCAAGAAGGAGTTGAGTCCGTGGATGGCGTTGATCTTCAAGCCGACCATCATGCGGTTCTATCGCAAACACGACTACAACGAATACGGAGGCGCTCCTCTGCTGGGCATCGACGGCACGGCGTTGATCTGTCACGGGGCCAGCCGCGCCAGAACCATCCGCAACGCCTGCATCACTGCAAGAACCTGCCACACGCAGGGCATCAACGACAAAATCATGGAGTGTCTCTCGGACGCTTGTGTAAGGACTTCGGATGCACAGGGAAATTGAGGATCACCCCCTCACGAACCGCGCCGTGATCACCGGGTGCGGTTCTTTTGTTCCGGCGAACATACTGACCAATGACGATCTGGCCCGCATGGTCGACACCTCGGACGAGTGGATCACGACGCGGACGGGGATCAAAAGCCGCCACATCACGACCGATGGGGAGACGACCGCACATCTGGCGACCGAGGCAGCCCGACGAGCGCTGGCCAAGGCCCGGTTCAATCCGGAAGACCTCGATCTGATCATCGTGGCCACGATCACGCCGGAGATGGTCTTTCCGTCCACGGCCTGTTTTGTCCAGCAGGCGCTCGGCGCCAGGAAGGCGTGGGCGTTCGATCTGGCGGCGGCCTGCAGCGGCTTCGTTTATGGCCTGCACATCGTGCAGCAGCTCATGGCCAGCGGCCGGCTCAACAACGCCCTGGTCATCGGCGCCGAGACACTCACCAAAATCACCAATTGGAAGGATCGGACCAGTTGCATCCTCTTCGGCGACGGCGCGGGCGCCGTCGTCCTGGAGCGAAGACACGATGCGGGACGAGGCATCATCTACAGCACGCTTGGCGCGGACGGGACCTACTGGGAATCGCTGAACTGCCGGGCGCACGGGTCGCGGAACCCGGTGAGCAGACCGTTGCCCGATCCGGACATGGTGTACATGCAGATCAAGGGCCGCGAGGTGTATCAGCAGGCGGTGCGGCGGATCGTCGAGGCCGTCACCGACTGCCTGGAACACTGCGGCATGACGATCAACGATATCGCCATGATGATCTCGCACCAGATGAACGCACGAATCATCGAATCGGCGGCCAAGAGACTCGAAGTCCCCGACGAGAAGGTGTTCGTCAACATTCAGGACCACGGCAACACCTCGGCGGCGTCCGTGCCGATCGCCTTCGACGAGTGCATGCGGCTGGGCAGATTGAAAAAGGGCGACATCGTGGTCTTTGTCGCCTTCGGCGCCGGCGTCACCTGGGGCGCCAATGTCATCGAAATCTGACGCGCAGGCCCCGCCCGCGGGGAGCCGACGGAGTGACAGGATGAACCAGATTCGGGGATGTGAACGATGAGAACCGCCTTTCTGTTTCCCGGACAGGGCGCACAGACGGTGGGGATGGGGGCCGACATCGCAGCGGCATTCCCTGCGGCGGCCGAGCTGTTCGACGAGGCCAACGAGATCGTCGGATTCGACCTGCGGAAGATGTGCTTCGAAGGCCCGGCGGACCAACTCAACAGCACGACGATGTCCCAGCCGGCCATCTTTGTCACATCCGCCGCCCTGCTGGAGGTCGTGCGGAGCCAGCCGGCAACGCAGCGCCTCACGCCGGATGCCACGGCGGGCCTCAGTCTGGGCGAGTACACCGCCCTGTATGCCGCCGGCGCGCTCAGCTTTGAGGACGGACTGCGGCTGGTCACCAAACGCGGCCAAGCCATGCAGGACGCCGCCGACGCCACCGAGGGGACCATGGTCAGCATCCTCGGCCTCGATGAGGACAAGGTGCGGCAACTCTGCGACGAGGCGCGCGGCGGAGAGGTGCTCGAACCGGTGAATTTCAACTGTCCCGGCCAGATCGTCGTCAGCGGCTCGCTCGGCGCCTGCGAACGTGCCGAACAGCTCGCCCCCGGCTACGGCGCAATCAAGGCAATCCGTCTGGAAGTAGCCGGGGCCTTCCACACACAGATGATGTCCGGCGCGGCAGAGGCATTGAAGCAGGCGCTGCTGCAGACCCGGATCTCGATGCCGGCGCCCGTTCGGACGATTGCCAACATCACGGCTGATTACTACGGCAGCATCGACGGGATCGTTGAAGGCCTGACCCGTCAGCTCACCGGCGCGATCCTGTGGCAGAAGTGCATGGAGCGGCTGCTGGCCGACGGGGTCGAGGAATTCTACGAGATCGGTCCGGGCAGAGTCCTCACCGGACTGATGAAACGGATCAGCCGCAAGACGAGAGTAACCAATATCAGCGACGCCGCCTCACTCAAGGCCCTGCTCGGATGAACGCAGGTGCCCCCGGCGAACCGTCGCAGGACGACAGGATTCTTGTGGAGACAGAGGATGGCTGAGAAACGACTTGCCGTAGTGACCGGCGCCGCCCGGGGGATCGGGCGGGCGATCCTCCTGGAACTGCTCAGGCAGGGCCGGATCGTGGCCGGCCTGGACATCATCGAGGACTCGCTCAAGGAGTTGGAGCGCGTCGTCCGAGAGTCGGGTTTCGAGGTGCTCACCCGGCGCGTGGACATCACCCAAACGGACAAGCTCACCGAGGTGCTGGAATCCCTGGCCGCCGAGCACGACGGCATCGGCATTCTGGTCAACAACGCGGGCATCACCCGCGACAAACTGATGATTCAGATGGACGACGAGGACTTCGACAAGGTGATGGCAGTGAATCTGCGTGCGGCGTTCGTCGCCACGCGGGTGGCGGCCCGGTCGATGATCCGCAATAAGTTCGGCCGGATCATCAACATCAGCTCGGTGGCGGGCGTGATGGGACAGGCTGGCTCAGCCAACTACGCCGCCAGCAAGGCCGGCCTGATCGGCATGACCAAGTCCATCGCACGCGAGATCGGCAAGAAGGGGGTAACCGCCAACTGCATCGCCCCCGGATTCATCCAGACAGGCATGACCGCCGTGCTCAACGACCTGGTCAAGAAGGCCGCGATGGAGGTGATCCCGGTCAAGCGGTTTGGGACCGTCGAGGACGTCGCCCGGGCCGTTGCCTTCCTGGCCGGCGATGATGCCGGGTATATCACGGGCCAGGTGCTCTGCGTCGATGGCGGCATGGCCATGTAAAAAAAAACAAAAAATGGTTGTGGAAGCCCCCCCCCGTCGGTAAGATACCGGCCAAATCTGGAGGGTGACAATGATACACTAACTGAGAACACCACGATCGAAGCCTTACAGAGAATTCCGATTCCGTTAAGGAGGATAGACAAGTGAGTGTAGACGAACTGGATATCCAGGGAATAGAGAACAAGGTGATCGAGATTATCAGCGAACAGATGGGCGTTGATAAATCGGAAATCACCCGCGACACCTCGTTTATCAATGACCTGAACGCCGACTCTCTGGACACGGTGGAACTCGTGATGGAGTTCGAGGACGAGTTCGACATGAGCATTCCCGATGAGGAAGCGGAGAAGATTCAGACGGTCGGGGCCGCTATCGAGTACATCATCAACATTGCCCAAACGAAGAAGAAAGAAAGCACATAGTGCCAATGGATAGACACCGAGTGGTGATAACGGGCCTGGGCTGTGTCACCGCCCTGTCCGAGTCCGTCGATGAGCTATTCGCTGCGCTATGTGAGGGGCGTAGCGGCGTGACCACAATCGAATCGTTCGACGCCAGCGCGTTTACGGTCCACTTTGGGGGCGAAATCAAGCAGTTCGATGTGACGCGGTACATCGACAAGCGAGACGCCAAGCGGATGGACCGGTTCAGTGAGTTCGCCGTGGCGGCCGCCATTCAGGCCGTCCAGGACAGCGGCCTCGACCCGGCGAAAGAGGACCTCTACCGTGTCGGCGTCATCGTCGGCACGGGGATCGGCGGCATCAAGGAGATCGAGGAGCAGCACATCCGCCTGCTGGAGAAAGGGCCCAGCAAGGTCTCCCCCTTCTGCGTGCCCAGGCTCATGTCCAACGCCGCCAGCGGCAACATCGCCATCCATTACGGGCTGCGAGGCCCGAGTTTCTCCGTTTCCAGCGCCTGCGCGTCGGGCAACCACACAATGGGCGAGGCGTTCTGGAACGTGGCCAGCGGGCGAAGCGACATCATCGTCACCGGCGGATCGGAAGCCGCCCTGACCCCCATCGGTTTGGGTTCGTTTTGCGCCGCCCGCTCCCTGAGCACCCGAAACGACAATCCGCAGGCCGCCTCCCGTCCGTTCGACCGCGACCGCGACGGCTTCGTCCTGGCCGAGGGCGCCGGCATCCTGGTCTTTGAGGAGTACGAGCACGCCCGCAAACGCGGCGCCCGTATCTACGCCGAGGTGCTGGGGTACGCCGCCACCGACGACGGCTATCACATCACCGCCCCCCTGCCCAACGGCGAGGGAGCGGCTATGGCCATGAAGCTGGCTGTCGCCGACGCGAAGATCGAGCCCCGGGATGTCGGCTACATCAATGCCCACGGGACCAGCACGGAACTGAACGACATCGCCGAGAGCACGGCGATCAAGTCCGTCTTCGGCGAGCACGCCTACAAGATCCCCATCAGCTCCACGAAGAGTTGCCTCGGGCATATGCTCGGCGCGACAGCCGCCGTGGAACTGATTGCGTGTATCAAGACGATCAACAAATCTGTCATTCCGCCCACGATCAACCTGGACAATCCGGACGAGCGATGCGACCTGAAGATGGATTACGTCCCCAGGACGGCCCGGGAGCAAAAAGTGGACGTGGCCCTGAGCAACTCCTTCGGTTTCGGCGGCCACAACGCCTGCATCGTCGTGGGTAAGGTCTGATCAACAGATGACCCGATTGGAGGTCGGGCGAGGGCCTCCCATCATCAATGATCCGTCATCCATTGGCGGCGTCAGTCCCAATTGAACTTGACCTTGTTCTCGGTCAGGGTTTCGAGCCGCTGGCGGACGTTTTCCTGCTTGATACGCTCGTCCTTGTACTTGGCGATCTCGCCCTTGCTCTCGCGGACCTGCTTGTGCAGGTCGTCCAGCCTCTTGAGAAGCTGCTCGTAGTAGATCTCCTTGCGCCGCACGATCAGATCGTAGCGTCGGGCGACCACCTTCTCCAGCTCGGCCCCCAGCTCCTGTTTCCTGGCCTCCGATCTCTCTTTGCGCAACTGCCTGCACAACTCGTCGTTTCTGCGTTTCAGGGCGTAGTCCTCCTTGAGGACGGTCCCGAGCTCAGGATTGGAGTTGAAGGCGTCGAAGATGTAACCATACTGATTCATCAGATGGTCGAAGTGCTTCACGTAGACCTGCGGGTCGCCATCCTTGACCTTCGCGAGCGACTGCTCCTCGGCGGGGTAGTGGGTCTTGAGCCATTCGAGGAAGTCGGCGTTGCGTTTCTGGCGGCGTTCCTCCCAGTAGTCGCGTGCGAGCTGCTCCATCTCCGGGCGGGCGGCGTCACGAAGTCCCGTTCGGAACTTCTCCAAGTCCTTCTCCCGGAGCCTGTCGAGCTCTTTGGCCTTCGCGGGGTCGCGCTTGCGCAGGGCCTCCAACACCTTGTTGATGCCCTCCTCGGACATGCCCCATCGTCCCCATCCCTGGCGCGGGCCCGCAGGCTCGTCCTGCCAGATATCCTCCTTCGTCTGTTTCGGCTGGTCTGCGGCCCGGCTTGTCGTCGCGAAGGCGACGACGCCTGCCAGAATGGCCCCGGATACGATCAATCGAGCCAACTGCATCATGGCTGCCCTTTCCATAACTCGGTCTCGATCTGGTTCAGTTCCGTCTCGACATCCTCGACGGCCCCGCGTCCCGGCGCATCACGCCCGGCCTGCAAGTCACCCAACTGAGCCTCGATGCGGCGGATTTCGGAGTTGAAGTACACGAGGTCCAGGTCGTCCGCGGCAATATTGTCGCTGTCCCATAGTGCAGCAGGAATGATGGCGGCCTGGAATACATTCGACTGGTCAGGACGTCCGAGATCGAGCAGCCCGATCAGAGCAAAAGCGATCACGGCCGCCGCCGCAAGCGATTCATGGAAGATCCGCCGGATCCGCCGCCGGCGGCGGACCGCCAGGGCCATCTCGGCTTTGATGCGGACGATGGTCTGCCGACGGGGGCCCGGGGCCGGGTAGGCGCCGAGAAGCTGCTCGCCGGCCCGGATGTCCTCCTCGGCCGTCCGCGCCTCGCCCGCGCCAAACAACTGCTCAAGCAACTCACTTAGATTCTCGCGTGTCCGATCTTCCATTGGTCCACCCTCTACCCCTCCATGAGTTCCCGCAATTTCTTCAGTCCCCGGTGGAGCTTGGACAAAGCCGTGCCCAGCGGCTCCGACCGAAGCGCCGCGATCTCCTTGAAACTCAGTTCCGAGTAGAACCGCAGCATGATCAACTCCCGGGTGTCGGCGTCCAACCGGGCCAGTTGGGTCTGGAGCCTGTCCAGTCGCTCGCCGCTGACATCGGACCGGAGAGGCCCATGGGGCTGCGGTTCCCGTTCCAGCTCCGTCCGCCGGGCGACCAGCAGCTTCTTCTGCCGTTGTTTGCCACGCAGGTGGTCATGAAAAATGTTCAGGGCGATCCGGAACAACCAGCTCTCGAACGCCCCCCCTTTGTACGACCCGATCTTTTGCACGAGCCGCATGAACAACTCGCTGAGCAGTTCGTCGCTCAGGCCCCGATCGCCCGTCAACCGATAAAAATAACCATAACAGCGGCCGCCGTACAGATCAACGATCTGTGCAAAACAGTCCGCATCACCTGATTTGCACCCGGCTATGATGCGGGCTAACTGGACGCTGCTGTCCATCGGCTCCACTTGTACTGAATGAAAGACGCGGTTCACAAAGGACTTATTGCAGAGATCCGGCAAACAAGCCGCCCGATGCGCTGCTCACCCCCATCGTGGAAAAACTGTGGGCATCCGAACGATTCTCTGACCACAGGGCCCCTCGAGAACCTCCTGTCACACGGGCCATGGGGAATCCGGATCCTCCTCGGGCTCATCCGCGTTGAGCTTCCAGCCCTCGGTTTCCTCCATCTCGCTGATCTCTCTCTGGACGTACTTGAAGATCTTGTCCTGGAGCGGGCCAAGCTTGCTGTACCATTGGAGCATGCCCTGGTAGCTGCCCAGGAGCATGTCGAGCCGGATCAACTGCCACTTCGCGATGCATTCGGGCTCCTTGATGGTGGAGAACGGGTCGCACTTGAATATCTTTCGACCATCTGGACCGATCTCGCACAGCTCGCACTTATCACACTGGATCATACTCGCACCCCGATCTCATCGGGCGTTCCGCCCGGAGCGCCCCGGTTTCTCCACATGCAGCAGCGCGGGTGTCCGTCACATGCCTGCTCCCGTCGCCTTTTCGACATCTGCGGTTTTCTCCCTTTACACGGACATCCGGCGTGTGCTACATTATTATATTGGTTTCCCGTGCGATGGGACAATGTTTTTATGGCTTTCCTTTGGAGCACTGCATGGCTAAAGCAAGACGTAGAAGGAAGATCGGCAGCAAGAAACGCCGTACCCGCTGGAAGATCCGGCATAAGATCAGCTAATGTATCTATGATTTACGATTTATGATTTACGATTGCGGCTGTCGCCGCCGCTTCGGCCCCGCCCAAATCGTAAATCGCAAATGGTAAATCGTAAATGAAGCATTTCCATGTAGTCTTCGAGCCCGATGACAAAGAAGTTCTGATCCATCAGGGCGCCACACTGGTCGAGGCTGCAAGCCGCGCCGGCATCATTCTGACCACCCCCTGCGGCGGCAAAGGCCTTTGTGGCAAGTGCGCCGTCCAACTGCGGCCTTCCGGCCAAACCGTCCTTGCCTGCCAGTATCATGTCCAAAGCGACCTCCAGGTCGCGATCCCGCCTGAGTCCCGATTCTATGAGCACAAGATCCTCGCGCATGGCGTCGGTCCGGT
>Ga0154637_1080_pt12 | contig 10131 bp, 5 predicted proteins | sample Rifle2008BG13ft_FD_116066 | JGI IMG/M metagenome (GOLD analysis project Ga0154637, IMG submission 116066) | Planctomycetes bacterium RBG_13_62_9 | reverse complement strand
TCCTGGAGCTGCGCCCACGGGGTCGAGCGATGGCGGGGCAATTGTGGCTGTGCCGCCGATTACACGCGATCGGGCAAGCAGCAGTGGCGGGCTCCCTTGCGGCAGGCCATGGACTGGCTGCGCGACAAGGTGGCGGAGGTCTATGAGGCGCGGATGTCGAAGTTCTGCCCGGATCCCTGGCAGGCTCGCGACGACTACATCACGGTGATCAACGACCGGTCGCGGGAGAATGGGAATCGCTTCATGGTCAAGGCGGCGGGCAGGGAACTGGGGCCGGATGACCGCGTCACTTTCCTGAAGCTGCTGGAGATGCAGCGCAACGCCATGCTCATGTACACGAGCTGCGGGTGGTTCTTCGACAATCTCTCGGGCATCGAGGCCGTCCAGGTGATGATGTACGCATCCCGGGCCATGCAGTTGTGCCAGGAGATTCAGAACTGGAACATCGAGCCGGAATACAAGGCGATGCTTCAGAACGCCCCGACTGATGCGCGGCCCTATACGAACGGCCAGGAGATCTACGAGATCTTCGTGGAGCCCGCCCGCGTCGATCTGCACCGCGTCGGGGCCCACTTTGCCCTGAGCTCCGTCTTCGAGGAGTCCTCCGAGGAGAAGGCGGACATCTATTGTTACTCGGCGACGATCGAGGACTTCGAGCGTGTGGAGGCGGGCGTGCAGGTGCTCACGACGAGCCGGACCAAGATCCATTCGACCATTACCCTGGAGGAGTATTCCGTCGATTCGGCGGTTCTCTACCTGGGCGATCATCATCTCTTTGCGGCCGTGCAGGGCCGGATGACCGATGAGAAGTTCAAACAGACCCGCATGAACCTGAGCAAGGCCTTTCGAAAGGGCGACAGCAACGAGGTGATGCGGCTGATGAACACGGCCTTCGACGGGAAGAATTACTCCCTGACCACCCTGTTCAAGGATCAGCAGCGGCAGATTCTCAACGACCTGCTCGAAAGCACGTGGGAGGAGATCGAAAGCTCGTTTCGGCACATCTACGAGCACAACTACGCGATCATGCAGATGATTCGCAACATGAACATGCCGCTGCCCAAAGCCCTGTCGGCGCCGGCGGAGTTCATCCTGAATCAGGACATCTGCGCCGCGATTCAGGCGGACGACATCGACCTGCACCGGCTGCGGGATATGGCGGACGAGGCGGAGCGGCTGTCGCTGAGCCTCGACAAGGAGCGACTCAGCTTCGAGGGCAGCCGAAAGATCGACCAGCTCACCAGGCGATGGCGCGAGACGCCCGAAGATTTCGATCTGCTGTGGTCCATCGAGAAAGGCCTCGAGATTCTCCGCATGATCGTCCCGGACATGGACCTGCAGCAGGCACAGAACGTGTTCTTCACCGTGGCCAAGGAGAAGTACCCGGAGATGAAACACAAGGCGGAGAAGGCGGATGAGAAGGCGGCCAGGTGGGTCGAGCACTTCGGCCACCTCGCCCAGCGCCTCGGCCTGGCCATCCCGTAAATCATAAATCGGAAATCGAAAATGTTGAGACGACGGTCGAGCGGCATTCTGTTGCACGTCACTTCCCTGCCTTCTCCTTACGGCATCGGCGATCTCGGTCCCGCGGCGTACACGTTCGCCGACTTTCTCCAGGCGGCGGGGCAGAACTACTGGCAGATGCTCCCTCTGAATCATACAACGGCGATGACCAGGTACTCGCCGTACAACTGTTTCTCGGCCTTCGCCGGCAATCCGTTGTTGATCAGTCCCGACCTGCTGTACCAGGCGGGTTACCTGATGAAGGCGGAGCTGAAGGATCCGCCTCGCTTCCCGGCGGATCGTGTGGACTACGCGTGCGTGGCCCGCTACAAAGGCACAATCCTGGAGAGCGCCTTCCGCCGCTTTGGGGCCAATCGCAAACCGGCGGACTATGAGCTGTTCCTGCGCGAGCACAGTTCCTGGCTGGAGCCTTATGCGGCCTTCGTCGCATTGAAGCGGCATTTCAAAGGGCGCCGGTGGTGCGATTGGCCCGCCGGCTGGCGCGATTTCGGAGTGCGGGTTTCGGATTCCGGATTGGAGAAAGCACTGGCCGCCAATCCGCAATCCGACTTGTCGGACGAGTCCGCAATCATCAATCCGCAATGGATAGAGCAGGAACGCTTCTTCCAGTACGTGTTCTACAGGCAGTACATGGACCTGAAGCGATACTGCGGCACACAGGGGGTTCTGATCGCCGGGGATGTCCCCATCTACGTCGCCTACGACAGCGCCGACGTCTGGTCTCATCCGGACCTGTTCAAGCTGACGGCGGCCCGCAAGCCCCGCTTCCAGGCGGGTGTGCCGCCGGACTACTTCAGCAAGACGGGCCAGCTCTGGCGCAACCCGGTGTACGATTGGCAACGGATGGAGCAGACGCATTTCCGCTGGTGGATGCAGCGGATCAAGCACAACCTGCTCCTGTTCGATCTCGTTCGCATCGATCACTTCCGTGGCCTGATCGCCTATTGGGAAGTGCCCGGCGCCCACGAGACGGCGATGCGCGGCAAGTGGGTGCAGGTCCCGCACGGCAAGTTCTTCGCCGAGCTGTTCCGGCAGGTCCCATTCCCCGCGCTGTTCGTGGAAGATCTCGGGTACATCACAGCGGATGTTCGGGAGGCAGTGGCCAAGTACAACTTCCCGCGCATGAGCGTGCTGCAATTCGCGTTCGGCGGCGACCCGGCCCACAACCCCCACATGCCGCACAACGTCGCCGAAAACTCGATCATCTACACCGGCACACACGACAACAACACCGCGCGAGCCTGGTTCGAGAAGGACCTGACCAGGCCGGGCAGAGAGCGCCTGTTCGAGTACTTCGGGTGCAAGGTCTCGGCTGAGGAGGTCCCCTGGGAGCTGATTCGCGTGGCGATGGGCTCCGTGGCGAAGCTGGCCATCATTCCGATGCAGGATGTGCTGGGCCTGGGCGCACAGGCAAGGATGAACACGCCCGCCAAGTCGAACGGCAACTGGCAGTGGCGGATGCGTCCGGGAGAGACGACAGCCCGCCTGGCCGAACGATTGCGAACCCTGACCGCCGCTTACGGTCGTGCGTGATGAGGGTCAGTGCGTGGTCGGCGTCACGAGGATCGAAACCGGGAAGTCGCGGAGGACGTCGCCAACCAGCAGGCCGTGGTGGGCTGTCAGGGGGCTATCCGTTATTGCGTCGCGCCAGTCCGATGGAGCATCACCCGGCAGGGCGATTCGCGTGTCCTGCCACACGCGCTCGCCGAGCGGGAGTTCGCCCGATTGGATTAGCGACGTCAGGAATCGCGGCACGACCGTCACCGCATAGAGGTCGCGCCATCTGCGGAAGAACGCCACGACATGCTGCGCTCGGCTGCCTTCGACAGAGGCGGGAAGATATTCACCGTCGTCGAACAGGCTCCTGTGTTCCCTGCGGGCGAGCAGACCCCGATGGATCAGGAAGAGCTTGATCCGGCCGTTGGCTATTGATTGCGGATTGCGGATTGCGGACTCGTCCGACAAGTCGGATTGCGGATTCGAATCCGAGCGCAGATTGCTCAGTAGACTCCTTCGCTTCTGGAAATCCACGGGTCTGCGGTTGTCGGGGTCCACGAGGTTGAGGTCCCACAGTTCCGTTCCCTGGTAGAAGTCGGGGAAGCCGGGGCAGGTCAGCTTCAGCGTCGTCTGGGACAGGGAGTTGTACATCCCATACTCGCTGATCTCCTTGTGAAACGCCGTGAAGTCGGGCCAGAAATTGTTCTCCGGCGAGCGGTCGAGAATTCGATCGACATATGTCGCGCAGGCGCCTTCATATTGTGCGTTCGGTTCCACCCAGTTGCTGTAGGTTTTCGCCTCACGCACGGCCTTGGTCATGAAGTCCTTGATACGCTGGCGCAGAGACGCAAAATCTTGCGTCTCTACATCGACGGGCATCGTTCCGATAAGGGTCTGGTAGAGCAAATACTCATCATTGCGGGAGGGGGCGCGGATATCGCCATAGCGTTGCTTATGCGGCTCATTCATCCGGGCCCATCGTGCGATGGCCTGCTGCCAGCGGTCGGGGATTTCCGACAGGACGTTGAGGCGGGCGCGGATGTCCTCGCCGCGTTTGGAGTCATGCGTGCTCAGGGCGCCCATCGCGTGCGGCCAGCGCTCGGCACGCAACTGGTTGAACCGGTGAAATTGGTCGAGGGACATGCCGAACGTGCGGGGGTCGCCGCCCACCTCATTGAGCGACACGAGCCGATTGTAGACATAGAGCAGTGTGTCTTCGAAGCCCTTGGCCATCGCCGGTCCCGTGAACTGCTGAAAGCGCATCAGGAAGTGCCGCCGCGCTTCCCGCACACGATCGTCGATCGGCTCCTGCGGGTCCGACAGCAACAGCTTGATGACCCGGTCCATGGCGGCCTGGCATTCGGGGCACTTGTCGCGTGCCTTGTCGAGCGCTGCGGCCAGAACGGCTCGATCCTGCCCTGAAAAGTTGTGGGCATCGACATAGGTCCGGTAGACGGGGAACGCCGCCATGAGCGCCAGCATCGCGGCCCGCGTGACCTCGGCCGTCTGCGGCTCATCGCTCGGCGCCAACTGCATGGCCAGATGGGTCAGGTATTCGATCTCTCCACCCATGCGCCGGCTCAGGACCTTCCTCTTCTCCTCGTACAGCAACTGATCGTAGTCCAGGTCTTCGCCGATGAATTCGTGGTAGAGCCGGGTGAAGGCCTCTTCGTTCTCCTGCCGGCAGAAGAGGCTGTTGACGTAGTTGCAGAATTTGTAGCCGGAGGTGCCCTGGATCGGCCACTCGGTCGGCAGGAATTCGTACAGCTCCAGGATCTTCTCGACGGCCAGGTAGCAGTCGGGCAGGGCGTTGCGCAGGCGAACGAGATAGCCCCTCGGGTTGTACAGCCCATCCACATGGTCGATCCGAAGGCCGGTGAAGACGCCGGCGCGCGTCAACTCGAATACCTTGCGGTGCGTCCTCTCGAACACCTGCGGATCCTCGGTGCGCAGAGCGATGAAGTCGCTCAGATAGAAGAAGCGGCGGTAGTTGATCTTCTCGTAGGCCACCTGCCACGGGACGAGCTTGAAGAGTTGCTGCTCCAGGAGGACGCACAAAGGGCTCTGCTCGACGGGCCCTTGGCATGGACGGTTGAAGGACTCCAGCACGCCGTCAATGTACACGTTGACCATGGGATCGTCCTCGTAGAGCCGCAGGAGTGACCTCTTGGCCTCGGCGAGCTGCCGGTGTTTCTCGGGCGAATCGTCCATGTCGCCCAATCGCGTGAAGGTGTCACGCAGTGCCAGGAATGCCTGTAGTCGCGGATCGTCGCCGGCCATGGAGCCGCTGAGCAGCCGCCGGTCGTGCCACAGGGCGGACGTATAGGAGGGCAGATACAGGGGGAAACGCTTCTCAAAGTAAGACAGGGTCAGACCCCGGCAGTCCAGGGTGAGCTTGATTTCTCCCCGCCGCAGGACCTCCTCGAGAGGGCTGTCTAGGAAGGGGGCCAGTATCTTGATCTGCAGTTGGGGGTCGGGATGGTCGCGGAATACGTCGAAGAACTCGTAGAAGGGACTTCGCGGCCCGCTCTCAAAGGTGTCCATGAGCATCCAGTTGTCGCTGGAGTAGGCCATGTGGTTGGGCACGATGTCCTGGAGCCAGCCCATGCCGTGGGCCTGCACATCCGCGACGAGAGCCTCGAAGTCCTCCGCCGTGCCTAATTCAGAATTCAGCTCATCCGGATCTGTGACATCGTACCCGTGGGTGCTGCCGCGCGTCGCTTTGAGGATGGGCGACGCATAGATGTCGCTGATACCCAGCTCGGCCAGGTAGGGGACAAGGGCTTTGGCGTCGCGGAAGCCGAACGCAGGGCCGAATTGCAGCCTATAGGTCGCCAGCGGGATACGCATCGGTCGCCTCGTCTCGAGTCGCGGCGGCGGTCTGGGCGGCCTCGGCCTGCCGTTCGCCCGTCGATAGCATCGCGAAAACGGCGACACTTCTCGGCAGCAGAACGATTCGCTGCCGGCCGGCGATTTCGTTCGGCAGGATCGACCCGGGGCCGGCCCAGGCGCTGTCGGCGGAATCGAGAATCTTCACCCAGTGACTCTGGGGCCGGCCCATCAGGAACGTCTGGCTTTCGTTGCTGAAGTTCATGACACACTGTGTCCGGCCTCGTACATGCGTGCGATGCCAGGTGAGCAGTCTCTGCCGGGGCAGGCATTGCACCGTTGTGTTCGTCTTGCTCACCATGTGCGGAATGCTGTTGCGGACTTCGACCAGGCACCGGTAGAACGCCAGAAGGATCGCGTGCCGGTCACGACTGCGTTTCTCCCACGCCGGCTTGGCCCGCTGGAAGATCTCTTCCGTGAACGGATCGGGGATCTCCCCGGCTCCGGAAAGCGCCTCGAATTCGACCTTTCGGCCCTCGCGGACCGCCGCCACAAGGGCCTCGTCGGTGTGGCCGGCGAAGTAGGGAAACGGCGCGTCCTCGCCGTACTCCTCGCCCATGAACAGCAGCGGGATATAGGGGGACAGCAGCAATACCCCGGCGGCCAGCTTGAGGGATTCGAAATCGACCAGTTGCGAGAGCCGCTCTCCGTGCCCTCGATTGCCGACCTGATCGTGGTTCTGCACGCAGACGACAAACTGGCGGGCGGGCCGCTGCCGCGAACTGCTGCCGTGGAATTTCTTTCGATGCGGGGAATATTCCCAGGTGTACACGAAGCCCTCCCGGAGGGCCTTGGCCAACTGCTCGATTCTGCCGAAGTCCTCGTAGTATCCACTGCGCTCGCCGGTGAGCAGGCTGTGCACGCAGTGATGAAAGTCGTCGGACCACTGGGCGTCGAGTCCGTATCCGCCGCTGACGGGAGGTTTGATGAGACGGACGTCGTTGAGGTCGCTTTCGCCGATGAGGTAGTGCTTGCGGCCGGACTCACGGGTGAACTGAGCCACGTGCTCCGCCAGCTCTTGCAGGATGTGCTTGGCACTCTGGTCATAGATCTGGTGCAGGGCATCCAGCCGCAAGGCGTCAAAGTGGTACTCGCACAGCCAGAACAAAGCATTCTGTATGAAGAAGCGCCGGACGTGATCGCTGTACGCCCCGTCATAGTTGATGGCGTCTCCCCAAGGGGTCTTGTATTTGCCGGTGAAGTAGAGGCCGAAGTCTCGCAGATAGTTGCCCTCCGGCCCCAAATGGTTGTACACTACGTCGAGAATGGCGGACATGCCGTGATAGTGGATGGCGTTGACGAGCGTCTTCAAGCCGTCCGGGCCACCATAGGAGTTCTGTACGGCGTAGGGATAGACGCCATCATAGCCCCAGTTGCGATGTCCGGGGAACTGCGACACGGGCATCAGTTCGATGGCGGTAATCCCAAGTTCCTTCAGTGCCGCCAGCCGGGGGATGATCGCGTCGAATGTGCCCTGCGGCGTGAATGTGCCCACGTGCATCTCATAGATCAGCAGATCCTCGAGAGGGACGCCCTCCCAGCCCGCGTCCGTCCACTGGAATGCGCCGTGGTTGATCACTTCGCTGGGCCCGTGGACCCCCTCCGGCTGGAAGCACGACGCCGGGTCCGGCCGCCTGGCGCCCCCGTTGAGCACGTACCAGTACCGGGTCCCCGGCGGTACGTCGTCCGGGGCGATCTGCCAATAACCCGTCTCGTCCTTCTCCAGCGGCAGATCGCGCCCGCCGGGACCGGCGATCTCCAGGGCGACCTGCTGCAACAAAGGCGCCCACACGCGGAACCGGCACCGGTTGTTGCCCTGGTATAGTGCACCATCTCTGGTCACGGCGTGCTTCCTCATCAACAGAGTGTGCCGGGTGCGTCAGATCCCCGGGGGACCCGTCCTTTCGACGTGTGCCCCCAGCCGGGTCAATACGATGACAGAACGTCCCTCGGCCTTGATTTCCATGCCTTCCGCCTGCTTCTCTCCTTCCTCTCCATCCTCGATTCGCGTCGATGTGTTCAGCACGATCTGCCAGGGCCTTTCCTGGTCGGTAAGCGCCATGTGGAAGAAGACATCCTCGTCATGAGCATTGAACAGAATGAGGAAGTCGTCGTCCTGTACCCGCTCTCCGCGTTTGTCCACGTAGCCCAGGTCCCCGTTGAGGAAGATCTGGACCATCTTGATATAGCCCTGTTGCCAGTCCTCGGCGGACATTCCCGACCCGTCCGGGCGGAACCACCCGATGTCGTCCAGAGCGACCGATCCGCGGATGGACCTGCCCTGGTACCAGCCCCGGCGGTGGAACACCGGATGGTCCCGCCGCAAATGGATCAGCCGGGCCGTGAACTCCTTCAGGTTGTCATCGGCGTGCTCCCAATCGAGCCAGGAGATCTCGTTGTCCTGGCAGTAGGTGTTGTTGTTCCCTCGTTTTGTCCGCCCGATCTCATCGCCCCCCAGAATCATGGGCACGCCCTGGGACAGCAGCAGCGTGGTCAGGAAGTTGCGCACCTGCCGGTGGCGGACGTCGTTGATGGCGGGATCATCCGTCTGGCCCTCGACGCCGTAGTTGCAGGAGCGGTTGTCGTCGGTGCCGTCCCGGCTGTCCTCCAGGTTGGCCTCATTGTGCTTCTGCTCATAGGTCACCAGGTCGTGCAGGGTGAACCCATCATGGGCCGTAATGAAGTTGACGCTGGCACGGGGCTTGCGCCCGGTGTTCTCATAGAGGTCGGAGCTGCCCGTGAACTTGGCGGCAAACGCTCCGAGCGTGCTGTCTCTGCCTCGCCAGAAATCTCGCATGGTGTCGCGATAGATCCCGTTCCACTCAGACCATCGGACGGGGAATCGGCCCACCTGGTAGCCGCCCTCGCCGACGTCCCAGGGCTCGGCGATCAATTTCACCTGGTTGATGACAGGGTCCTGGTGGATGATGTCGAAGAAGGCAGACAGGCGATCCACGTCCTTGAGCTCCCGGGCCAGGGCCGCGGCCAGGTCGAAGCGGAACCCGTCCACGTGCATCTCTGTGATCCAGTAGCGCAGCGAATCCATGATGAGTTCCAGCACCACGGGATGGCGCATGTTGAGGCTGTTGCCGGTGCCCGTATAGTCCATGTAGTAGCGTTGGTCGTCCTCGACCAGCCGGTAGTAGGCGGGGTTGTCGATGCCCTTGTAGCAGAGCATCGGTCCGAGATGGTTGCCCTCGGCCGTGTGGTTGTAGACAACATCCAGGATAACCTCGATCCCGGCCTCATGGAGATCGCGCACCATCTGCTTGAATTCCTGGACCTGCTGGCCCCGGTCCCCGGAGGACGAGTATTCGTTGTGCGGGGCCAGGTAGCAGATCGAGTTGTAGCCCCAGTAGTTGCTTAGTCCCTGGTCGACCAGTCGGCGGTCATGGACGAACTGGTGGACGGGCATGAGCTCGACCGCCGTGATGCCGAGGGACTGGAGGTACTCGATCACCGCCGGGTGGGCGACGCCCGCGTAGGTGCCCCGCAAGTCCGGCGGGATTGCCGGATGGCGCTTCGTGAACCCCTTGACGTGCAGCTCGTAGATGATCGTGTCCTCCAGAGGCGTATGCGAGTGACATTCGCCGCTCCAGTCGAAATAGGGGCTGCAGACTACGGACTTCATGGTCAGGTGGGCGTCGTTGGAGGTGCTGCACGGACCTTCGGGCCGGCCCTTGCGGTAGGGAAACAGGGCGTCGCTCCAGTGGATCATGCCGCTGACGGCCTTGCAGCTCGGGTCGAGCAGCAGCTTGTTCGGGCAGCAGCGCAGGCCCTTCTTGGGTTCCCACGGGCCATGCACGCGGTAGCCGTACCGCTGTCCGGGGCTGACGCCGGCCAGATAGGCGTGCCAGTTGTAGCCGTCCCGCTCGCTCATTGTGATCCGCGTTTCCTGGTCGTCGTCGTGGAACAGGCACAGGTCGATCCCCTCGGCCACTTCGGAGAAGATGGAAAAGTTCGTGCCGCTGCCGTCGAAGGTGGCGCCCAACGGGTAGGGAGTGCCGGGCAGCGTTTTCACATTGTTGACGCGGGTTGCTGCCGTGGTCATGGTCATCGTTGCCGTCTCCGGTTCGCCGGTCGCATGTCCGCCGCCGTCGGACTCGCACCCTTCCTTCAGCAGGAGAACAGTCCGGATAGCGCGCTTGGCCGAATCATACCCGCCCGGCGGGCAAAGGATTCATAAGCGTTGTCCGAATATCCCCGTCGGAAAACTGCCTA
>Ga0154637_1262_pt4 | contig 10173 bp, 6 predicted proteins | sample Rifle2008BG13ft_FD_116066 | JGI IMG/M metagenome (GOLD analysis project Ga0154637, IMG submission 116066) | Planctomycetes bacterium RBG_13_62_9 | reverse complement strand
AGGTAGGCCGTGAATACGGCCCGCCCCTTGTGGGCGAGCTTCTGATACCCCTCTGTGACGCCCTTGCCGAAGATGCTCTCCACGAAGTAGTGTTGAGTGGCCCGATTTCGGCCGACCACGTGGGAGACAAGGGCCCGCGGATTATAGAAGAAGCGAAAGCCCCGGCTCTGGAGCTTGTGGCACAGGTCGATTTCTTCTCCCCAGATGTTGTTGGCGCCCTTCTTGCCGAGGTTCTCGTCGAAACCGCCCAGGGCCTCGAAGACATCCTTTCGCAAGGCGATATTGCACCCGTACGGAAACTCCCCTTTGTTCATTCGCCGGGCGGTTCCTCCGAAAGACGTCTGCGCCACGACGTTGGCATATGCGGGCGAGAACCAATCGGGCGGGCCTCCGCCGGGCCACAAAGCCACAACCTTGCCTCCGACACACGCCACGCTGGGATCGTCAAAGGCGGAGAGAATCGCAACAACGTAGTCGAAAGAAGCGATCGCGTCATCGTCTGTGAAACAGATGATCCCACCTTTCGCCTGGCGTGCGCCGGTGTTTCGGGCGATGGACAATCCCAGCTTCTCCTCGTAGAGGTACTCGATCTGTGGGCGGCGCTGCCGGATTGTCTCGACAACCTGCTCCGTGTTGTCGCTCGATCCGTTGTCCACCACAATGATCTCGTACGCATCCGGCGCTATGCCGTTCTGGCGGCCCAGCGCCTCCAGACATGACCGGAGCAGCTCCGCTCGATTTCGCGTGGATACAATGACGGATATCAGCATGGGCGATTCTCCATATGGCAATCCACATCTGGCGGCAGCGCCTCCGCTGGCGGATCCTCTTCTTCACGCGAATCCACCTCGGCAGCGAGCAAGGGATTATCTCTGTCCGAATCGCGGCTGTTGTAGTAGGCCTCGCTGATCGCCAGTGTGATCCATGACAGCCAGTACACGCCGCTGTAGGATTGCCAGACCTCCGTGAGGCTCATCCCGAGGCAGGCGATGTGCGTCAGCAGGCACGGGTAGAGGATCGTTCGCCTCACATCGATCCGGGGATCTCGCCTGGCGAAACGGGCCAGCAGCCCCACCTGCCTGGCCCGGAACAGCAGATACGCCGACAGGCCGAGCAAGCCCGTGCCGAAGAGGACCTCGAAGTAGTCGCTGTGGGAGGCCAGCGGGAATCCCATTGCCTTGCGGTCGTACGAGTTGAACCACGTGCCGCTGCCCATACCCGTAAGGAGGTTGTTCTCCGCCACCGCTCGCACCATGTGTCTCCACACATAGACCCGGATATGGAGCGAGCTGGTGGCGATGTAGTCCTGTGACTTGGCCTCCCAGGAGGTGTCGTTCGAGAAGTACTGCTTCCAGCTCGTTGTGAAGTAGCCGCCGAACGATTCCTGGAAGAAAGGGAGAAAGACGATGACCGTCAGCAGCATGATCGCCAGGAGGGGAGGGAGGAACTTCTTCGCATTGCAGAGGACTGCGTAGGACACCATGGTGAAGGCGAAGACCGCCCAGGCGATTCGTGTGGGATTGTAAGCGAGATCGATCAGACCTCCGAGAAACAGAAGGCACAGCCAGCCCTTTCTCGCGGTTGTGGTCTTGGAAAGGAATATCTGGCCGAATATGTATGGAAGGATCAGGGCCAGGTACATGGCAAACGACGTCCCAGTGGCGAAGGTCCCGGCCATGCGATGGTAGTGGGACATGACGAAGTGATTCTCGAAGGCGATCTGGTAGAGACCCACCGCAATGGGGATCGCGCTGACGAGCATGAGCAACTGGAATACGCGGTCGAGCTGGCGTCTGGCCGTCAGGAATTGAGTGATAATCAGATAGATGCAGTACGCGGCGGCAATCCGGATGAGACTTCGCACCGTCAGCAGGACATCGACGGAGAACAACGCCGATAGTACGACAAAGGCGCAGTAGAGGAGGAAACATCTACTGATGCGGGACCGGGACGGGCGGATCCTGCCGGCAGCCACGTAGACGAGCGTGGCGCCGACAAGGGCGAGGTTTACGACCCCGTTGAAGTTCAGCAGTTCTTCGCCGCCGGTCGAAACCGAAATGCTTCGCAGAGTGCTCTCGATGAGAACGGAAACGACCACGAGCAGAGGAACCAGCGCCGTTGGACGGAGCACGACCAGACAGAACAAGGCGATAGCGGCCAGCAGTCCGAAGGCCATACTGACGTTCATCGCGATGGCGTATCCAATCACCACGGCACAGGCCAGCCCTGCGTACAGGAAGAGCCGGGAAAGCCCGGCGCGCTCGATCGAAATGGCTCTGGTTTCGCTCATATCAGGCCGGTCTCATCCGTCGAATAGAAACGTCTCGAGTTCCCGCGTGAGGGAACCGATCTCGTAGTCCGGCGGGGCCGTGATGTTCGGCAGCCGCCCGGCGCTTGCATGGTCGCGCAGGATGGCACGCAGGGTCTCCTCGATGCTCCCCGGGTCGTGGGAGCTGAGATAGCCCAACCGGTGGCGCGTGATGAAGTCGCGCAGAATCCGATCGTCCGTGATGGCCCAGACGGGCCGCTGCGCGCCGACGTACTCGAACAGCTTGCCCGGCAGAGCATAGCTGCTGCCTGCCGTGTGCGTGATGATCAGGTTGACCGCGGTGCCCGTGTACTGTTTCATAAGGCTCTCGTGAGGGCAGAGGCCATGATAGACAACGATGTCCCGCAGGTTGTACACCCTGATCTTCTCTTCGAGCGGATAGTGCCTGGCCTCGCCCCAGATGTGGATCCGAGTCCCGGCGGCCTGGCGGGGAGAGTTGCTTCTGAGCCGGCTGAGGGTCTGGAACAGCAGCTCGGGATTGCGTGAAGCGTAGAAGGAGCCGAAATAGCCGATTTCCAGCAACGTGCCGTTCGACTCGGCGGATGGACAAGGGCCATACTCCTCGGGATCATACCCGTTGGTGATCACAACCCCGTTGCAGACGGCGGCCAGGTGCGGATAGTACGTGCAGTACCTTCTGCGGATCTCGTCCGTCAGGTAGATGACCTTGTCGACCGGCCGGATGAGCATCGTCTCCTTGAAGACCTCCAGGCGCCGTCTCAGACCGTTGTACTCGAACAGCTCCGGCCTGGCATACACGTCGCGTACCTCCAGGATCAACTGGATACTCGACCCGCAGAGCCTCTTGAGCATGGCCCCGACGTACAGAGGGTCCAGTGTGGGTATGCTCGCGAGTACAATGGTCTTCGCCGTGGCGTTCCGGCCCTCGGCCAGTTGCCCGGCCAGCCGGCGCGCATGCCGCAGCACGCGGAATTCACAAAAGGCCTTCGCCGAAGCGCTTGATGAGTCATCGCAGTAGGGCAGCTTGACGGCAAGCCAATCGACAGAGAAACCATCTTTGCCCAGTTGCCGTTTGAATCGTCTCCACCGCACCGAGGCCATCTTCGGGTCGTCTTCGGCAAAGCCCAACAGCAACAACAGATTCCCGCGGATCATCATGCCTTGCGGCTTCGAGCAGCGCATTCACCGGCTGCCGGCCGTGCCTCCCACGCTCTGCATACCTGCCAACATCCGGCGTGCAGCCAGCCACAGGTCCCGCAACTCCTGCGACGAGAATTCCCCCAACGCCAGCAGGACTGGAAAATAGACTCCCATGCCCACCCCGATGCACAGCAGCAGTGTCGCTGCCGCCGGCAGATGCGACAGCCGCCCCACAACATGAATCGCCACGCCCATCACGCCGGACGCGATGACAGCATGAAGCAAGGATCGAAAGGGAAACCGCCACACGAACAGGTATCGCGAAAACCAGATGAGCAGAAACAGGAGCACCGCGTAACACGCCAGGGTGGTCACGGCGGCGCCGAAATACCCGTATCGCGGAACGAACAGCAGATTGAGGAACACCTTCAACACCCCGGCGATCACGATCGCCAGCGTGATGGGGCCTGTCTTCTGGTGGAAGAGCAGCCCGTAGTGGAATCGTTGCTGGAGCCCGAACAGCAGGACCCCCAAGAGAACGAACGGCACGATCGTGTGCCCATGTACGTAGGCCGGACCGCCCAGGACACCCACCACCAGCTTGGACAGGATGCTCAGGCCGACGACGGGCGGGACACACAGCAGAAGGTAGAAACGTGTCACGTCAGTGACGAACTCCTTGCTTGCCTTCTCTCCGGAGTTCTCCCAGACGTGTATACTGAACGGCCCCGAGGCCATCATGAACAGCGTGACCAGGAGCATGAGGCTCTTGTCGGCGATGTTGTAGCTCAGGGCGTACAGTCCCACCTCCGTGCTGGTTCGGAACATGGCGAGGATGTACCGGTCGGACAGACCCAGGACCCAGGCGGCCAGGTTGCCCAGGACCAGCGGCAGGCCATAGGCGAATGTGGCTCGGACTGCCTGCATATCCATCTTCCGGAATCGAATGCGCGTGCCTCGCTCCATCGCGTTCGTCCACAACAGAGGCAGGGCCGCCGCGATGCTCAGGGCGGGGCCGAGGAGCAGACCCGCGATCCCGAATCCCAGCACAAGAGCCAGCGTGATGCCCAGGCTGAATCCGGCCACGCTTTGCCAGATGGCGAATGCGCTGTAGTGCCCCACAAACCGCTTGGAGCGGAGCGTGCATTGGAGCAGATCGAATGCGCAGGTCACGGCGAACAGGAGACCGCCGGCCGTCAGAAGATACCACAGCTTCGCCGGCAGCCACGCCCGTGTCGCCAGCAGGACCACATAGTACAGGCCTGTCAGAGCGAGCATCGCAATCGTGCCGAGATGGATGACCGTCGCGTTGAAGACGTCCAGCCGCGCCTGACGTGCGTAGGCGGGATAAAAGCGGAGGATTGAAGTCGGCAACCATCCAAACAGGGTGGTCAGAACCGCCAGGGTCGCCGTCACCAGATTGTAGTAGCCGTAGTCCGAGGGCAGGAACACCCTCGCCACGATGGGAAGGCTCACCAGGCCCACGATCCCCGGAGTGACCTGCGCGGGCAGGTACTTCAACAAGTCTTTCAGGAATCCATTGTTCATACGGACCGGCGCGTTCTCCAGAGACCGAGGCAGCATTTGAGGGTGAACGTGGACAGAAGCCATCGCAGGAACGGCGTGAGATGCCTGAGGCCGTACTTTCGCACCCGCGTGATCCAGGCCCGAAGATTCACGCGAAGATATTCAGGGGCCGTCTGCTCGAACCACCACTTTTCCGTGATGCGGTCTTGTCGTATGGGAGCGGAGATTCGTTCGAGGAACTGGAGCGTCTTGCGGCGTCCCTCCCGGTGGACCAGGCGGGGACGGTCCTCCTCGTCGACGAGCACGGGGACCGCTCTGTAGCGTTCGATCCCGCGGGGGCCGATCCTTACGCGGAGCAGAAGCGATTGCCGGCTCTGCTGCCTTCTGGGATGAAACTGGAAACTCCCCAGCGAGTAGGCGATGAGTCCCGTCCCGATGGTCTCCATTCCCTGCAGGACGAGTGGATGGTGGCCAAGCACCAGTCCGGCGCCGTTGCCGACGAGCTCGCGCGCCAGCTCGATTTGACTCGGGGAGGGATAGTAGGTGTATTCGATCCCCCAGTGCAGGGAGACGATCACGGCGTGGCAGTGTGGTTTCAGGTCATGCAATTGCTCGAGCATGACGGCGGGATCAATCGGGCTGAGGAGGTCTGTGTGTCCCGGAGCATGCCGGTCCGTTTCGCAGTATGCAAGGAAGCCGACCTTCACCCCGTCGTGTTGAAGGATGACATGTCCGCCGTCTGAGAGCCTTGGGCCCGTCCCGATGGTCCGGATGCCTCGTTCCCGAAGGGTGGTGAGGGTCTGGCGGAGACCTGCCGCACCAAAATCGAGAGCATGGTTGTTCGCCACGTTGACAATCTGGAAGCCGGCTTGCTGCAGATGCAACGCCCGGGCCGGAGCGGCACGCAGCACGATCTCCTTCTCCGCGGCCTCGCCCGTCTCGCAGAATGCGCATTCCAGGTTTCCAAAAACGATGTCGCCTCGGCGCAAGTACCTCGCCACGTGCGCAAAGGGATCGAGCCCTTCCGGGCCGGCGAGAGAGACGTCGCCGACGGCGACGAGTTCCAGCGTGTTCGTGGGTCCGACCATATTGCCTCAGAATGAGTCCGGGTCGTTATCGGGGTGTCGCGTAGCACAGCCGGATCGAGTCCTTACAAGAGTGCATTCGCGTCGCAGCGTTGCAGATTCTGTGCGAGGTGTGAGACGATGAAGCGAGGCTTGCCGGAGCACGGCCAATCCTCGAAGGAGGTCGATTCACTGCGGATGGTGACGCCCTGGCCCAGTATCTTCTGCAGAGCGCTGCGTGCGTTGGCAAGCTCCTTGATGAATTGGCCGGTGTTGCTGTCGTCGACGGGGGCCGCTTTGAGGATCACTCGGTCGATGGCCTCCTGGATGATCTGGACGCGGCTGATCGTTCGGCTTTCCCGGAAGGGGAACGTCAGGAGGCAGCAGCCGATGGACAGGCCATCCGGCGTGGCCACGTAGTCCTGAAGCCGACCTTCAAGCGACGACAGGACCGGCGAATACTGTCTCCCGCACTTCGCGCACCCGTTCTCTACAGGCAAGGCCGCCATGTCGCCGGTTCGATAGCGCAGGAATGGGTGCGCCCAGTTCAAGAACCCTGTGCCCGTGATCTCTCCCGTCTGTGGATCGACCTCGGTAACGCCGTACTGGGGGAGGAAGTGAAGCGACTCGCTCGCCTCGCATTGGCCGGCAATCGCCACGTGTTCCGCCTGGCCATAGAAGTTGTAGGATCGGCACGCAAATACCTCTTCCACAAGCCTCCTCTGCCAGGGGTACAGGTTCTCGGAGGCGAACAACACTGCCGTCAGCCTGAGGTCCGTGTGCAACTTGTGCTTCTGCACCAGAGACGCCAGGCAGGTCAGCGCGCTGGGGTACCCGTAGAGGAACCGTATCCCATAGGATCGAATCGTCTCCAGGTACAGCTTGACGGTCTCCTTTTCCCGCACCAGAGGGGAGAGACGAAGCACCCGCAGGACGGGGTCCCACACGTACGGCCTGGCGCCTTCGATGTGCTGTCCTCGCACCTCGGCTCGTGCATCCCCCGGCGCATATCCGACCTGGCTCCACTGATGAAAGACGAATGCCCATTCTCGCTCCGTTTCGTCGTAATCCAGGTAGAACTGCAGCGGCTGTCCCGTCGTTCCCGTGGTGTATCGCTGCTGCAAGCGATTCGTTCGACGGTTGCGGGCGAGGAATGCCTGCGGCTCCTTTCGAATCTGGCTCTTGTGCAGGCAGGGCAACTGTTTCAGATCGGAGAAAGACTGGTTCTGCGTCGGCTTGAGACCCCTCTCATCGAAGAGCCTTCGATAGTAGGGGACATTCTCATAGCAGTGGGCGAGGAGACGCCCCAATTCGCGCATCTGGTACTCCTGCAGCTTGCGGGCATCCCACCATTGGGACTGCTGCAGAAAGCGGTACGTTTCCCAGAAGGCTCGGCCGAGGCGGAGCTTGGGGGGGATGGCGCCGTAGGCGGCCTTGAGCGTGGATTTGACGGATGTGGGAAGCTTCTTTGTGATCGCGTAAATACTCACAGCATTGCCTCGGAAAATCATGCCCGTTCCCCGCGCGGGGTGCAAAAGACCGTTGTAATAGCGGCCACGTGAGTTGGATGGGTGGCTCGGACGGACACGCACTGGGCTGGTGTGGACACTCCGTACCGGGGGGAATAGTCATAATCCCGTGTGCTCATGCGGCCGCCCTCCACGTCCAGGCGGGCGAGCACGCTTCTGTCCTCTTTGTCGAGGATGCAGGCGTCACGGCTGATCGCGCGCGGCGAGAGGTGGAACGACGCCTCCGGCTGGATCGGCCTGCGGCAGGAGACGCGATCCTCGATTCTCCATCGGCCGGGTTCCGCCTCCAGGGAGACGGTTCGCTCGTGGACGATGCCGGCGTATTCGATCCGGCCCTCGAAGCAGGCCCGGCCCGCCCCCTCCGCCAGTTGCGCGCGGCGGATGACCACGTGATCCGGCAGGGTGAACACGTCGCCATTCAAAGGCCCGTTCTGTTCGTGTTCCTCCACGCGGACCGTGTTGTGATATCCCGTGGACCTGAACCGGTTCCTGCGGTCCGGATCCGCGGTGTACGTATAAGTCCCCGGATCGACAACGACGTCACGACCACCGGACGCCAGTTCGATGCTCAGCTTGTCATTGTGAGCATGCCCCCCCCGACCGGCAGGGCCGTTGCGCCCGCAGGACACCAGGCAGTACTCGCGCCCGCGCCGCAATACGTGCCATCCTGCCTCGGGGAAACTCCGGCTGCCGAGTGCCTCCACCGAACGCCCCTCCATCGCTTGCCAGGCGGCATATCCCTGCGTCCCAAAGAGCCACAGGACGTCTTCGCTGCATCCGAACTCCCTCACCTTGAGTTGCGGCTCCTCGAAGAATACGGCCCCGAGCGCCAGCAGGTAACGCATATCCAACACATCGTGGAAGCCGAACACCTGGAACCTCCCGGAGTCGTTGTCGCCTATCTGCGGCATTCGTCCGTCCGGCTTGAGAAGGTGCAGCACCGCGACAAACATCCGATGGAGTCTCTCCACGTACTCGGCCCCGAAGACCTCCTCGGCCGCCTGCCTTCCATTCTTGTGGCTCGACCCTCTTTCCCGCGTCGCCGCCAACCGCGTCGCCAGGAAGAACAGCTCCAGGACCAGCCGATGGTAACAGGTGGATGCCTCGAAATGACATCCGTCCGCATACACCTGGTTCGTCATTTCCCGGCAGACCTCTCCCAGCGCGAAGCGAAACCATCGATCACTCTCTCTGAAGAACGGACAATACGCAGCGATGAAAAGCAGCCCGACCACATTGGCGAGATAGTGATTGGCTCGCGGCGCGTCGTCCTCCAGATGACGGTAGATGAATTGTCCGTGCGCATACACGCTCGAATAGAGGCGGTTCAGGAACCCCGGCTCCAGCACGCCGCTGGCGCGGAAATACTCCGCCGCGGTCAGCCAGTTCGCGGCCCGGATGGCCACGTCCATGGTGCATGCCCAGTTCACCCCGAACCCCATCGGATTGCTGCGGAGCCAGTCGTCGATCTGATTGGCGAACTCCGCGGCATATTTGGGGTCAGCGGTCAGCGCGTATGCCTGGCCGAGTGTGCTCAGGTGCTGAAAACGAGACAGCTCCCACGGGACCCTGATGTCGATGCCTGGAATGTGACCATATCGAACCTCGCGAAAGAAGACGGCGCGGTCCCACGTGTATCGGCTCTTGAAGTCGGTGTGCCAGTCGACGGGCTGGTAAGGCGGTCCGGCGGGACTGAGCCTTGTGGGGCCGCTGCCCAGCAGGTCGAAGACATGATCGCAAATGGCCTCCGCCCGTCGGATCGTGGCCGCCGCCGCATCGGGGAACAGACGCCGATACAGGGCGATGGCCCGCGCAGGGTCCTGGCCGAGGCCGAGGAGATGCCCGCCGGGCGCAAGATCCCACCGCTTCTGCCGCATCGGATGAAAGCGGCGATAGTAGAGACGCTCATAGCGATTGCGGCAGGTCCTTGCCAGACGCGAGCCGGCGCGTCGGACCATGCCAGCCGGAGAGGTCATCAATCTTGTCCGTGGCCCTCAGGATGCGGCGCGATGGCGGGGCCAGCGCCTGGTGGCGCCTGGTTCAGGTACAACAGGAAGACGTTGCTGGCGGCGGCGGCCACGGCGACATCGAGGTCGCCGTCGCCGTCCACGTCCCCGATCTTGACGCAATGGCACCACCGCAGGTACGTATCGGACTGATCCACGACGTGCGGCTGCCAGTCGTCACGGAAGGCGCCCCCCGGATTCTCGTACCAGCGGACCGCATTCTCGCCCTCGTCCGCCACAATGATGTCGAGATCGCCGTCGAGGTCGATGTCGCCGACGTCGACTTCGCGGAAATTGCGTGTGCTGTCGGGGTCGCTTCTGGCCACGAAGTGAATCTCCCATGGGCGATAGACATCCTGTGGCCACGGGTTCCGCAGCACGAGCACGTCCCCCTCGTGGTTGGCTCCTGCGATGTCGCTGTCGCCGTCCCCATCCAGGTCGACGAGAGTGAAGACGCCGATTCCATGTCCGGCGGGGAGATGGGCGATGTCGTATCTTCGCCAGTTGTGCGGCTCTCGGGGGTGTGCGGCATGTGTGTAGAGACACAGCCGGCCGCCTCGTTCCGTATCATCCTGTGAGGCGACAATCTCCGCCTTGCCGTCTCTGTTCATATCAGC
>Ga0154637_1068_pt1 | contig 10249 bp, 7 predicted proteins | sample Rifle2008BG13ft_FD_116066 | JGI IMG/M metagenome (GOLD analysis project Ga0154637, IMG submission 116066) | Planctomycetes bacterium RBG_13_62_9 | reverse complement strand
CCCAGCGTGGCGACTCCACCGGATAGCCCCACGGCTGGCACTGCCTGAACAGGTCGAGGCCCGTCGCGGTGCGCCAGGCGTGGAAGGCGTAGGGGATGACGGTGACCGGGCCATAGGCGCCGTGACCGTAGGATTCCGACCAGACGCCGCCCATCTTGTCGAACGCGGGCACGCACTCGGCCGGCACGCGCTGATTCCAGGAGTCGAGGAACGTCCTGGCATCCGCCTCGTACTTCGTGCCTTCGCCGTGGATGGCCAGTGCGATGAGTAGCTTCTGCGTGAGGGAATCCCGGCTGTTCATGATGTTCAGGTGGATCGGTCCCCAGGTCTGATTGTATTCCCAATGGCCATACTTGAGCAGGATGCGCGGCTCGTCCGTGTAGAATCGCAGCCAACTGCCGAGGGCGTCGCTGAACTGGATTCGCTGCGGGGGTGTCAACGCATCCCTGATCCAGTCGTAGGCGATCGCGTGGTAGCCGAAGTGGCTGCCCTCGCGATTCGAGATGATGCTGCCGTCGCCCCATTGCTTGATAATCACGTCGGCGTACGGGCGGGCATTGCGGCCGCGCTGCTGCTCGACCAGATAAGCGAGGCCGCAATTCATCAGGTCCTCAGGAATGGACCACCCATTGGAGATATACTGAATGCCGCCCCTTTGTACGGCACTGTCCGCACGTTGCTTGACCACCTCATAGTCGGCGGCCAGCGGCCCTTCGCACCGCCTGGTCAATTCTCCCATGTCCTCGATAAACAGGCGCGGATGGGCGGTCCTGACCTGATATGCCGTCTGGCCAAGGCATATGCTCAAAGGTGTGGCGACGACGAGCAGCACTGCCGGCAGGATGCAGAGTCGATGAGCCATGTTGAACAATCCTCCATTGGAAACTTCGCAGAACATCATGCCATGCTCTCCCCAACAGTGCAAGTGTCGGGTATGATAGACAGGTGGTTTGAGCCGATCCCTGCACCTTGATGTGTGACGATGGAAGGAGGACCTGCATGAATAGACGCGATTTCCTCAAGACGGTCGGTATGGGCTCCGTGTCCCTGGCCCTGGGCACCTGCGTTTGTAGTGTGCCCGTAAGGGCATCGCAAGAAACGCCTCACGGCGTCACTACAAACCGCAAGCCCAACATTCTGGTCATCATGTCCGACGAGCACAATGCGGGCGTGCTGGGGTGCTATGGCAATCGCATCATTCAAACGCCGAACCTGGACAAGCTGGCGGGCCGGGGGTCGGTCTTTGAAAGTTGCTACTGCAATTCGCCCTTGTGCGTGCCCTCGCGTCTCTCTTTCACTTCCGGCAAGTACGCCTCGCGCGTTGGGGCCTGGAACAACGCCTGCTGGTTGCCCAGCGCCGAGTGTCCTTCTCTGCCTCGCATCATGAACGCGGCGGGGTACGAGTCCTTCCTGTGCGGCAAGATGCACTACGACAACACCCGCCGCTATGGCTTCACGGAGATCGGCGGCAATATGAACAATGCGTTCAAAACCGGTCGGGGCAACCGCCGCAAGCCCGACGATCTGACGCCGACGCCGGGGATATCGGCACGGTTCGAGGAATTCCGTGCCGGCGACGATTCGAGCATCCTGAACCATGACCGCAAGGTGACCGCCGGGACGGTCGATTTCCTCAAGAACCGCAAGGCCCAGGACAAGCCATTCTTCCTCCTTGCCGGTTACCTGGCGCCGCACTTCCCCTTGATCGTGCCGCAGGAGTGCTGGGAGCCGTACCAGGGGAAGGTGCCGCTGCCCGTGATTCCTGAGGGACATCTGGAGTCTCTGCCGCTGAACTACAAGCATCTGCGGATCGGGTTCAATAACGAAGATGTCCCGGACGACATGGTCCGCAAGGGACGGGAGCTTTACTACGGCCTCACGCAGTGGCTGGATCAGGAGGTCGGCAAGGTCCTCGCGACCCTGGCCGACAGCGAGGCGGCCGACAACACAGTCGTCATCTATACGACCGACCACGGTGAGAACATGGGCGAGCACGGCCTGTGGTGGAAGAACGCTCTGTATGAGCACGCCGCGAGAGTGCCCCTGATCGTCAGTTGGCCGGCGCGGTGGAAAGGCGGACAGCGACGGACCGGTGCGTGCTCGCTGGTGGACGTGGTGCAAACGATCGCGGAGATCGGCGGCGCCAATGTCCCAGGCGACTGGAACGGCGCGTCGATGGTCAAATGGCTTGATGACCCGCAAACCAAATGGAGGGACATCGCGGTCAGCGAGTACTACGCCCACAACATCGCATCAGGATACGCCATGATTCGCAGGGGCCGATTCAAATACGTCTATCACACGCCGGCGGATGCGCAGCATCCGGCCCAGCGGGAGTTGTACGACCTCGACGCGGATCCCGGCGAGTTCCGCAACCTGGCGAACGATCCGAATCACAAAGACCGCATTGAGAAGATGCACGCGGCTCTCGTGGCCGAGATTGGGGAATCGCCGGACGAGACCGAGCGGCGGTGTCGGGCCGACAACACGCGCGGCTATCGACGGGAAGAAGCCAAACCCAAGAATAAGCGGGGGACCCGCAAGAACAGTGGGGCTGTGGATGAATAGACGCGATTTCCTGAAAGCCGTTGGAGTTGGTGCTGTCTCGGCCTTGAGCGTGACCATGTCTATCCAGGCGGCCGAGTCGAAAAGGCGAAACCTCAATATCCTCCTGTTCACTGCCGACGACCTCAACTGCGATTCGGTCGGCTGTTTCGGCGGCAGGGTCCAGGGCCTGACCCCGAACCTGGATGCTTTCGCCGCCCAGGGCATGCGCTTTGAACGGGCCCATGTGAACGTCGCGATCTGCCAGCCGAGCCGGGGCGTCCTGGCGACAGGCCGATACGGGCACAACAGCGGCGTCATGGGCTTCATGCACACAGATCGCGACGTACCGACAGTTATGCAGACGCTGCGAGACGCCGGTTACCTGACAGGTATCCTCGGCAAAGTGGGCCACTCCACGCCCAAGGCCGACTACCAGTGGGACTTCGTCCACGACCAGGGCGAGCTTGGCAACGGCCGCGACCCGGACATCTATTATCGCTACTGCCAGGAATTCCTCGCGCGGTGCCGGCAGGAAGGCAAGCCGTTTTACTTCATGGTCAACTCCCACGATCCGCACCGCCCGTATCACATCGCCGGCAAGCCCATCGCGGGCGCCAAGGAACCGTCGAAGACGTACGCGCCGCAAGATGTTGCGGTGCCGGGGTTTGTCCCTGATCTGCCCGGCGTCCGGGAGGAACTCAGTTGCTACCTGAATTCCGTCCGCCGGCTCGATGACACGTTCGGCAGGACGATGCAGGCCCTGAAGGAGTCGGGCTTCGAGGCCAGTACACTCGTGATGTTCCTCTCCGACAACGGGATCGCCATTCCGTTCGCCAAGTGCAATACCTATCTCGCCAGCACACGGACGCCCTGGCTCGTCCGCTGGCCGGGCGTGGTCAGACAGGGCGCCGCGGATCAGAAGCACTTTATCTCAGGCGTTGACTTTTTTCCCACGGTGCTCGAAGCGGCGGGTCTGCCCGTTCCCAGGGGACTCGATGGCTCATCGTTTCTCCCTTTGCTGAGGGGCCAGGAGCGGCCCGGCCGGGACAGAGTCTTCACGCAGATCGACATGAAAGCGGGGGGCGACGCCGTCCCGATGCGGTGCGTACAGGACAGCCGCCTCGGCTACATCTTCACCCCCTGGAGCGATGGCAAGTTCTATTACCGCAACAACAACGAGGGGCTCACCATGAAGGCGATGGTCGAGGCGGCCAAGACCGATCCCCGCGTCGCGCAGCGCGTCAAGATGTTCCGGTATCGCGCCCTCGAAGAGCTTTACGATCTCCGGAGCGATCCCGACTGTCTCAACAATCTCGTGGGCAGCTCCGACCACAAAGACGGCCTCGACAAGATGCGTGCCGAACTCCATGAGTGGATGAAGCAGACTCACGATCCGCTCCTGCCGGCCTTTGAAAATCGCGAATCGCCCGAGAAGCTGCGGGCCACGCTGGTGAGCGTCTACGGCGGCAACTACACCAGGCCCGCCCAGGGCCCCACCCGCACCAAGCCCGCCAGCCGCAGGAAGAACAAGCAAGACGGCGAGTGACACGAATCATGATCTATTCGTGTATCGTGCTTGTCATCCTGAGCGCAGCGAAGGATCTGGCTATCGAATGAGTGGTCTCTCAAACACGCAGCCCAGATCCTTCACTCCGCAGGGCTCCGTTCAGGATGACAAGTGGCGAGCAGGCTGGCTGCAATCCTTTATGGTGTCGTTCAGTCTATTCGAATCCGTGCAAAGCTGATGGTGGAGGATGACCCTTGGCGGGTCCCGAGCAACTCCAGGGTCTTTGAGGCCGGCGATCCGGCACGGGGCGTGGCGGTGAAGAAGTCAGTGAACGGTTTCTTCAGCGGGACCGGGACCGGCTTTCCAGCGGAGCCATCTGGGAGGATCTCCAGCAGACGGTTCTCCGAGATCGACCGGCCGGCGGAATCCGAGCCGCTCACGTAGAAGAAGACGAACAGGCGGTTGTCGCCAGTGACCTGAAATCGGCCTCGGCCGGGCCGCTCATTCGATTTGCCTTCCTCCGCGGCGAGCAGCGTGCGGCGCGAGATCACCTCGCCTTTGCGGATGACGGCGCAGTTCAGCGAATGGCTCTGCTTGGCGCCGGGAAAGAACTTCTCCCGCAACCGCTCATCCAGCGCCCGCTCGGTCCAGACGATGTGCACGTCGCCGTTGGGGGCGGGCCAGAGGTCACCGGGATTGACCCAGCCGCAGGTCTTTTCGCGACTGGCGATTTCCTGCCACGGCTCGAACCGGCGGGTCGTGATATCCGGCGTCCACGTGTAGAACAACCGGCGGAAATCGTAGTCCCACTCGCGGCCCGTAAGCTGCTTCTTGAACGCGCGCCACTGCTCGTTCGGCTCCACGATGTCGCTGACGCCGCAGAAATAGACCGCACGATCCCTCAGGGCCACATCGGGATAGCAGACACGGATGGGCTGGGGTTTCGTGTAGTCCGCCCCCCAGGGCCACGCGAGCTGACCCTGCGCGCTCCATTGGCCTTGGCGGTCGAGAAAAGACCATTCGGCGTGTGTGTACCCGACGTTCTGGAACAGGATCAATTCCCGGTTGGGCCCATCGGCGGCGAAGCTCCGGTAGGAATGTTCGGAAAACTCTGGCGCGCCCGACCACACGGGCAGCAGTGTTCTCAGGGGCTTGCTGGGATCGCGCGCGGCGAACTGGAGGACCTCAGGCCGTGCCGGCCCGGAGTAGGCACTTGGATCGGTGTTGAGCGTTGGATTGACGGACAGTAGCAGCCGGCCGTCTGGGAAGCCGACCATCGGACAAGGCTCGCGAGTGCGCCCGGTCCCATCGAAACCCACCTTTCGCCACCCGCCTTCCTGACGCTGGAACAGCATCCAGCGGCAGTTGTTGAGCGGCTTGGCGTCTTTCAGCGTCTCCAGCCCGCTGGCGAACAGGTCATCCCCGATGCGCACGAGGCACGTGGACCCCTGGCACCACATGGGGCCGGCCCCGTTGTCGGCCGGCTCGTAACTGTACACGTCCTCTTCGATCTCGACAGTCGGCCGCAGGGTCGGCGGGGTCGCGGCGCTCAATACTGAGGCCAGTACCGACAACAGACACAGGCACGCGATGATTGGCGTTTGCATGACGGGCGTCCTCCATGGTTCACATACCGTCCAGAGAGCCATTGATAGTATTCCATCTGCCTGAATTGTAGCTCCGGTCACGTCTCAAGCAAGGACCTTGTGCCGGTGCGCAGATTATGTTACTGGCCGGGCACGCTCTTGCGATCCGGCGCGTGACACGTTACCATGGCGCCGCAGCAGGGTGTGGAAAGCCCAATGACCACGAGTGTGGTCCCAAAGGGGTATCTTGCTTCGTGACGTGAGGAACTCGACGTGCTGAGCGGAATCGACTACGTGGTCGTCATCGCCTACCTCGTGGGTATCATGATGCTGGGTTTGTACTTCGCGAGGTTCGTGCGCTCGGCCGACGATTTCTTTCTATCGGGCAAGTCGCTGCCGTTCTGGGCCGTCGGCATGTCCATCGTGGCGACCGATATCAGCGCCATGGATTTTGTGGGCGTCTCGGGCCAGTCCTACCGGTTCGGCATGGCCGTCGGCAACTTCGATTGGCTGGGCTCGGTGCCGGCCATGCTGCTGGCGGCGTTCATCTTCATCCCGTATTTCTGGAAGGCCGGCCTGTACACGATCCCCGAGTACCTGGGCCGCCGCTACAACGACTACGTCCGCGCGGTGGCGTCGCTGACCTGGATCATCTTTTTCGCCCTCGATCTGGGCGTTCTGTTCTGGGCGGCGGCGGTCCTGTTCGAACCCCTGATGGGTTGGCCGCCCTGGTTTTCGATCACCGCCACAGCGGTCGTCATCGGACTGTATACCTTCTTTGGCGGTCTGACCGCCGTGGTCATGACCGACGTTGTTCAGATGGTGGTCATGTTCGTGGGCGGGGCGTCCGTGCTGGTCGTCGGGTTATACCAGGTGGGAGGTTGGGATGGCCTGGTGGACAAGATCTCCGCCATGGGTGATGCCTATGGAAATCATTTCAAGTTGATCCTGCCCGCCGACACGCAGACACCCTTCCCGTGGACGGGCATCCTCTTCGGCTTGACCCTGGTGATGTCCAACGCGTACATGATCGGCAACCAAGCCGTCGTGCAGCGCTGCCTGGCCACCAAGAGCGAATGGCACGCCAAGGCGAGCATGCTGTGTGGGGCGTTCTTCAAGATGTTCATCCCTATGCTGGTCATGGTTCCGGGATTGATCGCAGTCGCGACGTACCCGGGGTTGGAGGATGGCGACCAGGCGTTTCCCATGCTGGTGCACAAGCTGCTGCCGCCGGGCCTGCGTGGGTTGCTGTTCGCTGGTTTTCTGGCGGGTCTGATGTCGACCATCGATTCCATCCTCAACTCGACCGCGACCCTCTGGACGAAGGACATTTATGAGCGATTCCTGAAGAAAGGAGCGAGCAGCCGTCATTACATGATCGTGGGGCAGTTGGCCACGGTGGTATTGCTGATCTTCGGCGTCGCGACCTCACCGCTGAGCAAGCTTTTTCCGGGGATCTATGTAGCCATCCAGACGTTCCTCTCGTTCTTCCAGGGGCCGGTTTTCTCGACGCTGTTGCTGGGGATGTTCTGGCCCCGCGCGACGCAGTGGGGCGGCCTGGTCGGGCTGGTCGGCGGTATCATCACCTCCATCCTGCTTTACACATTCAAGGACAGCTTATTCACAATCCAGGAGCCATTCCTGTACGTCTCCTGGTGGTCTTTCGTGATGGGGGTGCTGCTCAATGTGACGACGAGTCTGATGACGAGACGGCATCCTGAGGAGCGGCTGTCGGGCTTGGTGTGCCGACTGACCAGGGACCTCAAAGGCGGTTGCGAGGCGCCGGCATGTTGAACTTCGACTGGCTCAGAGGCGTTTCCCCGGCGGTCGCCAAGGCGGTCTTCCTGGCCCTTTTTGCTGTCACCGGGCTGCTCGTGCTGATGATTCCGCGCCAGTACATCTACGCCGGAGTGAAGAGTCCCCGGTGGTGGCATAATCTGAAGCTCTGGGCCCTGGGGGTCTTGGCGATCATTTTCACTATCTATTACATTTTCTGAGTCAGGCTGATGGCTCCAAACACGAATCCAGACGACAGGCGAACGCTTCAGGAAGCGCAGATCGGCAGGGCCCTCGGTGTGTTCCTTCTCTTTTTCGCGGGGATAGTGCTGGTGTCCATTCTCTTCACCGACACCGGGATTGGCAGACTGACGAACCTGGGAGCGGGCGCCGTCATTGGCATGATCGGCGCCATAATGCTCGTGAAGGGACTCAAGGCCGACCGAAAACGGCCGCCAGCATAGCGAAGCCTGCCCGCGTCGGGTGTGCACGGGACACCCACAGGTCTACATCAAGTCTGCGCCGTTGTCGTAGACCTTCCGAATCGCCTCGACGATGAGGTCCATGTCCGCCTTGGGACCCATGAGGACCCGGTGATGGAAGCAGACGGACTCCTTGTCATGGATGCGGTCGCACACCGGCAGCTTGAAGCGGCGGGGGTCGATCTGCTTCCAGTGTCGCGTCGTCAGCTTGTACCGCCACGGCTTGGTGAGCGGGGCGTACAGTGAGCACGCGTTGAGCGGCTTGTAGCTGGCCTCCACGGCGCAGCCCAATTCGGCGGCCAGGGCCTCGCGGAACCGGGCGACGGGCAGGCCCTTGAACTCGTCCTGTTTGTACCGGAACGAGAAGTTGTAGTACGCTTCGGCCGTCTCTCGCTTGTCGCGTCGCATCGGCAGCACGCCCGGAAGCTGGGCAAGCTGGGAGTTGAGGTATATCGCGTTCTTGTCCCGCACCTTGTTGTGGCCTGGCAATCGCCTCAGGGCCTCAAAAAGCAGTGCGGCCTGGAAGTCGGTCAGGCGGTAGTTGCCCGACTGGATGAAGTTGCCCTCGTCGCCGTAGATGCCGGCGCCTTTGTCCGCGGCGTCGGGCTCGGGTCGCCGGCCGCAATTGCGCAGGGCGTCCAGCTTCTCGTAGAGTCCGGGATCGCTGGTTGTCAGGGCCCCGCCCTCGCCGGCGGTCATCAGCTTGGAGAGCTGGAAACTGAAGCTGCCGATGTCGCCGATGCTCCCTGCCTTGCGTCCCTTCCACGCGCCGCCATGCTTGTGGGCGCAGTCCTCGATGACCTTCAGACCGTGCCTGCGGGCGATGGCCATGATCGCGTCCATGTCGGCGAAGCTGCCGTACAGGTGCACGGGAATGATCGCCTTCGTCCGTGGGGTAATCGCCGCCTCGACCTGCGCGGGATCGATGCACCACGTGTCCTCGGTGACGTCCACGAGCACCGGGATCGCATTGATATCCAGCGCCGATGCCGCCGTCGCCTGCCACGTCAATCCGGGCACGATGACCTCGTCGCCGTATCCGATCCCGCAGGCCTCCAGCGCCAACTGCAGGGTCACGGTCCCGTTCGCGATGGCCAGCGCGTACTTTGTCCCGGTGAACTTGGCGAAGGCCGCATTGAACTGTTTCTCCTTAGGCCCGTTGTAGGACCAGACGCCGCTGCGCAGCACATCCAGCAGGGCCTTCTCATCCCGCTGATCGCACGCGGGCCATTTCGGCCAGGGATTCTTCCTGGCGTTCCGTACGGGTTTTCCACCTTTGAGTGCCAATTGGCTCATCATCATGCCCTTTCAGTCCGCATTTCGCACGCCCTGCGACTATGCGACCGTAGATTGCCTCGCTGCGCTGCAAAGGCGCAACATCTTGTTTTTTCAGCAAGCATTTCTGGTTGCGGCCCGAGGCCGCCCCACGCTCGCAATGACATACACAGACCCTTTATGTCATTGCGAGGAGCGCAGCGACGAAGCAAGCTACGGTCACACGATCGCTGACATGCTGTACCACGATACCAGACGCGGCCTTGTCTTTCAATTACTGTTGAACAATCGCGTCGAATCCTGTACCATCTCTGACGGCCTTCCCTTGCAGACAGCAGAGGATGTCCGTCTATGGAATCGTACGGCTTTCAACACCACAGGGTCCTTTCTGAAGAATGGCTCATTCGGTCCTCAAGGGAGGTCATCGCACAGGGGGAGGATGTCTCTCGACTCAACTTCGACACCGACGGATGGCTGCCGACCGCCATGCCCTCGACCGTGCTGGCCGCACTGGTCAAGAACGGTCGATGCGAGGACCCATACGTCGGAATGAATCTCAGGGCAATACCCCGGGAGCCTTTCCAGTCGCCGTGGTGGCACCGCACGGAATTCGCACTGTCCGGGGCGGACGCGCACAAGATCGTTCTCCTGGAATTTGACGGGATCAACTACGCCGCCAACATCTGGCTCAACGGCCGGCCGGTTGCCTCGGCGGACGAAGCGCGGGGCGCCTTCCGGCATTTTCAGTACGATGTCTCGCGGTTGGTCGGGCAAGGCGGCAATGTGCTCGCCGTGGAGGTTGTACCGCCGAAGCCCGGGGACTTCACGATGGGATTTGTGGACTGGAATCCGCCGGCCCCGGACCGCAACATGGGCATATTCCGGCCGGTGCGACTTCACTTCTGTGACAATGTCTCCGTCGAGAACCCCTTTGTGCGGACCGATCTGGATCTCGATAGCCTCGCGGAGGCACGGTTGACGATCTGTGCCGACCTGGTGAACCACAGAGACAGGCCGATCTGGGGTGTCCTCGATATCCGCATGGAGGAAATGCAGGTCAGGCGGGAGGTCTATCT
>Ga0154637_1091_pt15 | contig 10373 bp, 7 predicted proteins | sample Rifle2008BG13ft_FD_116066 | JGI IMG/M metagenome (GOLD analysis project Ga0154637, IMG submission 116066) | Planctomycetes bacterium RBG_13_62_9 | reverse complement strand
AACCCGTCTTCGTCATCGCTCCGGCGATCACCGTAGTCACGACGCTGATGTCCTTTGCCGTGATGGCCCTGGCGCCCGGAATCACGGTGGTCGATCTGAGCGTCGGCGTGCTCTTTTTCCTCGCGATGTCGTCCTTGGGCGTCTACAGCCTGGTGCTCGGCGGATGGTCGTCGAACAACAAGTACTCATTGCTGGGCGGGCTCCGGGCGGCCGCACAGATGCTGAGCTATGAGGTCTTCATGGGACTGTCCCTCATGGGCGTGGTCATGCTGGCGGGCTCCTTCAACATCGCGGACATCGTGAACGCCCAGCGGGGCCTGTGGTTCTGCGTGCCTCAGGTCGTCGGCCTGGTGATGTTCTTCATCGCGGGACTGGCCGAGACACACAGACTGCCCCTGGACCTTCCGGAGGCCGACAACGAGCTCGTCGCCGGCTATCACAGCGAGTACTCCGGGATGAAATTCGGCTTGTTCTTTCTCGGGGAGTACATCGGGATCGTTCTGATATCGGCCCTGATCGCCACGTTCTTCTTTGGCGGCTGGCTGGGCCCGTGGCTGCCCGGCTTCGTGTGGTTCTTCCTCAAGACGATGGCGTTCGTGTGCGTGTTCATTGCGATGCGGGCCGCCATGCCCCGCCCGCGCTATGACCAGCTCATGTCGTTCGCCTGGAAACTGATGCTCCCGTTGGCGTTGTTGAACCTGTTGGTCACCGGGGCCGTATTGCTCGCCAGAGAGTGACACGCGGTGCGGTCCACCCACCCCGTGGGGTCTCGCTCGCGACGACGTGGTTGGACAGTGTGCGAAATATGATGGCAGGTAAATGAAGAAAGTCTGGATATTCTCGGCTCTGTTGGCGGCGGGACTGGTGCTGTCGCAGGTTTTGCCGGCCGTGCTGGGCGGATCCGCCCGTGCGCTCCAGGAGACAGGCAGGCTCCTGACTATGGTGGGTCTGGCTTTCATCATGATCCACGTGGGGTACGAATTCGACATTGACAAGAAGAATCTGCGCGAGTTCGGGTGGGACTATGTCGTGGCCATGACGGCCGCGGCGTTCCCGTGGATATTCGTGACCGGCTACTTCCTCGTGGTGCTGATGCCGCCGGGCGCGTGGCGGACATACCAGGGCTGGTCTGAGATATTGCTCGCAGGCCGGTTTGCCGCACCCACGTCGGCGGGTGTGCTGTTCTCAATGCTGGCGGCCGCGGGTCTGAGCGCCACGTGGACGTTTCGCAAGGCCCGGGTCCTGGCGATCTTCGACGACCTGGACACCATTCTGCTGATGATCCCGCTGACCATGCTCATGGTGGGAGCGGCCTGGCAGATGGGGCTCGTCGTGCTGGTGATGCTCCTGATCCTGTACGCGGCGTGGCGGTGGCTCAATCACTTCGTGCTCCCCTTCACCTGGCCGTGGGTGCTCGGGTATGCCACGGTAATCGCCTTGAACAGCGAAGCGATCTACCATGCCAGCCTGGCCATTGAACAGGGCGTTCCCGTGCATATCGAGGTGCTCCTGCCGGCTTTTGCGTTGGGCTGTGTCATGAAGCCGCTCAACAATCCTCATGCCGATGATGTCCGCGAGGGACACCAGGAGGGCCCGGAGCACCCTCGAGAGCAGACGGTCTCCACGATCGTCTCCGGCGCGTTCATGTTCCTGGTGGGCCTGAGCATGCCCCTGATGTTCGAGAACCCGGCCTCCGGCGCTTCCGCGCCGACAACACTGTCGGCCATCGTGCCGGTACCGACCTGGCCGATCATCATCGTACACGTGCTGGTCGTGACCGTGCTCTCGAACCTGGGCAAGATGTTCCCTCTCTTGTGCTATCGCCGACAGGCCAGCGTCTACGAGCGCTTGGCGCTGGCGATCAGCATGTGGCCGCGCGGCGAGGTGGGGGCGGGAATCCTGGTCGTGGGTCTCAGCTACGGATTGAGCGGGCCCATCATGACCGTGGCGCTGCTGAGCCTGTCGCTGAACCTGCTTCTGACCGGAGCCTTTATCCTGACGGTCAAGGCGCTGCTGCGGCGTCATCAGGTCATCCACGGCAGTGCGGGTGTCGCATCCCACGCTGCACGGCGAAGCCACGCCATGATTCAGTGAGGACGAATGCCATGTTGAGCCTGCTGAGGAGTCTCTGGCTGGTGCTGCTGCATGCGTTTCATCGCCGGGTGACGGTCCAGTACCCCGAGCAGAAGCCGCAATTGCGACCGCGCTGGCGCGGGCGGATCATCCTCTCTCGCGATCCGGATGGCGGGGAGCGGTGCGTGGCCTGCTACCTCTGCGCCGTCGCGTGCCCGGTGGACTGCATCGCGCTGCAGGCGACGCAGGATGAGCATGGGCGCCGCTACCCCGAGTGGTTTCGCATCAATTTCTCCCGCTGCATCTTCTGCGGCTACTGCGAGGAAGCATGTCCCACGTATGCGATCCAACTGACGCCTGATTTCGAAATGTCCGAGTACAAACGCGAGAGCCTGGTCTACGAGAAGGAAGACCTGTTGATCAGCGGTCCGGGCAAGTACCCGGGCTACAACTACTACCGCGTGGCCGGCGTGGCCGTCGAGGGAAAAGACAAGGGCCAGGGCGAAGGGGAGGCGCCGCCCGTGGACCTCCATACACTCCTGCCGTAGTGCGTGCTTCCCCGCTCGCCTGCGGGGCGTGCGAGGATGCATATAGGTGTTTGGCATAGACTCCTTGAGACACCGAGTGGCACCGACAAACTCGTTTGTCGGTGTTCGTTGAGACACTCCTGACCGTCCGAAAAATCCACGGACAAACAAGTTTGTCCGTGCCACCCGTCATTGGATGCTTCCAGACTGAACACGTACGGACACACGGCCTGCATATGACCATCGTCTTTTACATCTCGGCTGCGCTGGCAATCGTGGCCACCCTCCTGGCCATAACGCGGGCAAACGCGGTGCATGCTTTGTTGTACTTCATCTGCTCGCTGCTGGCTACGGGGGTCATGTTCTTCGTCCTCGGGGCGCCTTTCGTTGCGGCCCTCGTCGTCATCGTCAACGCGGGCGCGATCATCGTGCTGTTCGTATTTGTCGTCATGATGCTGAACGTCGGCCCTGACTCTGCGGATCGCGAGCGCGCCTCGCTCCGCCCTCGCGCGTGGATAGGACCTGCGTTGATCAGCGTTCTGCTCATCGTTGAGCTGGCCCACAGCGTCTTGCGCCACCAAACCGGCACGACGGCCGGCGCAGCGGTGGACGCAAAACAAGTGGGTATGGCACTGTTCGGTCCCTACCTGCTCGGCGTGGAGCTGGCTTCCATGCTCCTGCTGGCGGGACTGCTGGGGGCCTATCATTTGGGTCGAGAAGGGACAGGTAGATCGTGATGTCATTGCGAGCATAGCGAAGCAATCTCCCATCCCAAGGATCGAGATTGCTTCGTCGCTGCGCTCCGCGCAATGACAGGAAGAGGACAGGCGGTTGTAATGGCAGTTGTCCCGGCAGAAATAGGGTTGATCGTTGCGGGCCTGTTGTTCTGCGTGGGGCTGGCGGGGGTCCTCGTGCGGCGGAACATCATATTCATTCTGCTATCCCTTGAGATCATGCTCAACGCCTGTGGGCTCGCGTTCGTCGTCGCCGGGGCGCATTGGCGGCAGCCGGACGGCCAGGTCATGTATTTCTTCATATTGACCATGGCGGCTGCCGAGACAGCAGTCGGGCTGAGCCTCATTCTGCAGATGTACCGCCGGTTCAGCTCTCTCGACACCCATGCGATCAACAAGATGAGAGGATAAAATGCTGAGTCTCCTATGGCTCGTGCCGATTCTACCGCTGGCGGGCTTCCTTATACTCGCCCTTGGCGGCGCTCGATTGTCGCGCAAAGTGACGTCGGCGGTAGGCGTCGGCTCGGTGGGGTTCTCCACAGCCGCAGCGACACTGGTGAGCATCAGTTTCGTTTGGTTCACCCCGAAAGAGGGCAGCTATTCGCAGACACTGTGGGAATGGATGCGCGTGGGCGACTTTGCGCCTTCAGTGACGTTCTACCTGGATGCGCTGTCTCTAACGATGATGGTGGTCGTCACTGTTGTCGGTCTGTTGATTCACATCTACTCCACTGCTTTCATGGCGTCGGACGAGGGATACAGCCGGTTCTTCGCGTACATGAATCTCTTCGTGGCCTCGATGCTGATCCTCGTCCTGGCGGACAACCTGTTGCTTTTATACCTGGGTTGGGAGGGCGTCGGGTTATGCAGCTATCTGCTCATCGGATTCTGGTACAGAGAGCGTGAGAACGCCCAGGCCGCCATGAAGGCTTTCCTGGTAACGAGGATCGGCGACACGGTTTTTGCCATCGGCATATTTCTGCTTTTCGTCTCTGTGGGCACTTTGCAGATCCAGCCAATCTTGGACGCAGTCTCCGGATATCCTGTGGGGGCGCCCCTGTGCACCACGGCGGCCCTCCTGCTGCTGGGTGGGGCGGTCGGCAAGTCCGCCCAGCTTCCCTTGCAGACGTGGCTTCCCGACGCGATGGTCGGACCGACGCCGGTCAGTGCGCTGATCCACGCGGCCACGATGGTGACTGCCGGCGTGTATCTCATCGCCCGGACCCACGTGCTTTTTGCGATGTCGCCTATGGCCATGTTCATCGTGGCGATCATCGGGACGGCAACGCTCCTGCTGGCGGCTTTCAGCGCCCTGGCCCAGGACGACATCAAACGCATCCTGGCCTATTCCACGATCAGTCAGATCGGTTACATGTTTCTGGCCCTTGGAGTGGGGGCCTGGGCGGCGGCCATCTACCATTTCGTGACGCACGCGTTTTTCAAGTCCGCCTTATTCCTTGGGGCGGGAATCGTCATCAAGGCCCTGCACGAGGAGCACGACATCTTCCGGATGGGCGGCCTGCGCCGCAGCCTGCCGACCACGTTCAAGGCATTCATGGCGGCGGCCCTGACCCTGGTGGCCGTGCCGCCGCTGACCCTCACGTTCAATAGCAAGGATTTCATTCTGAACGAGGTTTGGCTCTCCGGGGACGCGGGCCGTGTGCTCTGGGTACTGGCGACGATAGGGACGTTCCTGACCGCCGGGTACACCTTCAGACTGGTCTTCGTGGTGTTCTTCGGTTCCGGGCCCAAGAGTCTCGAAGAGCAGCCTTCGCAGTGGATGGTAGTTCCGTTCGCAATACTGGCGGTGCTGGGACTCGCTGCCGGCTTCCCGGAACTTCTGAACGCTGCTTTTGGCGCGCAAGGGTTCTACGGCTTTCTGCAATCCGCCATGCCTGGACCGATACGGGAATTCGACTCGCATAGCGGTGTATGGCTGTTCCAGGCCATCTACATCGCGACCTCCGTGGCCGGGATCGCTCTGACGTACCTTCTCTATTCTCTTGCTCCCCAGTATGTCCGCTCCATCGCATCCACCTTCGTCGGATCACGGCTGCGTCTGTGGTGGCTGGCCGGATGGGGATTCGACTGGCTCTACCGCAAGCTGATCATCACCCCTTACGTCCGGCTTGCCCGGTTGAATCGCGACGATTTCGTGGATGCGGTCTACGTCGGCCTGGAGCGCGCGTCGCAGGGAGCCAATCATCTGCTGTCGCTGACCGTCAACGGCAACGTCCGGTGGTACGTAGCCGGACTTGCCGCCGGCGCGGTTATTGTGATGGGGCTCGTGGTCGTTCTATGATCCTGTTGTGGTTGCTCATCATTACGATTGTCGCGGGGATAGCCGCCTGGCCCCTGGGCCGGTGGAGCAAGACGGCGTGCCGCTGGATGACACTGGCCGCTCTGTTCGTGGATTTTGCCCTGCTGGTGTCGATCTGGCTGTCAGGCTCGACTTCAGCGGAGCCGTGGCTGCGGCAATTCGATTATCCTTGGATCGCACCGTTGGGGATCGGCTTCCATCTGGGGATCGACGGCTTGAGTCTGCTGCTGCTGCTCTTGACGGCTTTTCTGGGAATCGCGGCCGTCGGCGCCTCGTGGACGGAGATCCAGGACCGCGTGGGGGCGTTTCATTTCAGTCTCATGATGACCCTGGCGGGTGTCCTGGGCGTCTTTATGGCCCTGGACCTTTTCCTGTTTTACTTCTTCTGGGAACTCATGCTGGTGCCCATGTATTTCCTCATCAGCGTCTGGGGCCATGAGAACCGCGTGCGGGCCGCGATCAAATTCTTTCTCTTCACACAGGCCGGCGGCCTGTTGATCTTTCTGGCGATCCTGGCCCTGTATTTCGTCCAGGGGCGGGACACCGGGACCTACAGCTTCGACTATCAGCACCTGCTGGGAGCGCCGGTGCCCCAAGGGCTCGCGTTCTGGCTGATGCTGTGCTTCTTCATCGGCTTTGCCGTCAAGCTGCCCGTCGTGCCTTTGCACACGTGGCTGCCCGACGCACACACGGAAGCGCCGACGGCCGGAAGCGTTATTCTCGCCGGACTGCTGCTCAAGACCGGTGCGTACGGCCTGCTGCGATTCTCGCTGCCGCTATTTCCGGTGCTCGGCGCGCAGATGGCGACGCCGGCGATGATCCTGGGCGTCATAGGAATCCTGTACGGAGCTGTTCTGGCCTTTGCTCAAAATGACGCGAAGCGGCTCGTGGCCTACACCAGTGTGAGTCACCTGGGCTTTGCCCTTCTCGGCATCTACGCGGGCACCCGTTTGAGCTTGCAGGGGGCCATTGTGGTCCTGCTGGCGCATGGGCTGAGCACGGGGGGGCTCTTCATCGTGGTGGGGATTTTGCAGGAACGTTTTCACACGCGTCGAGTGGACGAACTCGGTGGGCTGTGGTCGTCCATGCCTCGGCTCGGAGGCGTCGCGCTGTTCCTGGCACTGGCCTCGCTGGGCCTGCCCGGATTGGCCAACTTCGTGGGTGAGTTCCTGGTGCTTGCAGGGACCTTCGCCATTAGCCCTTCTCTGGCCGCAATCGCTGCGGTGGGATTCGTCCTATCGTCCATCTACTCACTGTGGCTGATCTATCGCATCTTCCACGGACCGGTATCACAGAGCCGACCCGCGCTGGACCTCGGCGGCCGCGAGATGCTCGTCTTTGGCATCATCATCGCGGCGGTAGTCTGGTTGGGGCTGTATCCCAAGCCGGTTCTAAAGACGGCCGAGCCACACGTGGAATCTCTGATGAAATCAACGTATGACAACCGCTGATTTGCTCCACATTCTGCCCCTGCTTGTCCTGGCCGCCGGGGCGGTGGCCGGTATGCTGGGGATTGCGATCCATCGCAGCCACATGATGACCTTCGTGCTCGCCTTGTGCACGCTGGTTCTCTCTCTGCTCACGCTGGGGGTCTTGGCGCCCTCGAGCACATCATACGTCACTCCATTGATCAGACTTGACGGCTACGCCGTTTTCTTCACGGGCCTGCTCCTTGTCGCGGCGATTGCCATTGTGGCGATATCCTACGGCTACCTGAGAGAGCGGGCCGTCGTCCGGGAAGAATTCTACATCCTGACACTCACCGCCATGCTCGGGTGCGTCGTTCTCGTATCGAGTACGCATTTCGCATCGTTCTTTGTCGGTCTCGAGTTGCTGAGCGTGTCGCTATACATCCTCATCGCGTACCATCGCGCGCAGCCGACGGATATCGAGGCGGGCATCAAGTACTTCATCCCCGCGGCGACCTCGAGCGCCTTTCTGCTGTTCGGAATCTCGCTGGTCTATGCACGCACGGGAACGATGGCGCTGTCCGAGCTGATCGGGGTCGCCGCCGTGCCGTGGCGGCAGGGCGATCTACCCGCCTTGCTCGGCATGGCCATGATCCTGATCGGCATCGGGTTCAAGCTGGCACTGGTGCCGTTTCACTTCTGGGCTGCGGATGTGTACGAGGGCTCGCCCGTGCCGGTGACGGCCCTGATCGCCACCGCCTCCAAAGGAGCGGTATTCGCGCTATTGCTTCGCTATTTCGACGCCATGGACATTCAGACGCGCAACCCGTTTTTCCTCGTGTTCACGATTGTGGCGATCTTCACCATGTTCACTGGCAACTACCTGGCGCTGCTTCAAAACAACATCAAGCGACTGCTCGCCTACTCCTCCATCGCGCACGTGGGCTATCTGCTCGTGGCCTTTCTGGCGGGCGGCCGGCAGGCGACGACCGCAGTGGCCTTCTATCTCCTCGCCTACTTCATCACGACCTTGGGCGCCTTCGGCGTCATCGCGGCACTGTCCGGCAAGGACAGGGATCTCAGCAGTATCGGCGATTATCGCGGCTTGGTCCTCCGTCATCCCGTCCTTGCCGCCGTACTGGCGGCCATGATGCTCTCCCTCGCCGGTATCCCTCTGACAGCGGGATTCCTGGGGAAGTTCTACGTGCTGTTCGCAGGCGTGCGCTCGGACCTGTGGCTGCTGGTCCTCGTCCTTGTGGCAAACAGTGTAATCTCGCTCTTCTACTACCTGCGTGTCGTCATCACGCTCTACCAGCCCGTCGAGCCCGCGTGGGCCCAAGCGCCGTCGGCTGGTCGTTACGTGCCTGCACCGTCGCACTCCCTCATTGCCGCGGTGGTCCTGGCGCTGCTCACCTTGTCGCTGATCGGGATCGGCATCTATCCGAGCCCGGTCATTCAGTTGATCGAAACCATGACGAAGTAGCATGGGCGCGAGCGCCCATGGATTCAAGAGCACGGGCAGGATGCCCGTGCTCCGAGGACGGGTCCTATGGAAACGAATGCTTCGACGGAACAGAACACAAGGCCAGGTCGCGCAAGCAGAGCTCACCTGGAGACACTATGCGTCAACACGATCCGCACTCTCGCCATGGATGCCGTGCAGAAGGCGGATTCCGGCCATCCAGGCACGCCGATGGCTCTGGCGCCGTTGGCCTATGTGCTCTGGACGAAGTTCCTTCGCTACAACCCGGCCCATCCGCACTGGTTCAACCGGGACCGTTTCGTCCTGTCCAACGGCCACGCGTCCATGCTGCAATACGCCATGCTTTTCCTGACGGGCTACGACCTGTCTCTGGATGACATCAAGAGCTTCAGACAATTGGCCAGCAGAACGCCGGGGCATCCGGAATACGGCCGGACGCCCGGCGTCGATACGACGACCGGGCCCCTCGGCCAGGGATTCATGAACGCCGTCGGCATGGCCATCGCCGAGGCCCATCTGGCAGCGGTGTTCAATCGCCCGGACTTCGACATCGTGGACCATTACACCTACGTGTTCTGCAGCGACGGCGACCTGATGGAAGGCGCTTCGCACGAGGCCGCCTCCGTCGCCGGTCACTTGAAACTCGGCAAGTTGATCTTCGTCTATGATGACAACCACATCAGCATCGAGGGACGCACCGAGATCACCTTCTCCGACGATGTTGCGCGACGCTTCGAAGGTTATCATTGGCACGTTCAGAACCTCGGCGAGAAAGCGAACGACGTGGCCGCCATCGGCAGAGCTCTGAAGCGGGCGCAGTCCCAGAAGGATCGCCCGTCTCTGATCATCCTGCGTTCGCACATCGGCTTTGGCGCCCCTCACATGCAGGATACGCCGGAAGCGCACGGCCAGGCCCTGGGTGTAGAGGAGGTCAAGCTTACCAAGAGGAACTACGGCTGGCCCGAAGACCAGGAGTTCTACGTCCCCCAGGAAGTCCTCGACTACATGCGCAAAGCCCAGCAGCGCGGCCAACAGCTCGAAGAAGCATGGAATAAGATACTGGCCGACTACCACCAACAACATCCAGATCTGGGCCGGCTGTTTGAATCGTCGGTTCAAGGTGAGCTGCCGCAGGGTTGGGACGGCGACATACCCCGGTTCCCGGTGGACAAAGGCCCGATGGCCACGCGTGACGCCGGCAGCAAGGTGTTGAACGCCATCGCGCGCAAGGTGCCCTGGCTTGTGGGCGGCAGCGGCGATCTCGCCCCCTCCACGAAGACACTCATCGAGGGTTCGGGCTACATCGAGGCCGGGCAGTATGAGAATCGGAACATCGCGTGGGGCGTGCGCGAGCACACGATGTGTGGCTCTTCCTCCGGCATGGCGCTGCACGGCGGGATTCGACCGTACGCCGCCACGTTCTTCATCTTCACCGATTATGCCCGTCCCGCCATGCGACTGGCGTCGATGATGGAACTACCCGTGATCTACATTATGACGCACGACTCGATTGGGTTGGGCGAAGATGGGCCGACTCACCAGCCGGTCGAGCATCTGGCATCTTTTCGCGCGATGCCGCACATGTGCGTGATCCGGCCGGCCGATGCGAATGAGACCGCCTGGGCCTGGCGGGTCGCCATGATGCGTAAGGAGGGCCCGACGATGATCGTTCTGGCTCGTCAGAAAGTGCCTATCTTCGACCGCACGCATCTTGCCTCGGCCGAGGGTCTGCTGAAAGGCGCGTATATCCTCTCCAGGGAGCAGGGTGAGAAACCCGGTGTGATTCTCATTGCCAGCGGCTCTGAGGTCCAACTCATCCTCGCGGCC
>Ga0154637_1125_pt13 | contig 10820 bp, 4 predicted proteins | sample Rifle2008BG13ft_FD_116066 | JGI IMG/M metagenome (GOLD analysis project Ga0154637, IMG submission 116066) | Planctomycetes bacterium RBG_13_62_9 | reverse complement strand
ATGGCAACGAACAGTGCCAACGTCAGCAAGCCGCCGCGGATGCCCTCGAGACAGTACTGATTCGTCACATCGAACAGTCCCCAACCCCAATGCGCGGTACTTTCCGTTCCCAGGAGCGCCCACTCTCGGAAGTGCTCGATCGTCTTCTGAATCAGGAAATACCTGTGGTACCCTGTCGTGCCGCTGAAAATCCGAATGCGGACCAGGAGGTGCCAGACCGGAGCGGCCATGACGATATGGAGGACCGTCAAGAGGCCGAAGAATCCGATGGCCATATGACGTCCATAACGCCGATAGCGGTATAGAGCTGTCAGCAGGAGCACCGCCGCCAGGCCGCCGACCGGCGTACTGGAGCGAGTTGCGGCAACGATGAAGATGCTCGCCGCAACGGAAGACCAGTATAGGGTTTTCCTGCGGTCCGTCAGCGCCATGGCGATGAAAAGCGGCACCAGGGGAGCCCAAAAGGCGCCGGCGATGATCGGATGAGGAAACGAGGCTTGGCATCGGAACTCGCCCTCCCGGCTCAGCGTGTAGGCACGTCCGAGAACTCGGAAAGGATTCATGCCGGTCGTCCACTCGATAGCCACCAGGGGAGTGATGGCAATCGCACAAATCGCGAACACATGACAGACCTTCCTTATATCCTCCCATGAGGTGATGCTCTGCCTGGCAACCCAGTAGATGCCGAGAACATCCAGCAGCACCCCGGACTTATAAATCATCGATTGAAAGTCCAGCCGACGCAGGATGTAGATAGCAGCCCCGGTCAGTACCCACGCAACCACGAGCTTGTCCAAGCGGTTCCATTCAACATGCCGGATTTCTCCCTTGATCAATATCCGCACGATGGCCACGAGAATCAGATTGCGTGCCAGATAGAAATGCAGCCCGAACAGCAGCACGTGCTGCTCGCACGGCACGAAACAGGCCGCCAGAATTATAGGTACCAGAAGATACTTGCGCGGTACCGCGAAGACCAGGATCGCCAGCACGATCATGATGTAGATCGTCGGGGCGGTCATTGTGGGATTGGTCATCATGTATCGCTCCCCCTCCTGACAATTACCTGTAGCCTTGAGTCATCCTGCACACACATCCCGCACCTACCTTGATGTCAGGCTCGTAACAAGCTGGTCAATCGTACCGTGCAGTGCCGCCGGGTCAGTATGTTCAATAGTCCAGAGATGCGCATTTTCGCCCAGTTTCCTGCGCAGCTCGGCGTCCTCTGCAAGTTCACGCATCTTGGCGCGCAGGCCAGAGGCGTCACGCATCTTCGCCAGCAGGCCGTTGGAGGCGTCCGAAATGTAGTCATGCACGCCGATCCAATCCGTGCAAACGACCGGCTTGCCCAGCATCAGCGAGGTCACGATCGAGATCTGTCCACACGACGGTTCCGAGCCGTCGAACGTGAACACGGTGAACAGGCAGTGGCGCACCAGCCTGTCGCACTGCTCCAACGGGATGTTGCAGAACACCTTCACGTTGGCAGGAACACGGAGCCCTTTGAGGTTGTACTCCCTCGCGACCACGATCAGGGGAAGATCGGTCCCCCTCACGGCATCGAACAACGTGCCGTAATCCCTGGCATTGGATCCGAAACTAAGGATATAGGGCCTTTTGTCTTCGAAAAGATAGATCTCCTCGGGTGTGCCCTCCGCCGGGGGTTTTCGCACATAGGACCGGAAGGAAATCCGGTGGCCCGGCATGCCATATAGTCTCGAAACAAGGTCGATGTCATACGTGCTGTGCACAAACACATGATCTACCCTCTTGTAGAAGATACGACACAGCAGGTTCCAGCACCGTCCCCGACGCCTCGGGACATTGAAGCTGGCCACAACGAGCTTGCGGCGACCTTTGCGAAACAGGGACGTGATAGCGACCAGGAGCCCGGTCATGGAACCGTCGACTATCAACACGTCGTAATCGCGCCAGCGAGCCACCAAGTTGAACGAAGTGATGATTCGTTTAAGCAAATCCACGGGCGAGGCGTGCTTGCTCTTGCCATAGGGGTTTGCCTGCCAGCGTCCCGGCCCGACGGATGTATAATAATGATGGGCGCTGTCGAGCGGCTGGAGATTGGACGTGCTTCCCTCCTCCAGGAAATTACCGAAAATCAGAACCTTCGCCATAGCTCACATCCTGAGAGCTGCCGTGGTGCAAGACACCTATGCCCGCGGTACGCCATGACTGGGAACAGACCTGCGTCGATCAGCGCCTCTCCTCGGGTGAAGACGCATGCCGCAATCCCGACACCCAGACTCCGTCCCCGTCGGTTGCAGCCATGGCCAACCGTAAGTCCCAATCGGACAAGGCTTTGCACAAACACGCATGCCGTCGGCTCACCAATGTGATCATGACAGATCGTATAGCCCCGGGACGCTGCGTGATGCTGTCGCGGCGACTGGCAAGGGTATTATCGTCTCACGGCAACTCCGTATTTAGACTTTTCCCCGGGTTGGCTATGGTCACAGCGAATTGCCTAAACAACCAGCCGCAACGTAGCACGAAAGTCACAGACGGGTGGACACTCAGCGACGCTGTCTTCAAGTCCGGTCGCAAAACACAGAATTCAGCTATCCGCACACATCAGGCTCTGCCCGACGTGCAGCGTGCCCATATAGTCCCCCCGAACATCGAACTCACTCTCATCGATACACGAATCCGTCTCACTGGGTTTACGCCCGTTTGCCCAGATCCGCTCTTACTCGGCTCTCTTATATGGTACGCCCAGACCCCCGTCAAGCCGAAAGTCGGAAAAACCTGCCCCTCCTTACCCTGTGGAACGCGTTACACCGTAAGTCAGGCCACAGCGGTCCACAATTTGGCTTCGGTACGCGTACTTGAAATGTTTTGAGTGAAGACCGCAGATGGATGTGGTCCGGTAGCACAGTAACACAAAGAGGAGTACCATGAGTAGCAACACGTGTGATAGGTACTTGACGAACAGACATTATCGGTGCAAGAGAATGTTGAATTTCTTCGCCTTCGCCTGTGTCGGCATGGCGGTCGTGCAAGCCTCCGCGGATGCGGGTACCTACTATTGTACGCCCGCAGGGGCCGGCGCACACAACGGCACCAGCGCCGCCAACGCCTGGTCGTTATCGGAAGCAATCTCCCGTGCGGTCGCTGGAGATGTCGTGCTGCTCCAGAGCGGCAGCTACGGCCACTTCAACTATACCCGCAGCAATGCCGACTGGATCACCTGGCGAGAGAATATAGGACAGACTGCTGTTTTCGCGGACGGCGCGACGTTCGGGGGTTATAGCAGCACCGCAGCTTTTCGGTGCCTCTTTGAGGGAATCACATTCCGCAGCAACACCGTGAGCAGCGCATCGGGCGGCATACGACGCAACGCCGTTTGGATGACAGGCGGTAAGGCGGACTCCGTCGCAGGACCGGGATACCTCCAATTCCTCAACTGCGAGTTCATCAACGACACCAAGGCCGACTGCTTCTACGCGAACAACACGCACCATATCGACATCAAGGGATGCAAGTTCGACTCCTCCTACCCCACCGCGGACGGCTGGACGGGCGTGGGAATCGCGATCCGTCAGAGCACCAAGGCAGCCGATATCGTCACGGACATCAACATCACGTCCTGTAACATCTCTGAGTTCTATCAGGGAATGAGCATCTGCGGCGTGGGGGTTCTCGTCCAGGGCAACGACGTTCATGACTGCATATCCGATGGTGTCGTGTTCCACAATGGCGTGAAGAACGGCCAGATCGTCGACAACCACCTGCACAACTTCTACAACAAGCCGGGTGGGACGATCCACACGGACTGCATCCAGTGGCAGCAGGCGGGCGGAACGCAAGGGCTTGACCCGGACACCCTCTCGACGATCCCCTGGGACAATATTCTGGTCGCGCGCAACATCATGCACGACTCCGAGCACCAGGGCTTCCACGCGGGCGGGCTCTCTCCGGCGCCGTCGAACGTGCGAGTCGAGAACAACCTGATCTACAACACCGGCTCCTGGGACTTCGAGTTTCAGGAGATGGCGTCGATCCGGTTCGCACACAATACCTGCGTCGGCAAGCCCATCCGGTTCTTTGATGCCGCGAACTTCGAGATTCTCAACAATGTCGTGAGGTGGGTCAGCATTGCCGGCGCAAGCAATGGAACCGGCACGGGGAACGTGTACCTCAGTTGGAACAGCGGGGCCGGGCCGGCGGGCAACACGCGTCTCAGCGACGCCGCATTCACGGCCATGTTCGCGGATTGGGCGAATCGCAACTACCGCCTGGTCTCGACCGCCCCGGCCGTGGACCTCTCCGCCATCATCGCGCCCATGACGGACATGGACGGCAAGGGCCGCTTCGATGTCGCCGGCGTGGGCAAGGCGGGCACGAGCTACGCAGATGCCGGCTGCTACGAGTATGGGGGCACCACAGGCAATCAAGCCCCCGTGCTTGCCGCTGTCGGAAACCGACAGGCGGAAGTGGATCTGAAGCTGACTCTCCAGGTCAGCGCCTCTGACGCCGACGGCGATCCCATGACGTACACCGCCGACGGTCTGCCGACCGGGGCGACGTTCTCCGGTCAAACGTTCACCTGGACGCCCGCCTCCAGTCAAAGCGGCAGCCATCAGGTGACGTTTACCGTCAGTGACGGTCGGGCCCAGGATTCGGAGACCGTCACGATCACCGTAGGCACGTCAAACGCCGCTCCGGTCCTGGCAGCCATCGGGAACAAATCCGTCAACGAGAACTCACTGTTGACGTTTTCGATCAGCGCCACGGACACCAACGGCGATACGATCACGTATTCCGCCGGCAACGTGCCAAGCGGGGCGAAGCTGACCGGTCAGGCCTTCAGTTGGACCCCCACCTACAGTCAGGCGGGCGCCTACAACGTGACGTTCACGGCCAGCGACGGCCAATCCCAGGATTCCGAGACCATTACCATAGCCGTGGTCAACGTCAACAGACCGCCGGTCCTGGCTGCCATCGCTGATAAATCCGTGAACCAGAGCAGCACGCTGAACTTCGCCATCTCGGCCACCGACCCGGATGGGGACGGCCTGACGTATTCGGCCGGCACGCTCCCCAGCGGCGCCAAGCTCACCGGTCAGACCTTCACTTGGACGCCCACGTCCACTCAGGCCGGCTCATATCAGATCACCTTCCTGGCCAGCGACGGCCAGGCTCAGGATTCACAGACCATCACAGTTGCGGTGATCAAGCCGAACAGCGCCCCGGTTCTGGCGGCGATCGGCAACAAGTCCGTCAACGAGAATGCGTCCCTGACGTTCTCGATCACCGCCACGGACCCTGACGGCAACATCCTCACGTATTCGGCAACCAACCTGCCGAGCGGCGCAGGGCTGACGGGACAGACGTTCAGTTGGACCCCCACCTACAGTCAAGCAGGCGCCTACAACGTGACGTTCAGGGCCAGCGACGGTCAGGCCCAGGATTCGGAGACTATTACCATATCCGTGGCCAACATCAACAGGCCGCCTGTCCTCGCCGTCATTGGCGCCAAGTCCGTGGACGAGGCCAGCCCCCTGAGCTTCACCATTTCGGCCACCGACCCGGATGCCGACGGCTTGACGTATTCGGCCGGCACGCTCCCCAGCGGCGCCAGGCTCACCGGTCAGACGTTTACCTGGACACCTGTATTCAGCCAAGTCGGCTCACACCAGATCGCCTTTACCGCCAGCGACGGCACGCTCGCGGATTCCGAGACCGTCACCGTTACGGTCGTGGCCCTCAAGGATGAGATCGCGCCGGTTGTGGCACAGCAGTCGCCGGCCCCGGATGCGATCCAGGTGTCCTTGAACAATCTGGTGACCCTCCACGTCACCGACGCACGATCCGGCGTTGACGCCAATACCGTCACCATCGCCGTCGACGGCAATGTCGTCTATCAGGGCAACACAGAGACCTACACCAGCTCCTATGGCCGGTGCAGCCGGTCCGGCACGAAGAACGACTACAGATTCATCTATCAGCCCGACGAAGCGTTCGATTTCGATCAGACGGTGGCAGTGAGGGTGGACGCCGCCGACCTGGCGCACAACACGATGGGTCAGTCCGCGTACTCGTTCCTGACTGAGATGCGGGCCTTCGGCAAGAACCGGCCGGTAAGCGCGAGCGGCGAACAGGCCGCCGGCAGACCCGTGACGGTACGTGACGCTGTCGGGAATGTCTGGGTCGCATGGCACGCCGGCCCACAGAACGCCCGAGACATTTACGCGGCCAAGCTGGCCGCAGGCCTGGACAGCTTCGGCCCGCCGATCCGCCTGACCACGGACGGCGCCGACCAGTGTAACCCGGATATCGCCGTCAGCTCCGACTGCTGTGTGTACGTGGTCTGGCAGGACAATCGCAACGGCAACTGGGATATCTACGCTGCCGCCTGCTTGGACGGCGCAGTGTTCGCCAAAGAAGTCCGGGTCACGGACTCCAAGGGCCACGAGACCGATCCTGCTGTCGCCATCGACGGTCGATCCCCGAACAACGCCTACGTGGCGTGGACGGACAACCGCAACGGCAACCAGGACATCTACGTCGCCAGATCGGCCAACGCATTTGCCACCAGCACGGTCTCGCGAGTCACGACCGACACGGCGGATCAGACAGAGCCGGATGTGGCCATCACTGCCAACAATACCGCGTACCTCGTCTGGACCGACATGAGAAACGGCCAGGCGGACCTCTTCTGCGGGACCGCCTCCAACTCCGGCTGGAGCAACGTTCCGACCGTGACCGGCGCCGGCAGCCAGACCCAGCCGGCCCTGGCGGCAAGCCCGGACGGCTCCACCCTGCACCTGCTGTGGGTGGACGACGCGGGCGGCGGCCGGGACATCTACTACGCCGCGCTGAATGGCCTGCCGAATAGTCCCGTGGTCGGCGCCAGCATCGTCGATGATACCACAGGTGCAAACCAGACCGCGCCGGCCATTGTGTGTGACGGGGATAAGGTCTTCGCCTGCTGGACGGACTCACGGTACGCGAGCAACATCGCCCCGGACACGGACCTGTATGTCGCCGAGTTGCGATCCGGCACCGCCAAGACGAACATATTCGTGGGGGACGACGGCACCAACAGCAACCAGAGCGAGCCCGCCATCGGCATGGATCGCTTCGGTCAACCCTATGTAGTCTGGACGGACTCCCGCAGCTCGCTGACGGAGGTCTACTACGCCGGGACCACGTTCATCGATCCCAACCCGCTGGACTCCGAACTTGTCCTGGCCTCCACAGGGGCTACCTTGGGCACGGAGCCGGCGGCCATCGACGGGCCTGACGACATCTCTCTCGTGGTGCCCCCGACAGCCTGCCAGGCGGACATCCGCATGACCATCGCGAAGGTCCTGAATCCTCAGGTCTCCCCGCCCGCTCTGCTGGGAAGCTACGACTTCGGCCCCAGCGGCGTCAGCTTCGACCAGCCGGTGACGGTCACCATTCCCTACCAGTACTCCGGCGGCAACAGTGCTCTTCCTTACTGGTACGACGCCGTGACCGGCGCGCTCAGCCAGCAGGGAATCACAGACATCGAGAACATCTCCATCTCGTCCGAGCTGAGCGCCCTGCGGTTCAGAACGACGCACTTCACACCGTTCTACCTTGTCGCCGCGGATGACTCCGCCGACAGAGGCAGTGTACCCGGCGGGTGCTCCATCTCCGCCACCGGAACCGCCTCGCCCGCGGAGCTGCTGGTGCCCTATGCCGCCATAGCCATCACGATGGTGATCCTGCGGCGCAGGGACAGGGCAAGACTCCTGCGCGACCCGGAGCAATAATTCGCGCTGCAGCACCTACATAGTCAGTCCAATACGGCCGGCTCGTCGATCCTCTGCGAGCCGGCCTTCTTCTTTCGGCCAGTCGATGGTGCGGGCTGGGCTGAGAGTTTGTGAAAAAGTCGAGTGGAGTGCCCCGCAATCCGCGTGTGCGATGGCGCAGATCCAGGGATTGTCGGGCACAAATCGATTTTTTCACAGCCTCAGACGCGATGCATCGCGTTTGGGGCCCCCTGCCACCCGACCCGCCTGTGAAAACGAGCCGTGGCTCCGGCGTTCTGTTGCCGGAGCCACGGTTGGTGCGCTACATCCTGACACCTGCTGCACGCCGGCGATGTGCCATGCGCCCGCGTCAATGTCACTGCCCTGCTGCCCCGCCGGACGACGAGGCTGATGTCACCACATAGCATGGGCGTCGCGCCCATGAAGACACGGGCCAAGCCTGCCCCCGCGCGGGCGGGGGATGCCCGTCCTACTGTGCCGGGCGGCCGAAGCCGATGTCGTCGATGTAGAGCAGGCCCGCACCGCCGGCTTTCGGGGCGGTCCGGCTGCCTACGCCGATGTACATCTTCTTCACGCTGGTCAGCTTGACGCCCGCCGAGGTGAACTCGCTCAACGGGATGGGCCACTGTTGCCAGCTCGCTGCGGCCGTCGCCGCCGGGTCGGGGTGATTGACCACCTTGCTCTTGCCGGCACTATCCTGCACGACCACGTACAACTGGGCCGGGTCGTTGCTGGGCTGTGCGACGCCGATCTCCTGAACGCCCCAGGACCCGGTGACGCCGCCGGTCGCGGCAATGCCCGAGAATTCAGCGGCGGTTGCGGCGTTGGCATTGTGGCTGGTCACCGCCAGACCGATGTAGATGGTCGGGCTGACCATGTTGATCGTCTGCGGATTCCACGACATCGCGGTCCACTTGACGCCATCCGTCGAGTAGAAGCCGCTGAACGTGGTGCCCGTCCGCTCGATCTTGACCCAGACCGGCGCCTGCAGAGCGATCTGCTCAGGCGTGGCGACCGCCGTATCGCTGATGGCGGCAGTGTCCGTCATCGCCCGGGCCTGGAAACGAACGCCGTTGCCCGGCGTCGCATAGACTGCGGCGAACCGCGCGCCCGGTTCAAGACTCTCGCGGATCATCACGCCGCATTTCGCCCAAGGGTCGGTGTTCACGATGCTATCGACCCTGGCGACGATGGTCCCGGTGCCGCTGAGACGCTTGAAGGCGAAGCGGAATTGATCGGCCGCGTTCCAGATGTCGGCGCCGCCGCCGCCCAGAACGAGGCTGTCGGCGGACCGCTCCATGAAGGAAATCGGGCGACCCTGGAAGTACAGGACCAGCGTGTCGGCACCGTTCACGGTCCAGTTCTGCACCGGCGCGAATTCCCGCTCGGTCTCACTGTAGAACGGGGTCTTGACGTTGTTGTACTCGAGCGGCATGGACTGCCCGCCGCCGTGGACGATCCGCTGCTCGGCGAATGGGGCGTTGATGTATCCGACGACGGAGCCGGTGTTGTTGGTCCAGCCATCGATCCAGGTCTCGTAGATGCGGCTGCCTTCGTCATCGGTGTAGCTCTCGAAGTCCTCCACGACCGCGTACTGCCTCGTGGTGAAGCTCCAGACGTCGCCCACCCACGACTTCTGCGCCGCCGCGTCATTGACCTCATCGATCCGCCAATAGTAGGTGGTGCCGAATTCGAGATCGACAGGACGGTAGCTGAGGTCGCTCACGGTTGCCGCGGGCGCTGTGCCGGCCGCCACTGCGTCCATGTTCTTATCGAAGTACACCTTGTGAGACACGGCTTCACGTCCCGACCGCCAATTGAGCGTGACGTCGAGGTCCACATTCGTTGCCCCGGCGGCCGGCTGAGGCTCCCGGGCCTGCACAGGGGCATAGAGGAACCGCACTTCGCTCAGACCGGCCTGCGGAATACCGCCCCAGGTGCCATCGATGGTCAGCTTGACGTACTGGGCGAAGACGCCGCCCAGATCGACGGTCGTATTGCTGGCGTAAGTGACGAGGCCGCTGGCCCTGGCGAACTCGGGCACTCCCTGTAGCTCGGTCCAGGCGCTGCCATCAGTCGAGTACTCGATCTTGACGCTCTTGGCGCCAAAACCGACAAAAGGCTCGACCATCTGATTCGAGTTCCACACCCACAGCGCATGCAGCTTGTAGGTTTTGTCGAATCCATACTGAATCCAGGTCGGCTGCACGCCGGTGCTGAGCCACATGTCCTTCGGCTCCGTCGAGTGCTGGTCGTCAGCATTGAGTCCGGAGCCATTGACGGTGTTCTCCGGCCCCAGGTTCGGCTGCGCGCTGGAGGCCGTGGCGATTATGTTCTGGATCGGGTAACCGTACGGCTCGACGGTGAAACTCCACACATCGCCCTTGAGAACCGCAGCACCGGGCGCAGCATCGATCTCGTCGATCCGCCAGTAGTAAACCTTGCCGTATTCGAGACGACCGACCGGATCGTACGTCGTCACGTTCTGGCCCTGGCTGACCAGCACGCCCAGGGAATTGGTCGCGTCGGCCTGAGCGACTGCAGTGGCATCGGTCCCGAGATACACATTGTGTTTGCCCGCGGAGACACCCGGCGTCCAGACCAAGACCACATCGGCGGGCACATCCGTCTTCTTGTCGCCCGGCGTGGGGGTGCCGGCGAGCGCTGGATTGCGCGCGGGGACCGGCACCAGCAAGCCAGCCTTGTAGCCGAAGAAGTCCACGTCCTGAGAGCCGGCAATCGCCGTTCGGCCCAGGCTCATCGCGAGATAGCCGTTCCAGGAATCATACGCGCCTTCGTGTTTCGTGCCCGCGGTAACGTGGAAGATCCGCGGATTGGCAACATCCCCGTCCATCCAGATGGTGACCTTGTGCGTGCCGCCGCCGGAGGTGTCTTTCACGATCTGAATCCAGAACTCGTGCCATGTCGTCGGGTCGAATCCTGTCAGGGTGTTCTCGGTGCCGCCGGCGTCATAGGAGTCCACGTTGGCGCTGATTGCGGTACCGACCCGCTTGTTCATGGTCAGACCGTTGCCCGAGATGTCGCCCTCGTCGCCATCCA
>Ga0154637_1110_pt6 | contig 11149 bp, 8 predicted proteins | sample Rifle2008BG13ft_FD_116066 | JGI IMG/M metagenome (GOLD analysis project Ga0154637, IMG submission 116066) | Planctomycetes bacterium RBG_13_62_9 | reverse complement strand
GGCTTGCCGATGGCTCGTCAGATGCGTAACCCCATCGGCAAGCTCCGAGGACTCCGCTTGCCGCTGCCACCCGATCGCCAGGATATTCTCACCCACACCGGACGGACATTGAGGAGGGCGGGAGCGTGAGAGCTTCTCTCCGACCTTCCTACCTTCTCAACTTCCTGCCTTCGTTTCATTGCCCTTGACGGGCCGAAGGGGATGGGATAGGTTGGGACGTCGGTGGAGACGCAAAATCTTGCGTCTCTACATAGGATTGAATCGTGGGGGATATGCACGTACAAGTGGGGATACGGCTATGGGCGAGTCCGGGATTTCGCGTCGCGACTTCATCAAGGCGTCCGCTGCGTCTCTGGCGGCGGTGGGCCTGAGCAGCAGGGCATTTGCCGGCGGGTCGGATACGATCCGCATCGGCCTGATCGGCTGCGGGGGGCAGGGCACGCGGGACGTCGTCAGTTGCGTCAAAAGCTCGCCCGGCGTGGAGATCACGGCGATGGGCGATTTGTTCGCGGACCGGCTGCAGGAGTCCTTCGAGACGCTCGGCAAAGAAGTGCCCGCCGCCCTGAAGGTCACGCAGGACAGGCGTTTCGTGGGTTTTGACGCCTTTCAGAAAGTCGTGCAAACCGACGTACACATGGTCCTGTTGACGGCGCCGCCGCACTGGCGCGCGCAGCACTTCCAGGCGGCGGTGGAGGCGGGCAAGCATGTGTTCATGGAGAAGCCCGCCGGCGTGGACCCGAAGGGCATCCGCTCGGTCATCCAGACGGCGGAGTTGGCCCGCCAGAAGAATCTGTCCGTCGTGGCCGGCACGCAGCGGCGGCATAGCAAGAAGTACCAGGAGATCATCCGGCGGATTCATGATGGCCAGATCGGCGAGATCGCCTCGGCCCAGGGCTACTGGAACGGCGGGGACATGCTGGGCTACTGGAAGTGGTGGGACAAGGGGACCCTTTCGGACATGGAGTGGCAGTGCCGGAGCTGGCCCTGGTTCACCTGGACCAGTGGCGACCACATCGTCGAGCAGCACGTGCACAACCTCGATGTCCTCAACTGGGCGTTGCAGGGGCATCCGGAGCAGTGCATGGGCATGGGCGGCCGGGCCGTCCGCACCCTCGGCAACATCTACGACCACTTCGCCGTCGAATTCGAGTACGCCAACGGCGTGCGGGCACTGAGCATGTGCCGCCAGATCAACGGCAGCACGGATCGAATCGCGGAGCGCGTCGTCGGGACGAAGGGCGTTGCCGAAATCGATCGGGCCGTGATCACGGGGGAGAGGCCCTTCACGTACGACGGGCCCGATCCCGATCACTATGTCCAGGAGATGGCCGATCTGATCCAGAGCATCCGCGACGGCGAGCCGATCAACGAGGGCCGGAACGTGGCCGAGAGTACGATGAACGCGATCATGGGACGCATGAGCGCGTACACAGGGCGGGCCATGAAGTGGGATTGGGCGATGAAGGGGTCGAAACTCGACCTGACGCCGCCGAAATATGAGTTCGTCGATATGCCGACGGACCCCGTTGCGGTCCCCGGCAAGACACAGCTCATTTAGAATTGATGACGGGTGATTGATGGTTGCCTGGGTGGCAGCGTCAAGGCCGCAGGCCTTGGTGATGGTTCCTCCGCTCGGTTCATTAGCCATCGCCAAGCTGCGCTTGACGCTGCCACCCGGCGAAATGATGGTTTTTCAATGACCGCCGGATTGAGGTGCTGCAATGAATAATCAGGACAGGCATGAGGGGCTTTCGAGGCGTGAGTTTGTGAAGGGTGCGGCTGCGGTGTCTTTGGCGGCGTCGGGGCTGGGCTCGCGGGCGTATGCGGCGGGCAGCGACACGATCCGCGTGGGGCTGATCGGCTGCGGCGGACGCGGCACGTACGACGCCGGCAACTGCCTCAGATCGGCCCCGGGCGTCGAGCTGGTCGCCATGGGCGATGTGTTCAAGGACCGTCTGGAGTCGAGCCGCCGGAGCCTGATGAAGGACCTGCCGGACAAAGTGAAGGTCACAGACGAGACGTGCTTCGTCGGGTGGGACGCCTATCGCAAGGTCTTGGCGACCGACGTGGACCTGGTGATCCTGACGCAGCCGCCGCACTTCCGGCCTCCGCACTTAAAAGCGGCGATCGAGGCGGGCAAGCACGTGTTTATGGAGAAGCCCGTGGCTGTGGACCCGGTCGGCGTGCGATCCGTGATTACCTCGTCGGAACTGGCCGAGCAGAAGGGCCTGACGATTCTTGCGGGCACGCAGATGCGGCGAATCTCGCACGTCGTCGAAGCGGAAAAGCGCGTTCGCGACGGCGCGATCGGCGAAATCCTGGGCGGCCAGTGCGTCCGCATCGGCGACGCGATGCGGGGTTGGGGCCCGCACAATCGCGATCCCGGCTGGTCGGACATGGAATGGCAACTGCGCCGCTGGCTGTTCATGACATGGCTCAGCGGCGACTTCATTGTCGAGATGCACGTCCACAACCTGGACATGATGAACTGGCTGATCGGCGCCCATCCGGTGCAGTGCATGGGTATGGGCGGCCGACAGCAGCGGACCGAGCCCGAGTTCGGCGACTCGTACGACCACTTCGCCGTGGAGTACGAGTACCCCAACGGCCTGCGCATCGAGTACATGGGCGCGCAGATCGATCGCATGAGCGACCGCAACGACCAGCGGCTGGCCGGCACCAAAGGCTCGCTGTACGCCGATTTCGCCCGGGCGAAGATCGAGGGACAGAGCCCGGCCGAGATGGCGTGGGACCAGAATGATCCGTGCGTGATACAGCACGCCGATCAGATAGACGCGATTCGCCGGGACAAGCGGTTAAACGAGGGCCGGCGGATCGCGGAAAGCACTCTGACCTCGATCATGGGTCGGATGAGCGCATACACGGGCCGGGCCATGAAGTGGGACTGGGCGATGAACGCATCGAAGCTGGACCTGACGCCGCCGGCGTACGAGTTCGGCGATCTACCCATGCCCCCTGTGGCGATCCCCGGCAAGACGCAGTTGATTTGAGATTGATGATTGAAAAGGGGATTTATGAAACGCCTGACGATTGTCTCCGTTGCGGTGATCTGTGCCGCTTCGCTGATCGTGCCGGCCGTAGGGGGCGACAAGCCTGAGCCGGTCGTGCCGAAAGAGAAGACCGTTCTCTGGAACGGGACGGACTTTACGGGCTGGCAGCGGTTTTTGCCCGATGCGTCGAAAGACGTGAACGCGACGTGGTCCATCGGCGATGGCGTTCTGCGTTGCGCCGGTACGCCGGCGGGGTACATGCGGACGCAGACGGCGTATGCGGATTACCACCTGCACGTCGAGTGGCGCTGGCCCGACAAGCCGGGCAACAACGGCGTGCTGGTCCACATGAGCGGCCAGGACAAAGTCTGGCCACGAAGTCTCGAATGCCAGTTGGCCGCGGGCAATGCGGGCGATTTCTGGGTCATCGACGGCGTCGAGTTCGCCGAGCACGCCAAGGGCGGCGGCCGCGTCAGGGAACGCCGGACCGTCAAGCTCCACGAAAGCAGCGAGAAACCGCCGGGCGAGTGGAACCAGTACGACATCGTCTGCAAGGATGACTGGGTCGTTGTCTTCGTGAACGGCGTGCTGCAGAATGTCGCGACGAAGTGCTCGGACAGGGCCGGCCGGATCTGCCTCCAGAGCGAAGGCGCCCCCATCGAGTTCCGCAACCTCTGGATCGAGCCGCTGGAATGATCCGGACGCCAAGCACAGTCCCAAATCCTTGGGGTCGCCGCAGGATTGGCGGGTCCATCTTCGTAGGGCGAGCGTCCCCGCTCGCCTGATTAAGGTGTCGTGCGGGGACGCACGACCTACGAAGAGGCATGCTGGGTTTCGGGTGCCATGCTTACGCCTACGTAAGCATGCCTTGACCGTCAGATAGAACATGTCTACGCAAGCGTAGACATGGCACCCCGGCGAGCAGCCGTAGGGCGAACAAGGGCAGCGATGCAGGAGTATGGAAGGGGCATATGAAGGTCCTGGTGGCGGAAAAGTGCGGGTTTTGTCCGGGGGTTCGCAATGCGATCAGGACGGCGGAGAAAGTGCTGGCTCAGGCGGATTCTGCGGAACAGGTCTATTGTCTCGGGCCGATAATCCATAACCAAGACGTTGTGAAACGGCTGGCCGACGCGGGCTTGCACACGGTAGGCTCGGTGGATGAGATCGATTCGGGGACCGTGTTGATCCGCTCGCATGGCGTGGCGCCGCAGGAATTGGATCGGCTCCAACAGAAGGGTCTGCATATCGTCGACGCCACCTGCGTGCTGGTCAAGCGGGTGCAGCAGATCGCCAAGCAACTCGAAGATGAGGGGTATGAAGTCGTCATTATTGGAGAGGAAAGCCACCCGGAGGTCCAGGCCGTCATGGGCTGCGTGCAGGACGTGGTCGTGGTGGCCGACGAGGGGGATCTGGACAAGCTGCCGCGGGACGGCCGGCTGGGCATCGTCTGCCAGACGACCCAGAGCCCGGAGCACCTGGGCGGGATGCTGGGGGCGATCGGCCGGGGCAGCTTCAAGGAGCTGAAGGTCATCAATACCCTGTGCCGGGAGGCCGTCAAACGGCAGGAATCGGCCATCGCCCTGTGCAAAACGGTGGATATCATGTTCGTCCTGGGGGGGCTGCACAGCGCCAATACCCGCCGCCTGGCCGAGCTGTGCAAAAAACACAACAGCGCAACGTTTCACTTGCAAAACTGGGACGAGCTTGATAGAAATGTACTATTTGGCAGGGAAATCGCCGGTGTGACCGCAGGAGCGTCGACGCCGAACTGGGTGATTGACGAGTTCGTCAGCCACCTGGAGGCGTTCGATGAATCACACGGATGACACCCCTGCCGCTCTCATGAGAACTGAATGGCTCCCGCTGCGTGGGCGGGGGCGTTGAACGCGCGAATCGTCGCGCACAACCTTTTGTAGGATCGGCCGGTGTGTATGTGGGGCGCCGGCGGGTCGAATCAACAGACTCCACAAGGGATTCAGCGTTATGGTAGATCGAAACATTTTCAACAAGTTGGGATTGACCGAGGATAAACTCGAAGAGCAGGTGAACCAGCTCTATGGCGAGAACGAGACCCAGTATCTCGAACAAACCTTGCAGAAAAAGGTGGATTCTCGCCTGCCGGGCACCATTCTCAAGGGCACGATCGTCTCGCAGATCGGCAACGACATCATCGTGGAGGTCGGTCTCAAGAGCGAGGGCGTCGTGGACGCCGGCGAGTTTGACAGTCCCGAGGACGCCGCCCCGGGCAGGGAAATCGAAGTCCTGCTTGAGGACACGGACTCGGAGAGCGGGTTGATCCTGCTGAGCAAGCGCAAGGCCGACACGATTCGCGGCTGGGAATACATCATCAACACGAAGAAGGAAAACGACGTCGTCAACGGCAAAGTCATCCGTCGGATCAAGGGCGGCCTGCTCGTCGATATCGGCGTGCCGGTCTTCCTGCCGGCCTCCCAGGTCGATATCCGCAAGCCCGGCGACATCAGCCGCTTCATCGGCAAGGATATTCAGTGCAAGGTCCTCAAGATCGACGTCGAAAACCGCAATATCGTGGTCTCCCGCCGAAAGCTCATCGAGGAGGAACGCAAGGCCAGCAAAGAAAAGATCATCAACGAGATCGAGGTGGGTCAGCTCCGCAAGGGCGTCGTCAAGAACATCGCGGACTTCGGCGTATTCGTCGATCTCGGCGGTCTGGACGGCCTGCTGCACATCTCGGACCTGAGCTGGGGCCGCATCTCCCATCCGTCGGAAGTGGTGGACCTGGATCAGGAAATCGAGTGCGTGGTCATCGGCGTGGACAAGGCCAGCGAGAAGATTTCCCTCGGCCTCAAGCAGAAGACGCCGAGCCCGTGGGAGACCGTGGAAGAGAAGTACCCGATCGGTTCCAAGGTCCGGGGCAAGGTCGTCAACGTGATGAATTACGGCGTGTTCGTCCGGCTGGAGGACGGGATCGAAGGGCTGGTCCACATCAGCGAGATGAGCTGGACCCGTCGCCTGTCCCATCCGGGCGAGATGGTCAATCTCGGCGACGAGATCGACGTCGTCGTGCTCAACGTGAACAAGGAGAAGCAGGAAATCTCCCTGGGCATCAAGCAGACGGAGCCAAATCCGTGGGAGCTGGCGGCCCGCAAGTACCCGTCAGGAACCATCGTGACGGCCGCCGTGCGAAGCATGACCAACTTCGGCGCCTTCGTCGAGATTGAGCCGGGCATCGACGGCATGATCCACATCTCCGACCTGAGCTGGACCCGCAAGTTCGGCCACCCGAGCGAGGCGCTCCAGAAGGGCCAGGAGGTCAAGTGTGTCGTCCTCGAAGTCAACGAGGAAAAGCAGCGAATCTCACTCGGCATGAAGCAGATGAGCGAAGACCCCTGGATTCGGGCCATTCCCGAGAAGTACATCCCCGGCCACATCATCAAGGGCAAGATCGCCAAGCTGACCAATTTCGGCGCGTTCGTCGAGCTGGAGCCCGATCTGGAAGGCCTGCTGCACATCTCGGAGCTGGCCGATCACAAGATCGACAAGCCTCAGGACGTCGTCAAGCCGGGCGATGAAGTGGAGGTCAAGATCCTGAAGGTCGATCCAGAGGCCCGCAAGATCGGCTTGAGCCTGCGTCGGGTCCAGTGGGCGGCCGAAGACCACGCTCCTTCAGCCCCGCCGAAGAAGGCCAGCAGGCGAGTCGAGTCTCAGGCCACTGCCACATCCTCCTCCGGCGGCATTTCCGCGGGCGGCGACACGCTGCGGGTCAAGGAAGCCCTGCAGCGCAGGGCCGAGGCCAAGCAGAAAGCCGTCGTCAAGCCGGAGGCTCCGGCCCAGGAGAGCAGCGCGCCAGCCCCCGAGGCTCCGGCCCAGGAGAGCATTGCACCGGCCCCCGAGGCCCCGGAGCAACCGCCCGCCGATCAGGCCCAGCCGCCGCAGGACGAACAGCCGCAACAGTAAACGCGATCTCACACCGGTGGAAGCTCCAACAGCTTGCCCCGGCGTGATTCCGTGCCGAGTCCCAAGGGCTTTCCCGTATGTGGAAAGCCCTTGTTCTTTGCGCCGACGGCGCCTTGGCGAGAGTCCGAGAACGCGCCGCCCCGCGCCGGGACAGTGCGGTCGTTGGGAGCACGGATGCCCCGGGTCGTTGCCAATCGGCCGGGCGCTCCGTGGCCGCTGTCAGAGAGTGGCCGGATCGTCCTGGGTGGCATGCTGCGAGCGTCTGACAAAATGAAACTCCCTCATGTCATCCCCGCGCAGGCGGGGGTCCATAGTGAGCCGATACGTTGCTGGATTCCCGCCTTCGCGGGAATGACATGCGGGTGTCTTTGCCGCATTTTCATCCTGTTAGAGGCTCTTACGCTCCCGGCTGCGGCTCGGCCTTCGCCGAGGCGAGTGCGTAAGCATGCTTTGCCCGCGCCCCGTCCTCCGTCGGCGTAATAATTGATGTCGCGATTGCCGAAAGGTATAATGGCACAGATACGAATTCCATGAACGTTATCATTTGGAGGTCATAGCGATGCTGCTATGGGTTCTGAGAGGCATTTTCTGGGTGGTGCTGGTCGCCTTCATGCTGGCGAGCGTCAGCTCCATGAAGATTGCCGAGACATTTGGGGACAACCAGTTGAATTTCCTTGGGGTGGTGATCAGCGGCTTCGGCATGGGGGCGTTCGTCTTCCTGGTGGACGCCCTGACCCCGCGGCGTAGGCTCGGCGCCTTGGCCGGCGTCTTTTTCGGGCTGATCGTCGGTCTGCTCATCAGCGTGGCCCTGGCCCCGGTGGTGGACATGATCAACGACTCCTACGCCATCCAATTGATCCCGCAGACGGTGAAGAGCATCAAGTGGATTCTGGGCATCTGCATCTGTTACCTGACGATCAGCATCGTCGTGCGGACGAAGGACGACGTCCGGTTCGTGATTCCGTACGTGGAGTTCGCCAAGCAGACGAAGGGGGCCCGGCCGCTGGTGCTGGACACCTCGGCGATTGTGGACGGCCGCATCGCCGATCTGTGCGAGAGCCGCTTCTTCGATGCGCCCGTCGTCGTGCCGCGGTTTGTCCTGAACGAGCTTCAGCTCATCGCCGACTCGGCGGACAAGCTCAAGCGCAATCGGGGCCGTCGCGGCCTCGACGTGCTCAACCGGATGCAGTCCAGTCAGGCGATCGACGTGGAGATCGACGAAACCTCCGTGGCGGAGATCGAGGACGCCAAGGGAGTGGACCAGAAGCTGCTGCTGTTCTGCAAGACCTGCAACGGGCGGGTCGCGACGACCGACTACAACCTGACCAAGGTGGCCCAGGTGCGTGGCGTGGACGTGGTGAACGTCAACGACCTGGCGAACCTGCTCAAGATGGTCGTGCTGCCGGGCGAGCAGATGCGGGTGCGGATCGTCAAGCCGGGCGAGGAGGCGGACCAGGGAATCGGCTACCTCGACGATGGAACGATGATCGTCGTCGAGAACGCACGCAACAAGATCGGCAGAGACGTGCTGCTCAGTGTCACCAGCTCGCTGCAAACCTCCGCGGGCAAAATGATCTTTGGGCGATTCGAGTCCTTTGTCTCGCAGGAGGCGAACGACAACTACCGTCGCTCGCCGAACCGACGACCCGCCCCCAGCCCCGGCACCACGTAGGACGGCAGTCATCTACCTTGGCCCAAAGTCACGTGGCGTCGCAAGGCCCCAACGCCGTCTCCTGCGCGGGGCAACGGCGCATCGCGCGACCGCAGGTCAGGACGCCCGCGATCATCCCGATGGCAAAGAGGAGGGGGTGGAAGTGGTCCGCATAGTCCGGCTCGGTGATACGCCTGCCGCCGAGGCAGAATGAGACGATGATGATCGTCGCGGCCGCGGTCCAGCCGAACAGATCTTCCCATGTCACCCTCAGAGGCCAGCCCCGCGCGTCGCGATAAAGGATCGCTGCGCCGAACGCAAACATGATGAGCGACACAAGGACCGGGTAGACGAACGGCGATGCCCACACGACCGGAATCAGAAATAGGATGTCCCAATCGGCCAGCGTGGCGGGCCAGTTCACCAGGACTTTGAGCCAGACGTAATAAGAGATGTCCCAGACGGCGAAGATGATGAGCAAGTGCGCGGCGCGCTGCTGTCGGTTGGCGCCGAAGAGCCACGCGGCTGCGAGGATCAGCACCAGTGTCGCCGCCTCGCGCCCGATCTCGGTCAACAACAGGCGTCTGCCCTGGGCCGTCAGATCGAACGCCCGCATGGGAAAGGTGAAGCCGTCGGGGTGAAAGATCGCGCGGAGATAGACCACCACGGCAGATTCGACATAGGCGAAGGCGATGCTGAAAACAATAGCCACCAGGAGTCGTTTCAGCATCTGTTGCATATTATCGGTCATACGCGGCCTTGATCTTGAGTGCTTTCCAAGAAAAAGTGAAGTGTGCAGGAAACACCGTTTGTATGTCATTCCCGCGCAGGCGGGAACCCAGTAACGTGTCGGCGCATTCTGGACCCCCGCCTGCGCGGGGGTGACGTGCGAAAGCTCTATCCTGTTCGATGCCCTAAGAAACTGGGCTCTCTTGGCGACTCGTGTCAAATTCTGAGATCGCCGCCAGGAGTCTGGGGATGATCTGGGCCTGCGGGACGGTGGCGATCTTCCGGCCGTGCTGGTAGAGGTAGCCCTTGTCCTTCGCCGCGCAGACGGCGAAATCCGCGTCGGCGGCCTCGCCCGGGCCGTTCACGACGCACCCCATCACGGCCACCCGGCAGGCCGTCTTGAGCTTGCGAAGGGCCTTTTCCACCTGCCGGGCCAGCGAGATGACGTCGATCTCCGTCCGCCCACAGGTGGGGCAGACGATCAGCTCCGGCCCGCTACGCTGCCGCAGGCCCAGGGCGACGAGAATCTGCACGGCCATCTCCGTTTCGATCACAGGGTCCCCGGCGGCGCTGACCCGGATTGTATCGCCGATGCCTTCGGCCAAAAGCGCACCCAGTGCGACGGCCGACGGGATTCTCGCGTCGTCGGGCAGACCCGCGTGCGTCAGGCCCAGGTGCATCGGGTAACGGAACGCCTCGGCGATCCGGCGGTTGACCTCGATGGTTCGCACCGTGTCGCTGCTCTTGGCGCTGAGGACGATCTGGTCGAAGCCGCGATCCTCGAACTGGCGGATGTAGCCTCTCATTTCATCCAGCATCAGCTCGGTTCGCTTCTCCGGGGGCACAGGCTCGCGGCTGAGGTCGCGGATGCTGGCCTCGTTGACGCCGATGCGAATGGCCACCTTGTGCGATTTGGCGGCGTCGATAATGCGGTGGATATCCTCAGGATTCTTGATATTGCCCGGATTGAGGCGGATCTTAGCGGCCCCGGCCTCGATGGCCTCCAGGGCCCGTGCCGGACTGAAATGCACGTCGGCAATGAGGGGGATATCGACCTGCTTGACGATCTCGGCCAGGGCGGCCGTATCGGCCCGCCGCGGCACGGCTACCCGCACCAGCGCGCAACCCGCCTCCGCCAGCTCGTTGATCTGCCCAACGCATCGCGCGATGTCCGTCGTGGGGACTTTGGTCATCGACTGAACGACGACCGGGGCACAAGAACCGAGCCTCACCGAGCCAACATCCACAGTTGTCGTGGGCCTTCGAGCAATCACGCGGGCATTGTAGCCTGCCCGACCCCGCCCGGCAAGCTCTACTACTAGCTCGGCCTGTTCGACGACCCCGTCGACGCCGCCAAAGCCCGCGACCGCAAAGCCCTCGCCCTCCACCGCCCCTGCGCCTACCTCAACTTCCCCCAACACCTCCCCCGCCCCGACCAACGAAAAGGCCGAAGCCGATGAATCCGAAGGAGCCTTCCCGCACAGGCTCACCTCACTGGATTGGCGTCGGAATAAGGAAGCCGTCCCGGAATTCCCCGCGCTTGTCTCACACGAAATCGCTTGACAGGTATCTTGTCGGTTGACAGGATGTAGATATGTACGGAATTCAGGACAAGGAGACGCAGTTAGCCGAGGCTGTCCGTGCTCTGCTGTTGCGCTGTGCCCAAGCGGTGCAGGAGAAGTACCCTGACGCCCGGATCATCCTATATGGCTCACAGGCGCGAGGCGACGCGACGGCCGAATCGGATGTGGATATCCTGGTCCTGCTCAGTTCAGATGTCCCTTCGCAGGAGCGATCCCGGATTCACGACACGCTTTATGAG
>Ga0154637_1145_pt3 | contig 11258 bp, 11 predicted proteins | sample Rifle2008BG13ft_FD_116066 | JGI IMG/M metagenome (GOLD analysis project Ga0154637, IMG submission 116066) | Planctomycetes bacterium RBG_13_62_9 | reverse complement strand
CCCTTCGTGGCTGCCGTGCGAGAAATTCAGCCGGACAACATCCAGCCCGGCGGCCACCATCTTCCGCAGCACCGTGTAACTGCCGCTGGCCGGCCCCAGCGTGGCAACGATCTTCGTTCTCGGCATACTCATCCCCTTGCGATATAGTACGGCGATACACTACATCACGCCGCCAGTTTACACATCGAAGCCCAAGGTACAAAACACGAAATCCGAATTACAGCCCCAACGTCTGCGACTACGTTTTGTGGGGATATAGCATGGTTGCACTCGGTTCATCCTCTTCATGCGCCGAAACGGCCTCTTCAGGGCCGAGAATGCCGGTTGACCTATGAGACAAGTACAAACGCGCTTGGCGCAGCATGCCTGTTGTCGATAGAATGCATACATGGACACGAAGACGACCAAACTTTCGGATGGATTGGAGACGCGGATCAAAGACGCCTTGACGCCGCTGCACCCGGAGAAGGTCATTCTTTTCGGCTCCTACGCTTGGGGCGAGCCGACGGAGGACAGTGACATTGATCTCTATGTCGTGACCCAGGACGATTTTCTGCCGGCCACTTGGCGCGAAAAGCGGGATATCGTCCGTGCCGTGTCGAACCGAATCCTGGACCTGAGAACTCAGTACGCGATTGATCTGATCGTGCACACCAAACCCATGCACCGGCAATTCGTCGAGACCGATAGCAGCTTCGCTCGCCAGATCATGAACGAGGGGGTCCGGCTGCTATGAAGAAAGCGAGCGGCCAGTGGCTGGAATCCGCCGAGATGGACCTCGGCAGCATCCACGAGATCATCCAGCGCGAGGATCTGACTCCGGTGGCTGCCTTCCATTCGCAGCAATGTGTGGAGAAGTGTTTCAAGGCAGTGCTGGAAGAGCACGCGCAGAAGGTCCCCCGAGAGCACTCCACCTTGAAGCTGTACGGCCTGGTCCGGCAGTTGATGCCGCTGGAAGTCGACAGGGACACTCTGACGGACTTGGACGACCTTTATATCGATGCCCGATATCCGGGCGAGCTCGGCCTGCTCCCCAACGGCAAGCCCACGCGCGAGGACGCAGAGCGGTTCTACCGTTTTGCCCAGAGCGTCTATGACCAGGTCAAACGAACCCTGGAGGCGGGTCGGTGACGGGCACGGCGGAGGCCACCGCGTTCGTTTCAAGCATCCAGACTACAAGACACTCGTACCGAGATTGTACGTGTCCGTCCATCCGCACGAATGTGACGTTGGGACGCACCATAGTTTACGGACAGCGGCGGTGGTGCAGAGTGGAGGGCGCGGTGGTTGTCACTTGGGGGGATAAGGGGGACGGCCATCTGCAGTACGAATCCGGCCCCTGCCCGCGCGCGGGCAACATACAGAGAACATCGAAACCATGCCCCGGCGTTCTCTCTCAAGCGGCGGAGGCGGCTTCGACTTCGTTGAGGGTCCGGGGGATGGGCGGGCCGAGGACCCGGCAGCCGGCGGGGGTCACCAGGATGTTGTCCTCGATTCGGATGCCGTGGAAGTTGCGATAGGATTCGACCCTGTCGTAGTTGATGAACTGGTGGTACATGTTCTCGCTGCGGCGGCAGTCGATGAGCTGCGGGATGAAGTAGATTCCCGGCTCGACGGTGATGACGTATCCCGGCTCCACGGCCTTGGCGAGCCGCAGATAGCGCCAGCCGAAGTCGGGATTGCGGCGGATCGTGTCCGTGTAGCCGATGTAATCCTCGCCGAGCGGCTCCATGTCGTGCACGTCGAGGCCCATCATGTGGCCGACGCCGCAGGGGAAGAACAGCGTGTGGGCCCCCGCCGCCACGGCCTCCTGCGGGTCGCCTCTGACCAGGCCAAGCCCTTTGAGTCCCTCCATCAGGGCGACCGAGGCGGCCCGGTGGACCTCGCGCCACTCGACGCCTGGCCTCGTCATGCGGATAGCCCGATCCGCCGCGTTCAGGACGATCGCGTAGACCTCCCGCTGCCTCGCCGAGAACGCCCCGGCCACGGGAATCGTCCGCGTGATGTCGCTGGCGTAGTGCAGGGGCGACTCGGCGCCGGAATCGTTGATCGCGAGATTGCCGGCCGCCAGGGGGTTGCGGGAGTAGAGGTTGTGCAGCGTCTCGCCGTGTGCCGTGAAGACGGTGGGGAAGGCCAGCCGAACGCCGTGCGAGACGGCGATGCCCTCCATCGCCCCGGCCACCTCGCACTCGCGCACGCCCGGCCGGGCCAGCTTCATGGCGGTGACATGCATCTGCCGGGTGACGTCCAGGGCCATCTCGATCTGCTCAATCTCCTCGGGCGATTTGACGGACCGCTGCGCGATGACGGCCCGGATGAGTGGTAGGGAAGGGCCGCTCGCAGCGACGCTGCCGGACGTTTCTCGTGTCGAGGGCGTCCGGCCCTCGAATCGCGATAGAAACGCGGGCAGGATGCCCGCGTCACGCAAGGGCAAGATGCCCTCGCCACCTGCCCGCGACACATGGCCCGTCAATCCGCAATCCACAATTCGACGGAGGTTCTCCGCTCGGTACTGCGGCAGATAGTGAACAGTTCTGCCCTGCTGGATTGCCTCCTTCAGGACCTGTTCCAGTTTGCCGCTCGGGGCCGTCTGCGCCACGCCGGCAGGCTCGCAGCGGTCGCGGAGCAGCGGCTGCGGCCCGGTCCACACGATGTCGTCGATGGTCGGATCGTCGCCGAAGACGCACTCCGTGCCCGCATCGACGTCGATCAGGGCGGCCAGCCCCGGCTGATCGAGGCCGAAGTAATAGAGGAACGTGCTGTCCTGCCGGAACGGGTAGGCGTTGGCCGCATAGTTCATCGGCGACTCGCCATTGCCCGGAAGGAGAATGATCCCAGACTCGATTCGGGCTTTAAGCCGTGCTCTTCTATCGATGTAAGTGTCTCTGGAAAACATGTGTCAGCGTTTCTTCGCAGTCAGCAGGCTGCCCGCCACCAGGGCAAGGACGGAAAGCGTAATAGCCGGCAGTACAGCGTCAAAACCCGCCATGAAGGACGGCAGAACCTGGCGCGACTGCAGTTCGGACCAGACCAGCGCCGTGGCGGTGCCCGTGAGGATGGACAAGACGGCGCCGGCGCTCGTGGCCCGCTTCCAGAACAGGGCGGCCACGAGACATGGCGTGATCGCGGCTCCGTAGATCGTGTAGGCGTACATCGCCTTGTGGAAGATCGTCGTCGATTGGGCAAACGCCAGCGAGACCAGGTATGCGATGATGCCGAACACGAGGATCAACGCCCGGCTCAGGAAAACCACCCTTTTCTCGGAGGCCTTCGGATTGATGTAGTTCAGGTACACGTCGCGGATCACGCTGGTCGAGGGGATCAGCAGGAATGAGTCGGCCGTCGAGATGATAATCCCGACAATCGTAATCATGAAGAGCAACCCCAGGGCCAGGGGCAGGAAGTCCTTGGCCGCATAGATGAGCACGTACTTGCCCACGGCGGCGTTGGGGATCAGGCTCGAGGCAACCCACGCCTCCAAGATGATCAGGCTCTCGATCACCAGCACGGCGAAGATCATGAACGTCACTGCCCTCTTGGCGCCTTGGGCGCTCTTGCTGGCGAAGAACCGCTGGTACTGGTTGGCGTCGCCCATGATGAGCAGGAAGGTCGGCAGTGTATAGTTGATGACCTGCGGCCAGGTGAAAACGCCCCAGGCTTTCATGTGCTCGGGCTTGCCCATCGCCGCAAAGCTGTTCTGCATGCCCGCCCATCCGCCCGCGTGGCCCCACAGGACCGGAAGCGCGAGAATCAGCGAGACGGTGATGATGATGCCCGTCACGATGTCGGTGTAGGCGAGGCTCAGCATTCCCGCGAGGATCGTATAGGTGATGATGGATACCGCGGCGATCACCGTGCCGATGTGCTCGGTGATGATCGGATTGCCCGCCTTGTCGGTGAGGATGGCATTGAGAACCGCCCCGAGCGCGTTGAACTGGTAGCTGACGATCACCATGTACGCGATCACCAGGGCCAGCACCGCCAGCAGCCGGGCGATCTGCCCGTAGCGGGAGCCGATGATTTCCGGGACGGAGTAGACTTCATAGCTGCGTGCCCGCGGGGCGACGCGGGTCAGCAGCATCATGCCGATGACGCTGCCGATGGGCAGGATCACCGCCGCCAGGCCGGTCTGGTACGTCATGCCGGCATTGCCCACGATCGAGCCGGTGCCGATCCAGGCGGCCAGCATCGTGCAGACCAGAATCCACGGTGACAGCGTCCGCCCGGCTACAGCGAAATCGGCCTGCGTCTTGACCTGGCGGGATTTGTAGATGCCGATCCCCGTCAGGGCCAGCAGATAGATGAGAATCGAAACCAGATAGATCATTCACGCACCATTGTTGGCCACAGAGGACACACAGAGGCAAGTGAGAAGTTTGATGTTTGAAGTGTGAAGTTTGAAGTCAGACGCACCTGCGCCTCTTCAAATCAACAATCACACTTCATAGGTCCTCTGTGCCCTCTGTGGCTCGACTTCTTTTGTTGTCACTGGATGAACTGCTCGACGAAATATTTCGGCGTCAGCGGCTCGCCCGTCGCCCGGCGGATCATCTCGTTCCACGGATACAGGGCCCCGGGGCCGAAGACGGCATCGCGCAGGTACTGCCCCACGCGCCGCTCGCCAACATAGCTGAGGGCGGCGTCCGATTCAAGCATCAACACCTTGCGCACGATGTAATAATGCAGTTGGGAGGCGAGCAGTTCGCCGAGCACGTAGTTGTGGTAATAGCACGGGGCCGTGGTGAAGTGCAGCTTGGAGAGCCAGCCCGCATCGACCGGGCCCGACGGACGCTTGAGGAACTGATACTTCTGGACCAGATTCCACCACAGGGTGTTCAGGTCCTGGTCCGGATCGGCATACAGCGCCTTCTCGAAGTGGTACATGACCAGCGCCCAGCGGATGAACAGCACCTCCTGAAAGCGCAGATACCGGTCGCTGACCTGCTTGATCTTCGCCGTCTCCTCGTCGGACAGATTCAGCATCTGCTGCATCCACGCGGCGTTGCGGCTCAGCCGGCCGAAGAGCATCGCGATGGCCTCCGTGGTGAACGCGTGCGCCGGCTCCCGCAGCAGCCACGGCTCGTTCGGATCGTGATAGCGGTCGTAGATCGCGTGGCCCGTCTCGTGCAGGAGCGTCTCCATCCATCGCTCCGTGTCCTGCAGGTTGGCCAGGACGCGGACGTCGCCCTTGCGGTCCACGTCGTGGCTGAAGGCGTGCGGGAATTTGCCTTCGCGGTCGTACAGGTCACTGTCGTCGAGGATGTCCTCGATGGGCAGACCGACGCCGGCGTAGTACTGTCGGGTGAGTTCCTTGATGTCCCGGCCCTTGTAGTACTTGTCCAGGTCGAGCTCATAGACCAGCGGCGTCCGCTGAAAGAACGGGTCGTGGTAGTGCCACGGCATCAGCTCCTCCGGCGAGATGCCGTAGCCGGTCGCCAGAATCTCATCGAGCTCCTTCTTCAATTTGACGAACGGCTCGCGGGTCAGCCGGTCCAGCTCGCGGAAGATAGCGTCAAGCTCCCTGACGTCCTGCTCGTTGGTGACGATGGTCATCTCGTGGAAGTTGTCGAAGCCGAGCTTCCGGGCCGCCTGGTTGCGCAGCCGAACCAGCCGGAGGAAATCCTCCACGATCACGTCGCCGACCTGCTTGCTGGCCCGCCAGGCCGCCTCGCGCGTGGCGACGTCCTTTTCGGTGGTCATGATCGTGTAGATATCGCTCATGGTGATTTGCCGGTCGCCGATTGTGGCGCGGTAGTTGTTGTACGCCTCCTGCACCTTCGCCTCCAGCTCGACGATCTGCTTGAGCAGGTCGGGCTCGATCTGGTTCTGAAGGTACGCATAGTAGAGCTTGTCCACCTGCCGGGCCAGCCGCGCATCGCCAATGCGGGACTTGCGGAACGCCTTGACGCGGGCGAAGTCGTTCGCATCGCTGTACATCCGCCGAATCTGCAATTGAAGCTGCGCCACCTCCTCGAACTTCTCGGGCTTGCCCGTGGTAGCCGCCTCCCAGTACGCCAGATTCGCCCGCGCCGCCACCGGCTCCACCGCCCCCACCCGCGACTGAACAAATCGCGCACAGTCCTGTCGCGTAACCCGCGAAGCACAACCCAAGGACAAGATCCATGCAAACGCCACCACCCACAGAGCGGGCTGCTTTCCCATAGGACATCTCCTACTGATTGCCCAGGAGTCCTGATGCACAAGCAACTGGTGATTGTAACCGACGATCACGACGTATGGAAGCCTCAGGAGTCCACCCGACAACAGGCAAGCCCCTCATTCGGCACCGCACGCCGTATGGACAGATTTTCAGTTGACAAAGGACGTCCAGACGTCTATCATTCAGGCCATGATGGATCAGCAGACCAGAAACGCACCAGGACGCGTTCGAGACGCCATTCTCCAGGTTCTGTCCCTGTCGCCTCGCCCGCTTGCGGTCAAGGAGATCGAGGAACGCGTGTGCCAGTTGATCGGGGCGACTCCGAGGTCATCGATTCGATCTTATCTTCGACTGAATGCTCCAGGGCTGTTTGCCCGCGAAGCCCGAGGTCACTACACCGTACAGCGGCTCCGAATCGTAGAGTCACGGAGAGAGCCCCCCGTCAAACAGCAGTGGAGAGAAGCGTTCTATTTCGGCAAGACGACGCTCTTCCACGCGGACTGTTTCGACTGGATTGAGCGGCAGAAGGACAACAGCATCCATGCCGTTGTCACAGACCCACCATACGGACTGCATGAGTACACGCCGGAGCAACAGGCCAAGCTCCGCACCGGCAAGGGCGGCGTATGGCGAATTCCGCCATCTTTCGACGGCCATGTCAGGTCGCCACTGCCAAGGTTCACCACGTTGACACCGGAACAGCTCGAATCTGTGCACGCGTTCTTCTTCCTATGGGCACACCTGCTGTTGCCGAAGCTCGTTCCCGGCGCACACGCCGTTGTCGCGTCGAATCCCCTTCTCTCCTATATTGTCTCCGGATCGCTGGCCGACGCGGGTCTGGAACGGCGGGGCGAAATCATCCGCCTGACCATGACGATGAGAGGCGGCGACCGCCCCAAGGCCGCACATGATGAATTCCCGGAGATCAGCGTCATGCCGCGCTCCATGTGGGAGCCTTGGGTCGTCTACCGCAAGCCCATCGACGGACGCGTGCAGGACAATCTGAGAAAATGGGGCACGGGAGGATTCCGCCGCCCGTCCCGTGACAAGCCTTTCGGGGATATCATAGCCTCTGCTCCGACAAGGGCAAATGAGCGTCGCCTGGCACCGCATCCAAGCCTGAAACCGCAAGCCTTCTTGCGCCAATTGGTCCGTGCAGTTCTGCCTCTGGGAAAGGGCACCATCCTTGATCCATTTGCCGGAGCCGGCTCAACGCTTGCGGCAGCAGAAGCTGTGGGCTATGAGAGCATAGGCGTTGAGAGAGATGAGTATTTCTTCGATATGGCGTGCGAAGCGATCCCGAAGCTTGCCCAATTCAGCCCAAACGGGAATCACGAGCGATAGATCCAGTTCTTCCTGAGCTTCTGGATTCCTCCCTTGTGCAGAGTCGCAGTTCGCGTTCCAAGCTCACCACGAGGGTTCCTCCGGAAATCTTCAATGGTCACATGACCCAAGTAGACCTCCGTGAATGACATCGGCCGTCGCTCGTTGGCGGGCTCGGATTCTGCGTCGATGTCGTACACAAACACACACATCCACTGCTCTTTCGCTCCATGCGTGTCCACGGCCCCACCTGCCTTCCTCGTTGTCTTGACCTCCACGCCCTCGGTTCCGGCCTTCACTGCGTTGCCGCTGTAGACTCCTTGGACAATCAAATCGGGGTGGCCGTTGAAATACTGGTTCTCCCTGAGGACCCGAGAATGCTTGCAAGGCTGGCGGTCAGCATGTCGGACAAGACACCGGACATGATTGCAGGACGGAGCATGTCGTCAAGACGCTGCAGGCCCTTCTTCAAGAGATAGGAATTCACATCGTAGAAGAAGTCGTGGACGTCCTGCATTGCCATCTGGAAATCCTGCAGACGCAACTCGTAGGGTAGAATTGCATCCGCGTTGAATTTCGTGACATCGACTTCGGTTCGGCGAATTGTCATACTCTCTTGCCTTGCCCCGTTGCGTCCACCTCGATATCAGATCCGTCCAGTCGTCAGTTTCCCTTCCATGATGACAGCACAGTGCACTGAGTCTACAAGCAGGTAACATGGATTGTCAATCTGTCTGGTGCTGGTAGCCTTCGTCCGGGGGGAGGTTGGGTTGCTGGGCGGCCTGGACGGCGAGGGCGTCGCAGCGTTCGTTCTCGCGGTGGCCGGCGTGGCCTTTCACCCAAACGAACTGCACCTCGTGCGTGTCACACAGCGTCAATAACCGCGCCCACAGGTCGGGATTCACGGCTTTGTCGTGCCGGTTGCGCCGCCAGCCGTGGGCCTGCCAGCGACGTGCCCAGCCCTCCGTCATGGCGTTCACGAGGTACTGCGAGTCGCTGTGCAGCCGCACCTTGCAGGGGGCCTTGAGGGCTTCGAGTCCCTTGATCGCCGCAAGCAGCTCCATGCGGTTGTTCGTGGTCCGGGCGAACCCGCCGGCCAGTTCCTTGCGATGCGGCCCGCAGAGCAGCACGACCCCGTAGCCGCCCGGCCCCGGATTCGGCTCCGCCGCCCCATCCGTGTAGATCGTCACGTCCTGCAATACTATTTCTATTCCCGAATGCGAATTCTATGTGCCTCTACCAAGAACAAACGCCCCTGGTAGCTGGACATGTCAGGATGAGCCTTCAGGTAATTTGTCAGCCGTCGCATGAGCGATGGGATCACCTCCGGATGATTCCTGATTTGAAGCGCAACGATCCCTTTGTACTGAGATGGTGGGTATGTGGTAATGTCGGCGAAGTCGCCATTTAACGACACTAAGATGGCGTCCAGTTCCTGCGCCTTCTTGATGACCGCCGCATCATCTGAATCCGGAGGAATGTGCTCTCTCAGGATGAGAGTCTCACATCCTGCATCTCGAATTGCCTGAACGACCGAGTGGGGAACGCAATGATCTACGAAGAGTCTCAGGCCCATCAGACCGCCACTTCGAATTCCGCCAGGTCACGAGCATAATCCAGGCAAGCCGCAATTTGCTCACGCGTGAGATCGGGAAATTCCGTGATGATCTGTTCCGCATCGTAGCCGGCCGCGAGATAGCCAAGAATCAGACTCACCGGGATTCTGGTGCCCTTGATCCGTGGTTTGCCTCGCAGGACACGTGGATCGCTTTCAATATGGTCCTTCCACGCTACGTTCATAGTTCATTCTCCTTTGCCTACCTGAGAGATGATACCACGATTCGTCGCAAGGATCAACCAGATTAGCGCGCGGCGATACTTCGTGTCGTCAGAATCCTTTTTGTTCGGTTCGGGCGATGATTTCTTCCTGGAGGGCCCGGCCGAGATCGACGAAGTAGTCGCTGTAGCCGGCGACGCGGACGATCAGGTTGCGGTACTCGTCGGGATTGGCCAGGGCCTTGCGCAGGGTGTCGGCGTCCACGACGTTGAACTGGATGTGGTGGCCGTCGAGACGGAAGTAGGAGCGGATGAGGTCCTTGAGATTCTCCAGGCCGTCGTCGCCTTCGAGGACCTGCGGGTTGAATTTCATGTTGAGTAGTGTGCCGCCGGTGCGGCCGTGGTCCATCTTGGCGGCGGACTTGAGCACGGCGGTCGGGCCTTGGCGGTCGGCGCCCTGGACGGGGGAGATACCCTCGGACAGGGGTACGCCGGCCTTGCGGCCGTCGGGGGTCGCGCCCATCACAGAGCCGAAATAGACGTGGACCGTGGTGGGCAGCAGGTTGATGCGGTATCGGCCGCCCCGCATTGTGGGCCGGCCGTCCACCGCCTGGAAGTACGCTTCGAAGACCGACCGCATCACGTCGTCGGCGTAGTCATCATCATTGCCGTACTTGGGCGTCCGCTGACGCAGCGTCTGACGGAGCGCCTCGTGTCCCTCGAAGTCCGCCCGCAAAGCGGCCAGCAGCTCCGCCATCGTGATCGTCCGCTGGTCGAAGACGTGATACTTGATCGCCGTGAGGCAGTCCGTGATGGTCCCCATGCCGACGCCCTGGATGTAGTTCGTGTTATAGCGGGCGCCGCCGTCGTGGTAGTCCTTGCCGCGGGCGATGCAGTCGTCGATCAGGATCGACAGGAACGGGGCGGGCATGCGCGTCGCGTAGAGGCGCTCGATCACGTTGTTGCCGCGTATCTTCACGTCGATCAGGTAATTGACCTGGCGGCGGTAGGCCTCGAAGAGCTTCTCGAAGCTGCCGAACTGCTCCGGCTCGCCCGTCTCCAGCCCGATTCGCTTGCCTGTTCTCGGATCCATGCCGTCATTCAAGGTCAGCTCCAGCACCTTGGGCAGACTGAAGTAGCCTGTGAGGATATAGGCCTCCTTACCGAACGCGCCGACTTCGACGCAGCCGCTGGAGCCGCCGTTGCGGGCGTCGGCGACGGACTTGCCCATGCGGATCAGCTCCTGCGCGATCAGGTCACAGTTGAAGACGGAGGGCTGGCCGAACCCCGTGCGGATGATCCGAGCCGCCCGCCTGATGAACTGGTCGGGGTTCTTCTTGCTCACCTGGATGGAGGCGCTCGGCTGCACCAGTCGCATCTCCTCGATCACGTCGAGGACGAGGTACGTCACGTCGTTGACGCCGTCGGACCCGTCCTCCTTCATGCCGCCGCTGTTGACCTGTGCGAAGTCCATATAGGTCCCGCTCTCGGCGGCGGTGACGCCGACCTTGGGCGGGGCCGGCTGGTTGTTGAACTTGATCCAGAAGCATTGCAGAAGCTCCTGGGCCTGCTCACGCGTCAGCGTCGCCTCGTCGAGGCCCTTCTTATAGAAAGGATACAGGTGCTGGTCGAGCCGGCCCGGACAGAACGAGTCCCACGGATTCATCTCGGTCGTCACGCACACGTGCACGAACCAGTAGTACTGCAGGGCCTCCCAGAAGTCGCGCGGGGCGTGGGCCGGGACGTGCGAGCAGACCTCGGCGATCCGTTCCAACTCGGCCTTGCGCTGCGGGTCCGACTCGCGCGCCGCCAGCTCACGGGCCTTTTCCGCGTGCCGCTCGGCGAAACGGATCACCGCGTCGGCGCAGATCCCCATCGCACGAAGCTCTTCCTGCTTGTCGTGCGCCTGCGGATCGTTGAAGTAGTCCAGACCGTCGAGACTTCGCTGGATGTCCTGCTTGAAGTCGAGCATGCCCTTGCGATAGATCTTGTCGTCGAG
>Ga0154637_1062_pt11 | contig 11585 bp, 10 predicted proteins | sample Rifle2008BG13ft_FD_116066 | JGI IMG/M metagenome (GOLD analysis project Ga0154637, IMG submission 116066) | Planctomycetes bacterium RBG_13_62_9 | reverse complement strand
TTCACGCCCGGATTGGAGCACTTGAGGTCGTAGATGAGTTGTGCCAGGTCCTCGATGGAGTAGATATCGTGGTGCGGCGGCGGCGAAATCAACGTCACGCCCGGCGTCGAGTACCGCAACTCGGCGATTTCCTGCGTCACTTTATGCCCCGGCAACTGGCCGCCCTCACCCGGCTTGGCGCCCTGGGCGATCTTGATCTGAAGCTCCTTGGCGTTGGCGAGGTAATGGATCGTGACGCCGAAGCGGGCGCTGGCCACCTGCTTGATGGCGCAGTTCTTCGAGTCGCCATTCGGCCCCGACACATAGCGCGCCGGGTCCTCGCCCCCTTCGCCCGTATTGCTCGCGCCGCCGAGCCGGTTCATCGCGACAGCCAGGCACTCGTGGGCCTCTTTGCTGATGGACCCGTGGCTCATCGCGCCGGTGCAGAATCGCTTGACGATCTCGCCGGCAGGCTCGACCTCCTCCAACGGCACAGACGGCCCCGGCACAAGTTCAAACAATCCGCGCAGCGTGCACAACGCTTTCGATTGATCGTTGATGGCCTTGGCGTAGGCGGCGTAAGCGGCCGCGTCATTGTTCTGCACCGCGTGCTGCAGCTTCGCCACGGTTGTCGGATTCCACAGGTGCCGCTCGCCGCTGTGGCGGAAATGGTACTCGCCGCCGAAGTCCAAATCCATCACGGCGGTGGAGCGCGCCTGGAAAGCCGATTGATGCCGCTCCAAGGTCTCTCGGGCAATCCCCTCCAGTCCCACGCCGCGAATCCGTGAGCTCGTCCCGCTGAAGTACGCGTCCACGACCTCGCGGTCCAGGCCGATCGCTTCGAAGAGCTGGGCGCCGCAGTAGCTGCGCAGGGTCGAGATGCCCATCTTGCTCATCGTCTTGAGGATGCCCTTCTTGACGGCGGCGATGTAGTTGTCCGCAATCTGTACGGGCTCCGTCTCCGCGCCCAGCTCGCCCTGCCGTTGAAGCTCATCGAGCGTCTCGAACGCCATGTACGGGTTGACCGCGTTGGCGCCGTAGCCGCACAGCAGGCAGAAGTGCATCACTTCGCGAGGCTCGCCGCTCTCGACGATCAGTCCCGCTTCGTGGCGCAGGCCCTTGTTGAGCATCGCATGGTGGACGGCCGCTGTCGCCAGCAGCGACGGGATCGGCGCTTTCGAATCAGAAACATCGCGGTCGCTCAGAATGATGAACATGGCGCCGTCCTGGATTGCCTTCTCCACAGAGGCAATCAGCACCTCCAGCCCGCGGCGCAACGCCTCGCCCGGACTCGTGGCGAGGGCATCTTGCCCGCGATTCGAGGGCGAGACGCCCTCGACACGTAGCCGCGACACGTCAAACAGAGCCGGGAGCGTGACAACCTTGAAATCCGCCCGCTGCACGGACCGCAGCCGCTCCACGTCCTCGTTCGTCAGGATCGGGTGCGGCAGCTTGAGCTGGCGGCAGTGCTGCGGCGTCTCGTCGAGCACGTTGGGCTTGCGGCCCGTGAAGGCCATCAGGTTCATGACGAGCCCTTCGCGCAGCGGGTCGACGGCCGGATTGGTCACCTGGGCGAAAAGCTGCTTGAAGTAATTGAACAGCAGTTTGGGCTTGTCGGACAATACGGCCAGCGGCGTGTCGTTGCCCATTGAGCCGACCGGCTCCTGGCCGTGCACCGCCATCGGCGTCAGGATCATCTTGAGCTCTTCCCGCGTATAGCCGAAGGCCCGCATCCGCCGGGCGATGGTCTGCGGGTCGCTCTTGACGAGTTTCGGGGCGTCGAACAGCCCGCGCAGCTCGATGCGGTTCTCTTCCAGCCAGCGGCGGTACGGCTTCTGGCGAGCGATCTTGCTCTTGATCTCGTTGTCCGAGATGATGCGGCCCTCGACGGTATCGACGAGGAACATCCGTCCCGGGCGCAGCCGGCCCTTGAGACGGATCTTCTCCGGCGGGAATTCGACGACGCCCGTCTCGCTGGCGATGATGGCCAGGCCGTCGGTGGTCACCAGATACCGGCATGGCCGCAGGCCGTTGCGGTCCAGCGTGCCGCCGACGATCCGCCCGTCGGTGAAGAGCATCGCCGCCGGGCCGTCCCACGGCTCCATGATCGAGGAGTGGTATTCATAAAACGCCCGCTTGTCCGTGCTGATGTGATACTTGGCGCTGAACGCCTCGGGGATCATCATCATCATGGCGTGCGGCATGCTCCGCCCGGCCTGCACGAGCAGTTCAAGGACGTTGTCGAAGCACGCCGAGTCGCTGCCACCGGGCGCCAGGACCGGCAGCAGATCCGCCATGTCGTCGCTCGTTACTTCTCGGGTGGCAGCGTCAAACGCAGCTTGGCGATGGTTTGACGCGCCGACAGGAAGACCATCGCCAAGGCCTTCGGCCTTGACGCTGCCACCCGTCGGGGAACGGGGCACAGGACACAGACCACCAAACAGCGGGCTGCTCATCTTCGGCTCGCGGGCCTTCATGGAGTTGCGGTTGCCGCTGAGCGTATTGATCTCGCCGTTATGGGCGATGCCCCGGAACGGCTGGGCCAGCCGCCAATTCGGGAATGTATTGGTGCTGTAACGCTGGTGTACGATCGCCAGGGCCGATTTGACCCGCTCGTCCGCCAGGTCCGGGTAGTACGAGAACAACTGCCAGGCCATGAACATGCCCTTGTAGCAAATCGTCCGGCAAGACAGGCTCGTGACATAGAAGTCCTCCGCCTCCTCCCCAAGCTGCTCGCCGACGAGGCGCTCCGCCCGCTTGCGAGCCATGAACAATCGCCGCTCCAGCTCCTCCGTGGCGAGGGCGTCCCGCCCTTGCGTGCCGAGGGCATCTTGCCCTCGGTCCTGTGTCGAGGGCGTCCCGCCCTCAATTCGCGGGCAAGATGCCCGCGACACGGAGATACTCTCGCCACGAGGACCTTCCACAAACACCTGCCTGATCACCGGCTCCGCCGCCAGCGCGATCCTGCCCAGGCACTTGCTTGCCGTCGGCACGTCCCGCCAGCCGAGCACTGTCATTCCATAATGCCCGATCGCATCTTCGAGGATGGCGTCGCACTTGCCGCGAAGCTCCGCGTCCTTCGAGCCGAAGACCATTCCTGCGCCATATCCGCCCGGCTCCGGCAGCGAGAAGCCCCGCTCCTCGCACTCATTGACGAAGAACTCGTGCGGAATCTGAAACAGGATGCCCGCCCCGTCGCCGGTGCTTTCATCGGCCCCCGCGGCCCCGCGATGCGTCAGGTTGATGAGGATCTGCTTGCCATACTCGATAATGGAATGGTCGCGCTCGCCGTTGATGTTGACAACAGCCCCGATCCCGCACGCATCATGCTCGTAGCGGGTCTCGTACAGACCTTGATCGTGCAATCGTGCACCCATCGATTCTCCAGCCCTTCGGGCTTTCTACTGACCGAACCACTACCCCTCATCCACGAATTCCTACTATCATTATCATACGGCTAAAACGGCCCCACGCCACGCCACTTCCGTTAATACACACCATAAGCATACAGAATACTACGATCAGAAAAACTTATTGAGCAGGGCCGCCACGCTTCGTTAGTGTGCCTGTACAACCTGCGTTGCTAACTCGCAGCAACTGAATATTTTTCCCACATAATTCCACCCATGCCACATAACTCTCTACAACAAAAGGAGTTATCTTCACACAAAGCCACAGAGACCACGAAGTGAGGAATGCCTCGATACGATCCTGCCTTTGTGGCTTCGTGTCTTCGTGTGAGTTCGTTTTGGTTCCGGCCGAAGGCCGGGCTGCGGAAGGTATCCTACGTCATCCTGGATTACACCACGATTCCCAAAACAACTACCCTAAAGCCGATGGAACGACAGAGCCGCAAGCATTTGCGTTGCATCTGAACCTTCGGCATCAGGCGCGCGGCCACCACGTCGCCTGCATGCCGTTGGGGCAGGCCCGTGTTTCATCGGGCTTTGTCGGCGTGTCGCGCCTACCAGTTCTTGTTTGCTCCTTCTTGAAGGATGCCACGGACTTGCCATTCAGTTATGTGGTACTTGTTGACGACCGTGTCCATAGCTTTCTCTTCAGCCTCCGCCTTGACCCGGTTCATATCGCCCGCTATTTCGGGACCGGTTCCTCGTATGATAGCCCAGGCTTGATCCTGCCATCCGGACTTGGCCTCTTTGAGTGTGGTGAATTCCTTGAATACCTTCCTTCTTGTTTCCTCTGGAGGTGACTGGCTCTTGTCCATAGTTATTCGTTCGACGGCAGCAACGAGGTCTGTCGCGGTTGTGACCTGGGTCTGATTCAAACCGCCGTGTTGTCGGTGAAGGGAGAGCGCCTTCTTGAACGTGTCGGTAGCCTTGCTCATCCACGAGTTCATGGACTGTTCGTCCCCCTCGTACTCGCCCGCTACTTGCGAGTATGAGAACGCAAGGACGTTGTGAATTGGTGCCGAAGCTCCGTCGAGCCTAACCGCCTCCTCCAAAAGCGGGATAGCCTCCCGGTAGTGCTGTTGCCGTGTCAGTTGAAGTCCCTTCTGATAGAAGCGTTCGGCCTTCTTCTTTGGGTCGTTGGATCCAAACAGCTTTTCGAGAATACTCACAGCGTCATCTCCCTTCTTTCCTGCCCCAACAATGGTTATATGTTTTCTTCATAACACCTATGGGCCGCGAAGTTGCGGCATAACGCCCCAACACTTGAATCTCCGTGGGCCACTGCTTGGGAATCTGGGGACATCATACTCAATTCGGGGCTGAAATAAGTAAGATGTCCCCGGAATCGGGATGGCACTGTCAACTATCGCGATCCTCTGCAATTCAGGTAGCGGCTCGGTTTTCTCTACTTCGGTCAAGTCGGCCATCGACTTTCTCCTTTCCCGCGATACAACTCTGGGTCCGCCTAACGCCCCGCCTCAACCTCGCTGGTGGAGCGCAGCGGAACCAGCGTAGTGTTGCAGACGGTTGTTCTGCGCTCCCAGTCTTCCAATGGTCACACTTCCTTATCCTCAGCCATGATCCTATCGAAAAGTTGGTCGGTGGACATGCGTCCATCGTCGGTCAGTTTCTGCGCAATCCGATTGCTGATCTCAAGAGCACCACCTCGACCACCTAGACCGATGAAATCTCCCTTCCTGCTCCAGTCCCAATTCTTTCCAGACTTAAGAATGGCAAGCATTTCCTTGGCCGTGAACTGATCCTGCAAGAGCGCCCTGTCGATCACATGCGCGCCCAAGAAACAGACGGCCCACAGACCGGACCCGCGTAACAGGATGTACTCTTTGGGTGCCGCCCATGCCTTGGGCTGCCAGAGTTTGACGGCCTCAAAGTAGTTTCTGATGACTCGGTACTTCGCCTCGGAATCCGCGAGCCGTGGGAGTTGGGTGGATCGCGAGAGCATGTACTGGATGCCCGTCTTCATTCCTCGCAAGGGAATGTCAACGCCAACCGGTTTCTTGCCCCCTTCGTAAATGCGGCCACTCAAGGGGCTTCTCCCATCCTGATGCAAACGTTGTGCGATGTAAAGCTCGGGGTTTCGTTTCTTGAGTTCCTCCTCGGGCGTCAGCCTGACCTCAATCCCGTCAAGGTGGCTGGTGTTCATAGGTTTCTGGTTCTTGTTGATGTCCTTGAACAATTGGATTTCTTCTTCACGGCTCAGATCGTAGGCCAAACAGAAGGAAACCACTTTCTCGATGCGGCCGTAACCCGACTCCGCACCATCGGCGTAGTGCAGTCGATGATTCCCGTCGACACGGGAAATGGCGATGGTCGTCTTCTCCTTGGCCGTTACGTGATCAATTTCCAGTAACCCGAGATCTGGAATCTGGTCCGACAGTGGCCGGAATGTCACCACGTTGTTCTTCCGAGCGCACAAAAAGACCTCCGGCCAAAAACCCAAGTCATGGTTCTTGACATACTCGTAAGCGTCGCGCGCATGCACTGGGCTCAGGTCTCTCTGCGTTCCTTTCGGGTTGCTCTGCGCGTCATAGATGTCGGCGCGTGAAGCATCAGCCAGATCACACAACTTCGCGAATCCGCGATACACATTGACACCGAGTACTTTGGCCCGAACGGCGGGACATACGAGTGGAGATGGCTTCTTCTTCATGATTCCCCTTTAGCGTTTAGAAATGGCCATTGTGGTCTTGTTGCCTTTTGTCTGAGTAGTCTTCTTCCTGACGCCCTCAAGAAGTACGCAGATCGTCAGAAGGAGACACTGCAGTTCCTCTGTTTTGGTCAGCGACTGGTTGGCGAAGTAACGTTCTTTCGTCCACTTGTACGACGAACGCGGTTCCACGCATTTGCGCAGTTCTGAAATATGTTCACGTGTGGGGGAGACCGACGCATCGAACGAGATGGCATGTGCGCTCGCATTACGGATCGACCGGATGGTCTCCAGTATCAAATACAGAGATTCATCAACAATGGCCAGACGATAGCACATCTTGATACGGGAACTGAACGCCCCGAGTGGTCGATCACCTTCAAGCAGTTCATCCTGATCGTTTGACTTTGCTCGCTTGGGCACCAGGTATGCAGCGAGGGTGTCGCACAGCAAAGCATCGATCTTTGACGCCCCGACAATGATCATCATCCGTGGCGTCCTCTCCGCGAGGAAGTCATCTGCGAAATCATCGAATGCCGCACTCGAAGACATGGGTTGCATCCTTCGCCAGTCCTATTCGCTTTGCCGGTCGCGCCTCGTTGTCATGCGCAGAACAGTAATTAGACGGATCCGCATAAGATGCGGAGTTCTGGTTTCCTGTCCGTATAGCACGGCGTGGGAATGGCTGCCAGAGGGGCGTTAATCCCTTTATCTTCTGTTGGTTGCGCTCTATCCAGTAGTCTGTCGCGGCATCCTATGCGGATCGGCATAATAGTCTCCTCGATTGCCTCAAAGCCCATCCACCGGACTGCGAACGCCCGCCGGTCCGCGGTTGAGGACATGGGCATAGATCATGCGCATGCGCCACAGACGCTCGGCTTGGACCTTCTGTCTCACGCATTCTCACCATCCGGGTCTCTCTATATGCGCCAGCCATCGTAGCACTGCCCATCAGACAAGTCAATGTCAATAGTGTTTTCAGAAAACCATTTCTCTCGCGTCTCTGCCTCGCGTGAGGCCACGAGGGCGTGAAACATCATGGCACACAATTCTCTCGGGAAGAAGCTTGCCGCGGACGGCTGCATCAGCCATAATGCCACAGACCACGAGGAAGACACATGATAGTAAGGAGTGTAGAGATGTCAGCATTTGATGCATTGGAGTTCACCGAAGTTCAGGTCCCGGCGGTGCTGGCGGCGCAGATGCCCGGAGAGTGCGGCCCGGACCCGGCCGCCATCAGCAACGCCATGCGTACCGCCTTCGAAAGGCTTGCGGGATTCTTGCGGCAACACAAGTTGTCCCCCTCCGGTCCGCCCCGGGCCATCTACACGGCCCACGGTCCACAGGGAGTGAAATTCGTCGTCGCCATACCCATCCCCGCCCCCCCGGCGGCAACGCGCACGATCGGCCCCGGCTTCGTCGGCACCATCCCCGGCGGCAAGGCGATGCGATTCACCCATCGCGGCCCCTACGCAAATCTGCGAAACACCTATGGCCAGATCACCGAGTTCTTGAAGGCCAAGGGCCTGATGAAGACCGAAGCCGACTGGGCCAGATACATGCCCATGTGGGAAGAGTACCTCAACGACCCCCAAACCACCCCCGAAGCCGAGCTCATGACCTACATCTACTTACCCGCGTCGCCGTGACCTGGCAGGATTGCGTATAGGAAAAGGCATTATCGAGAAGACAGGTCGAACAGCATGAATACCGATCCCATTGCGAGACATCAGGTTCATGTCGAACAAGAAGGCCAGTCTGACTACATGGCTTTCCTGGACGAGTGCGGAGACCACTCCTTAACGAAGATTGACAGGGATTTCCCCGTATTCGTGTTGTCACTGGTGCTCCTGAAGCGCGCCGAGTATCTCACCACGATCCTTCCCGCCATCAACAGCCTGAAGTTGAAGTACTGGGCTCATGAGGGGGTGAACCTGCACAGCCGTGACATTCGCAAAGCTGAGGGGCCGTTTGCCTTCCTGCAGAACCCTGCCCGACGAGCGCAGTTTCTGACAGAGGTGTCGAATTTGATGGCCACTCTGCCATACGAGCTTTTCATCGTGGGGATTCACAAAGAGCGCCTGTGCAGCCGTTACGTCAAGGCAGCCAATCCCTACGACCTGGCCCTAACATTTGTCATGGAGAGGGTGCTGCACTGTCTGGAACAACGACGACAGAAGGTCCTGCCTCTCATTGCTGAAGCACGTGGCGAGAACGAAGATAACCAGTTCAAAGCCACGTTCTATGATCTGATCACTCGAGGGACTGACTATGTGACTGCCAGTCGAATCCAGCAGTGTCGCTTCCCGTTGCAGTTTCAGGATAAACGCAAGAACATCGCCGGGATCCAGTTGGCCGATCTGTGCGCTCACCCATCTGCCAGACACATCCTGAAACCCGACCAACCCAACCAAGCCTACGATGTAATCAGCAAGCACGTATACAGAGGCGGATACAACATCCGCGGCTGGAAAGTATTCCCATAAAACAGAAACGGACAACTCCGTTGCCAGAGCTGTCCGCCGACCGGGCATTCCCAGTCCACATATAAGTATCGCCGACATGAGCATGAGAGTCAAGGGAGAATCGTGCTTCTCAGAAAGATTCTTTGGCTCCAGACTTGGCTAACGAGACTTGGCGAGAGCCGCCCGCCTTCCGACGCAGGATTGGCCCTCACCATTCTTGCTTCTGACTTGCCTTTCCCAGCCGTCGCGGTCATGATACTGCCTGTCGAGATCATAAGGAGAGTCAAATGAACCGAAGAACATTCATGAAGACTGTGCCGGCTTTGGCCATGTTAGCCACCCCGCGTTCGGCACGCTCCGCCGAGGCGAGCCCCGTAGCAGACACGCCCGCCAACTCCGCCCAAGGTCTGCAGCCAATCACCCTGCTCAAACCCGAGACTGACGGCGGCAAGTCTGTGCTGGCGGCACTCGCTGAACGCAGGACGAATCGCAATGTCAGCGATAAGCCTCTGCCGGCGCAGGTGTTGTCGAATCTGCTCTGGGCGGCTTTCGGAGTCAATCGCCAGCAGGGATCGTTCGGCAAGCCCGGCAGGACCGCCGCGTCGGCCAGCAATTCGCAGGAGATCGACCTGTACGTCGCCCTGCCTGAAGGAGTGTATCTTTATGAGGCGGTCCCGCACCGTCTGACTCCCGTCGTCGCGGGCGATTTCCGCGCGAGGTCCGGCCGGGGTGCGGCAACCCGGGCCCCGGTGAACATCTTCTACGTCGTCGATCTGGCCCGCTATGTGCTCGAAGGCAACCCGGACCGCAGGATCAACGATCCGGAGATTCAGAAATCCTACTACTACTGTGCCGTGGGCCTGATCGCGCAGAACGTCTACCTGTTCGCCGCCTCGCAGGGCCTGGCCGCCTGGTTCCACAACTGCAACAGGGACGACACAGCCAAAGACTTCAAGCTCCGCGAGCAACAACGAGTCCTCTTCGCCCATACGGTCAGCTATCCCGCGTGACACGTAATCCAAGGATTACTTCGTCTGCTCGCCGAGAATCCGATGCAGTTCGGCGATCAGGGGTGGCAGGTCGTGTTCGATGGTGTCCCACAATACGTCCAGATCGATCTTGTCGTAGCCGTGGATGAGCCGGTTTCGCATCCCTCGCACCACCTGCCAGGGAATAGAGCTATGCCGTTTCTGCCCCTCGATGCTCACCTGCGTCGCGGCCTCGCCAACAATCTCGACCAATCGCACCAGCGCCAGTTGAAGCATGCGATTCCGTACAAGGTCATCACGCCGCTTTCCACGAACCATATCGACGGCCTCAGAGGCGTGGGCCAGCATGTGCTGTAAACGCACTCCGTCGCTATGCTGCGTCATACTGTACCTCGGCCTCGGCGAGGACCTCGTCGCGGAAATAGTCGGACAGGAATCCCGGTGTGTTCAGGTCCACCTTTCGGCCCAGCAGTTCGCTCAACTCGATCTCCATACGAGTCAGCCCCATCAGACCGACTCGCGCGTCCGGCTCGAATTCGACGAGGACGTCCACGTCGCTTTCCGGGCGGAAATCGTCGCGAAGCACCGAGCCGAACAAGGCCAGCCGGCGGATGCGGTTACGCCGGCAGAACTCGGCGATCCTGCCCTTCGGAATGTCAATTCGTGCTCTGACCATATTTCCATTATAGCACGGCGCCGGTGCATAGGCCATCTCACCTTGCGACGAATCGTCATGAGGCTCGGACTGCAGAGCATGGACATCTACGGTCCATCGGAATCCGGTTGAGAGCGGGAGACACCCGGACCCGGCTCTGTGCGCGACGGTGAGTGGTCCGCCCTGCATCTGTAGCCTCCAGGGCCTTCCATCGCCGACTGTTGGGCAGCCATTCGCCGATCCCGACCACGAGCAGCCCGACGAGGGCGGCCATCCTCCCACCGCGCCGCTCCCAGTTTCAGGACCGCCGCCCGCTTTCGGAGGATATCCGATCGGCTGACGGTCCCGACCAATCGCCCCTGGTCAAGAATTGGCACTCGGTGGATGTCTTTTTCGATCAGGCATGCGCAGATCTCGTCCAGCGTGGCCTTGCGATCAAATGCGATCACCTCTCGGGTCATGATGCTCTCGACGGTCGTGCCGGCGGGAGTGGGACGGGTGACGCAGTGCAGCAGGTCCTTTTCTGTAACGATGCCCACGAGATACATGACTGCGTCGACCACGGGCAGGCCCGTAACGCGATACCTCGCGATCATGTCCATGGCGTCGTATAACGGGCTGCGCGGATGCACGGCGAGCAGGCCGTGTCTCATCACATCCTCTGCCAGCGCTCCGTTGCAGGCAACCGAAGCGGAGCCATCCTGCGCCGGACGGAACGCCTCCTTGTAGGCGCAAATCAGATCTCCGCGACTGATCATCCCTGCCAGCTTCTGCTGATAGAGAACGGGGGCGCGCCGAAAGTGGCTTTCGATCAGGCCTTCACATACAAGGGCGAGCCGGTCCTCAACATCGAAGCTGGTGACATCCCGCGTCATATAGTCTTCCACGAGGCCCGGCAGATACTGCGTGCCATCTATAAGCTTGAGGAGGTCCTTCTGGGACAACATGCCGCACAAACCCCCCTGGTCTGTCACGGCCAGTCCACTGATGCCCTTCTTCAGCAGAAGGGACACGGCTTTGGTAATAGACGCCTTTCTGTCGATGCTGATGACGCCGTACCGCATCACATCTTTGGCCTTCAGTTGTCCGATGTCGTCGCGACAGTCCCCCTGACAGACGCATGGACGGTCTTCACTCGCGCCGGTGGTTGCATGATCCATAGTTCCGCCCCCTACTCGCGCAATATGGTCACAGCGATGCGAACGGGGATACACTCGCGAATGCCCCGTCCGTTCCGGTAGTTATCGGCAGGAGGACGCTGGGACTTGAGAAGGTGATCGAGGCGTACGGCGCGAGCTTCTCGTGACAATGCCCCCAGTCTCCGTAGGAATTTCTCTTGCTATTCCCAGTCATTGTGGTCACGATGTGTGGTTGGACGACTGCACGGTTGGCCTCTTCCGAGTGCACGACCGAATCGTC
>Ga0154637_1134_pt5 | contig 11619 bp, 9 predicted proteins | sample Rifle2008BG13ft_FD_116066 | JGI IMG/M metagenome (GOLD analysis project Ga0154637, IMG submission 116066) | Planctomycetes bacterium RBG_13_62_9 | reverse complement strand
CACGAGAACAGCCATCGCGTAGAGACGCAAGATCTTGCGTCTCTACCACGCTTGACGATGCCACACAAGGAGAAGAATAGGACGGTCGAATACGCGTGAGGTGAATGCATGAGAAGGCTTGGATTTCTTCTGGTGATCGTCGGTTTCCTGGGCGGGGCACTGGCGTCGGTCGTGAATGAGACGGCCGTGTGGTGGGGATGGTTCGCCGTCGCCGTAGCAGTGGGATTTGTGGGCGTGGTTCTCGTGCAGATGGGCCGGAGGCGCCACATGCGAGCGGTCGGGCGGATCTCTTCCAACATGCAGGCCCTGGAGCAGAGCCTGCGCCGCATCGTGGAGAACATGACTCGGCTCGACGCCGAGAAGGAGGCGATTGACACCTACGATGTGCGCCGGCAGATCGAGGAGTTGTTTGCCGACGACCTGAACACGTTCGTCGAGGCCCGGGAGAGCATCGCCCATTCGTACGGCCTGGCCGCCTACGGGGACGTGATGAACTGCTTCGCCGCGGGCGAGCGATACCTCAATCGCGTCTGGTGCGCCTCCGCCGACGGGTACATCGACGAGGTCCACCAGTACCTGAGCAAGGCCAAAGAACAATTCGCCGCCGGTCTCGACCGCGTCCTGAGCCTGCAAGGCAGCGCTCGCCCGGCCTGATCATTCGACATTCGTGGGCAGCATGAATTCGGGGACGCGTTGAACCTTGCCTTCGGCGTTGACGCAGGCCAGGACGCTGGCGCCTTCGGCCAGCAGGGCGCCCGTGTCCGCGTGGGTGAGCCGATAGGTGTGCTCGACCCTGGCCAGTGTCACGGCGGAGCAGGTGGTCTCCAGCATGAGCTGCTCATCGTAGAAGGCGGGCCGGCGGTACTTGATCCGCAGCTCGGCCACGACGAAGAAGATTCCCGCCGCCTCCAGGTCCTTGTAGGCGATGCCGTTGGCGCGGAGCAGCTCGGTCCGGCCCATCTCGAACCAGACGGGATAGACGCTGTGATGGATCACGCCGCCCTTGTCCGTCTCCGCATAGCGCGGGACAATCGGGATCGTGTGACTGGCGATCGTAATGCGTTCGGGCAATTCGATATTCATTGGCCTACAGAATACCGCAATCGCCCGCCTTTTCAAGAGCCAAGCCAGGACGAACACAAGGCCGCCGCAGCGTGTAGGGTGGGGCTTGCCCCACCATAGACTCGATCGCACAAAAGGCGGTGGGGCAAGCCCCACCCTACAGCTTCGTCGCGACGCCTGCGGTAGACCCGTTTCGCTCGTACGGGCGTTGTTGAACCCGGGGAAAAATTCGGCGAAGATTTCTCTTTACGTCACTGGGCCAAGGCGGTATATTCATGGGGGTAGACAATAGTGCAGGTTGAGCCCTCAAGCCCCTGCGTGTTATCTCGCTTTTCCTCTCCCTCCGCCGCGCAGGGGCTTCTTTATCTATCGCCACCTGAATCGAAGTCCACATAGACGAAGACGAGGTTGCGGTTCTCGTCGATGGTCATCTTGGCGCCGCGGGCGCCATGAGGTCTGGCCTTCGGGCGAAACTCGTAGCGTTTGCCCGGTCCGGCCATTTCATCGAGATACCACGGCGGCGACAGGACATGGCGGCCGGTGAGCGTCGAGCGGTCCCCTTCGTACCTTTCGACGTTCGCCGTCCGGAGGATGGGCGAGGCGTTCAGAAACCGCCTGATATCCTCCCGGCTCGCCCGGAACAGCAGAAACTGCTCTCCCGAGAATAGACTCGACCACATCGTGACCTTGATCCCGCTCGCCGAGGCCGGCAGAGACGCCAGCTCCGCATTGGCCAGAACCTCGCCGGCTCTCACCGAGGGCAGGGACCGGTACACGCTGACGCCGCCTATCGAGCCAATCGCCAGCAGCGGCAGGAGGACCCACGCGACAGCGCGACTGAATCCCCCGCGCGCCAGGGGAGGGACGGTCCGCCAATACCACCAGCAGACCACCGACAGCAGACCCACGCCTACCGCCCTGACCAGGAACTGAAGGCCCACGTCCAGCGAGTCCCACCCGGCCCCGGACAGGATTTGCAGCGCCAGCGGCGCCAGAAAGTACAGCAGAAACAGCAGGACCACGCTCGTCACGAAACACGCCGACGCACGACGATCCGCGGGTCTGTCCATGTCCATCCCACTCATCGAGCCACACATGCAGTAAATGATTCAGTTGCGAAGACCAGTATAACTCGCAGGAGCGAACCGCCCAATGGGATACGGTCAGGCACACGCAAGATGACCGCTCAGCAAACGGCCCGGCGGAAACCGAGAGGCAAAAGGAACGAAAGAAGACGCAAAACTGCCGATGCCGTGAGCAAACTCGGCCTCTTCACCTGCTTCTTTCGACTCCTTTCGTTTCTTTCGGCTATTATGAGGATAGACTGCGGTCAACTCCTGACGCCTGATGCGGCTACTTCCAGCGAAGCTGCTTCAACTCGTCTTCGGTTCGGATGAACCTGACTGTGGCGTCACTCAAGAGGACAGCCGCAACCGCCGCAGAAACCCGCACACCCTCACCGGCTACAAGGGCCTCTGGCGGGACAAGAAGACAGGCAAACACTGGGTAAAGATCCATTTCGAGGGCCGCCGTATCCACCTCGGCCCATTCGCCACCGCCATCGAGGCCGCCCCCGCCTACGACCGCAAAGCCAAAGAGCTCTTCGGCCCCTTCGCCCGCCTCAACCTGCCCGAAGAGCACCCGGAACACAACGGCACGGCATAGGACGGAATAGGACCTATGGGACGAATAGGACGAATGAAAACCATACGACAGCAGCCGCAACACCGGCCTCCAAGCGCCCGGCCGAAATGCCAGCGCCAGTCCTCGCTTCGGTCGCTGCTCACCCGCGGCGGGGCTTATACGTCCTATTCGTATGGACCAAGGAAACGCTCGCCATTGAAGTGAATGAGATGAGTGGGAGAGTCGGCAATCCAGACCTCCGTCTCCCAGGATATCTCGTCCAAGTATCTCAGCATCGTCCGCCGATCCATGAAGGCGGTTACATAGACGATCCCCGCCTTCGAGTCGCGGAACAACGCACTCAACTCCAATCTGCGCTTGGGATTGACTGGCCCATGGCTTGTTACGGCTTCAATTAGCACAAGCCAGTTCTTCGATGTGTGATGGACAACCACATCGGGCATCTTGCCATGTTCTTCGACCTCCACACCCAAGACTTCTAGGCTATCGGGGTCAAAGTATGCCCATTTCTTCTCTGTATCACCCACATATACAACGCGTCCTCCAGGCGTGAACAATGGACAGAAATCATCGAGGATTCTCTTGATGAGTACATTCTGCCCACCTGGTGACAATTCAATCCTGGCGCCGTTCTGAAGGACGACAGGAATTCGTGCGGCTTCCCTCTCACGCGCGTACAGTCGCTTGAGAGTCTCAGCCGACGCGAGATACTCTGACAGACGCGAAGACCACTCAAGCGTCCCAAATGTGCGGAGCAGCTTCAATGCGGATGGCTCAATCTGGTAGACGGCCCGGGGACTGTTTGTTGGTCTCGATGGCTTGTCGGGATTCGGGACAACCAGACCAGCCTGCACGAACTGATGAACGGAAAACCGGCGGATTGTCTCACGCGTATTGGGAGCATATCGCCGGCCAAAGTGATCCGCAATGAAATCCATCATTGGGGTGATGCCCATCAATGGGGCGCGTGCATCTGCCCAAGGCTCGTTGGGTTTCAAACCCAGCAATGACAGGAGAGTCAGAGCAGACCGTGCGTTCAGTTGCTGCCGGGGCAACCCCAATTCGCGCAGGACTTCAACCGCTTCTTCAATTCTCCTTCTAACCGTGGCGATTGTACGTTTGGCCATTCTCGTTGTGCACCTTCTCCACAGCGGCATCTATGCTCTGCTGGTCCGGCAGAGTGCTTGTCATTTCACGGCCGAGTTGCGACATCTGTTCCCTGGAAGGATAGCGCATCTTGCGCAGGTCTGTGGCGTTTACCTGCGTGTGGCCGCTGAACAAGCGAAAATACTGGTCAAGCAAAGAGGAATTCAGAAAGACTGCCAATCCGCGAGCCAAATCCGGCGGCAGTCCGTGCCCCCTGCAATGAAAGTAGTTCAGATGGTTCTCAAATCCAACTTGTGGCGAGTCAATACGCGTTGGATCATAAACGACACCGACGATCCTCCGGCGTTCCTCCTTCGCGGTGAATCGCTTTGTAAGGACATAGTATCCGGCGGGAACAAACAAATCGGCCGTCCCGTTTGAAGAGGCGATTGCGTTTGGTTTTCGTCCTCCCTTAAGCGGCCAATGCACAAATCCATCTTCAAAGTGGCATGGATAAATGAGTGGCACAGTCCCCGGCTGAGGGTCTTCTCGGAGAAATTCCCGGGCCCGAAAATCCACCACACGCCCCGTTGAGACCTCAATCCCCAACTCGTCAAGGGTCGCACTGAACTGAGACATACGCTCCATTACCTGCCGAGCGTCATCCTTCTCAAGCAAGTGGATGAAGGCGTCGGGGTCAGTCGGGACAACCACGTTCTGGAATGAAACCTCCCTCACCTGCATATCGCTGAAATCGAGCCCTCTGGAAACAGATATCTTGACGGTCGCCGTCTGATGCTCGTTTCGAGCGGCATGAAAGATTACGTTCTCCTGCAAGACCGAATCGTCGGCAAATGCCTCTTTTCTCGACTCGAATGCGTGAATGTGTCTAAGGTCAACGAGGCTCAGGAGAGCTTTGCGAAAGCGTCTAAAGTAGGGTCCATTACAGAAGCTGCGTGGCGTGATGGCCACGATTTCACCGCCGGGTCGTGTGAGACAAACGGCCAACCATACGAACGCGGCATAGAGATTCGACGCTTCGATCCCTGCCGAGCTCAATATCTTGCGCGTCTGCGTCTCGCCATTGATCTTCTTGTAGGGCGGGTTAAGAATCACGTGGGTGAAGTCATCCGGTGATGTGGCAAAAAGATGGTTGTTGAGTTGAGCCACAGCCACAGAAATGAAGTCTTCACAGCGCACCGTTCCCTGGTAAGCGACGCCCGCCTCAGCACACAACTGGCGACATAACTCCATCGTGTTCCCCAGATGGGGCACGATACTTACGTCAGTCTCATAAGCTACGACCTCGATAGACTCCGGACGGTCGGGCTTGGAGATCAACTGCTCAGTGAGAGCAGCAAAAAGTGATCCGCTGCCTGCACCGGGATCCAGAATGCGCACGGCGGCAACATTTCGTTCGAATAGCGAAGCCATAAACCTCGCAATCGAAGCCGGTGTCAGGAACTGGCCAATCGTTGAGCGATCTTCTCGTGAGGTGGCCTTGCTGAATGTCATTCGCGCCCTGTCTATGCACGACAAGATACTTGTCTCGGCGTGCAAAGTAGACTCGCACACATGGGCCACTCCATTGCTGTCTATGTAGTCATCCCTAACCATCGGTAAACATGGTAACGAGTCGGGACTGCCCAAGCAAGCGACAGTCCTGAGCGATCAGCAATCAGGAGATCAGTGCTGCACGGACCCCGTCGGGGGCGTCCTTCTCCATTTTGACCGCGACAAGGTCATTGGCAGCCAAGGGCTGGGGGGCGTTGGGGATCTGGACCTCGAAGTATCGTTCGGCTCGGCCGGTGGGGACCGGATCGGCCCCCTCAATCAGGACTTGGGCGGTTTCGCCTATGAATTGGGTGCGGTATTGGGATTGGAGGGCCGAGTCCAGGTCGCGGAGGATTTGGGAGCGATGCTTCTTGATCTGGGGCGGGACTTTGGGGTGCATCTGGGCGGCGGGGGTGCCTTGGCGGGCGGAGAAGGCGAAGACGTGCATCTTGGCGAAGGTGACCTCTCTGGCCAGGGCGAGCGTTTCGGCGAACTCGGCGTCGGTCTCAGTGGGGAAACCGACGATGATATCGGTCGTTATCGCGGGGCGGTCGAGGCGGGACTGGATCAGGGCGACCTTGTCGCGGAAGTCGTCGGCGGTGTAGGGGCGGTTCATCCGGCGCAAGACCGCGGTCGAGCCGGATTGGAGGGACAGGTGCAGGTGCGGCATGATGTTGGGGTGCGAGGCGAAGACGTCGAGCAGACGCGGGGTCACGTCGGTCGGGTCCAGCGAGCTGAGGCGGATGCGGGCCAGGTTGGGGACTTGGGCGACCTTGTCCAGCAGGTTAGGCAGATGCGGGTTCTCTTTATCGGGCCAATCGCGTCGGCGGGCGGTGTCGTAGCCGTAAGCGCCGATGTGGACGCCCGTCAGGACGATCTCCTTGTGTCCGGCGGCAACGAGGGCGGCGGCCTCGGCGAGGATTTCGTCCTCTATTTTGAAACGAACGTCCGGCCGCGCCGTCGGTATTATACAGTAGGAGCAGTGGCAGTCACAGCCGTCCTGGACCTTGAGAAAGGCCCGCGTCTGGCCGGCAAACGATGTAAGCAAGGGCAATTCCCCAGGCGGACATAAGTCTTTTTTGGACTTGACTTTGGCGTCACTATCTGATTTAATTGGGGTGTCGAAATGCCTGGAGCTTTGTGCATCTGGGGTGGTTGCTTGGGCGGCGGCCAGGAGGTGCAGGGTGGCGGCAAGGTCGCGTCGGTCCTTGACAACATGGACGTTCTCGCCGGCGGCTTTCAACTCATCCGTATGGACCGTGGGCAGACAGCCGCAGATTACGACGGCCTCGGGGCGGTGCTTTTGAGCTTGGTGGATGAAGTGCCGGCTCTTGGCGGAGGCCGTGTGCGTGACGCAGCACGTGTTGATGACGACCAGTTCAGGCCGCTCCGTCACGGCCACCTGCGCAAGCCCATAGCCTTCGAGAAGCTGGCGAATCTGCTGCGTCTCGTACTGATTGACCTTGCACCCCAATGTTAAGATGGAAAAACGCTGGAGCATATGCTATAATCTACGCTTGTTGAGAGCTGTTTACAAGACCGGCAGATAGTATCCAGTCTGAAGGTGGGAGGTACGTCATGGCAGCAGCATCGGATGCGATTTGGGCAGTTGACTTGGGCAACAACTCGCTCAAGGCCCTCCACTTGGCGGCCGTGGGCGATGCGGTGCAGGTCATCGGCTTCGATCATATCCCCCACGGCAAGATCCTTTCCGGCAGCGGCGTCAGCGCCGCCGAGCGGGAGGAGCTGGTCGCGATCACCCTGCGGCAGTTCGTCCAGCGCAACGAAGTCGAGTACGACCCGCTGATCATCGCCGTGCCCAGCCAGAACAGCTTCGCCCGCTTTGTCACCCTGCCGCCCGTCGAGGCCAAGAAGATCCCCGAGATCGTGCAATTCGAGGCGCGACAGCAGATCCCCTTCGACCTGTCTGAAGTGCAATGGGACTATCAACTGATGACGGACGAGGACAGCACGGAGAGGCGGGTGGGGATCTTCGCCGTCAAGAACGAGGTGGTGCAGTCGGCCCTGGAGCGGTTCGAGCGGGAGGAGTTGCAGGTCAGCTACGTGCAGATGGCCCCGATGGCCCTGTACAACTACCTGCTGTTCGACCGGCCGGACCTGGTCAACTCCGACAAGAGAGCCACCGTCATCATCAACATCGGCGCCGACAGCACCGATCTGGTGGTCTGCAGGCCCTCGGACGTGTGGCAACGCTGCATCATGATGGGCGGCAACACCTTCACGCAGGCCATCGCCGACACGTTCAAGCTGAATTTCGAGAAGGCCGAGAAGCTCAAGCGCACGGCCCCGGTGAGCAAGTATGCCCGGCAGATTTTCCAGGCGATGCGGCCGGTCTTCACGGACTGGACCGGCGAGCTGCAGCGATCCCTCGGCTTCTACACGAGCTCGAACCCGGACGTGAAGATCGGGCGGGTCGTGGCGATGGGCGGCGGGACAAAACTGCGGGGCCTGGTCAAGTACGCCCAGCAGACCCTGCAGATCCCGGTGGAGAAGCCGGACGCGTTCAAGCGACTGGCGATCGCCCCGGGGCTGTCCAGCGCCAAATTCCACGAGAGCGTGGCAGATTTCGGCGTCGCCTACGGCCTGGGCCTCCAGGGGCTGGGCCTGGCGCGCATCGAAAGCAACCTGCTGCCCACGAGCGTGGCCCGATCCATGGCCTGGGCCGGCAAGGTCAAGTACTTCACCGGCGCCGCCGTACTGCTTCTGGTTGTCATGCTGATGTGCCTGGGGCGGGTCGGCTGGGACCGGATCAGCTACGCCAAGCAGCAGCCCACCCGCGCAATGACCCAGGGGGTCGTTGCTCAGGCCCAGGAGCTGATGCAGGGCAGGGACAGCGTCGGTCAGAAACAGACGGAGATCGCGGAGCGAGTGCGAAAGCAATTCGAGCGCTTCGAGTACCGCGGCATCGTGCCCGAGCTGTACTCGCTGATCCTGTCGGCCCTGCCGAACGCCAAGAACAACCCGGAGCAACGCGATCTCTACGAGGCGTTCGCCGCCGGCGACGTCGCGAAGGTAATGCAGATGCCTCGCAAGCAGAGAAAGCAGCTCTTCATTACACACCTCTCGATGTACTACGCGGACGACCTGGCGACGGCGCAATTCAACAAGTCGGCCCTGATGCGCCGCAGTGACCTGGCGCAGATGGAGGCTGCGACGGACGAAGGAATGGGCGGCAGCATGTACGACGAGCAGATCATGGCCGACATGGTGAAGATCTACGGCGCCGAGTACCTGCAGAGTATGGGCATGACGGGGGGCACGGAGGCGACCAAGCAACCCGGGTTCGTGGTGACCATCGCCGGGTACAGCCCGTATGAGCAGTATGAGACCCTCTTGCACCCGATGGGCGTCGAGCAGGACCAGAGCCGGTGGGGATTCGTGACGCGGATCGCGAACCTGGACAAGTTCCTCGGGCTGGACCCGAACAACACGCCGTTCGGCCTGTACAGCCATGAGGCGGCGCACTTCGTCCTGGACAAGGGAGTCGTGGACCTTGGGGCGGACATGCCGGCAGGCATCGGGGAGACGCATTTCATCCCGGACCCGACCACGACTCCGCGAGCGGGCGCCGCGACGCCCGGCATGGCCTATACCGACCCCACGGTCACGGGGACCGAAATCCTCGTGGACCCCATGACACGGGAGGTGATCAGCGCCGAGGTGATCAACGACCAGTATGGCCGCCCCATGCTCGACGCCACAGGCAAGACCCGGCTCGACGAACGCGACCACTGGTTTACCCTGCAGTTCAAGTTGCTCTGGAAGCAGGCCCCGGAACAGGCCGACGCCGCCGGCGCCGCCTCCCCCTATTGAACCGGGACAGCCAGGAGCAGATAGGACGACACGAGTATGGCGAAGATCGACATCAAGGAACTGCTCAAGAAGCTCAGCTTTCTGAAGAACAACCTGGCGCTGCTGGTGCCCATCCTGATCACGGTGGTGGCGCTGCTGCTGTTCATCCCGACGAAGATCCTGGGCGGCCGGCTGCGCAAGACCGTCCAACAGAGCGTCCAGACGGCGCGGACGATCGAGGACCTGGGTGGGCAGGTGGAAGAGGCCGCCCGGGCCAAACAGATGGAACCGTACATGGCCGCCTACGCCCGCGACGCCAATCAGATCGAGATTATGATGAAGCAGGCGACCATGCGTGAGCTGCTCACCTACCGCATCTTCCCGGATACGAGCGAGCGGACACAGTTGCTGTTCGAGGAGTTCAAGTACAACTACCTGAGCGGCATGGACGCACTGCTGGAGAGCGTCAGGGGGGGCACGGCTCCCACGATGGGGGACATCCAGCAGGCGTGGAAGAATGCCCCGAAGACCATGTACGGGGACGCCTACGGCGGGATGTACGGACAGGGACAGATGATGCCGTCCAATATGATGATGGAGCCGTCGCTCTACGGGCGGGGCCAGGGCTTCTCCACAATGGGCATGAGCGAGACGCAACGCAAGATTATGGATACTGTCTGCCAGGAAAAGGCGCGGGCCGCCAGCGTCTACGCCGGCCCGATGGACATGGCCGGGTATCTCTACTGGACCGACTGGAAGTTCGTGGACCACAACGACGCGACCCGGGATTGCTGGTACTGGCAGTTGGGCTACTGGATCATCGAGGACGTGATGGGAACGATCCGCGAGATGAACAAGGAGGCGACGTCGGTGCTGGACGCGCGGGTCAAGCGGCTGATGAACGTGAACTTCGTCCTGGGGCGGATGGCCGGCCGGTCCATGAGACGCAGCACGCCGTATGGCCGGCCCCTGGGCGGCATCGGCACCGGCGCCGGCGCCAAGGAGAACCCCACCTACGTCACCAGTGCCAAGGACGCCATGACGGCGCCCTGCACCGGCCGGTTCTGTGGCGAGGAGTTCGACGTGGTCCACTTCAACGTCCGCGTCGTCGTCGAGGCCCGGGACGTCATGGCCTTCATGAAGCAGTTGTGCACCGCCAAGACGCACGAGTTCAAAGGGTGGAAGGGCAACGAGCCCGTCCAAACGTATGCCCACAACCAGATCTCGATTCTCGAAAGCAGCACGGCCCCGATCAATGCGGAAACCTACGACCATTATCTGTACCGCTACGGCGATGCGCCGGTCGTCGAGCTGGACCTGATCTGTGAGTACGTCTTCGACAAGCCCACCTATGAGGGCATGAAGCCGAAGGTCGTGCAGCAGGATATCATCGACGCGACCACAAAGACGACGGGCAGGAGGTAACAAGGTGGGAAGGATACGACCCGAATCGCGGCACTGGAGTACATCATGCAGGACCTGATCAAGAACATTGGGCGTTTCTTTGAGAGACACGTCGAGAAGATCGTGCTCGTGGTCATCGGCATCGTGTGCGCGGTGCTGTTCTTCAAGTTCGTGATCTTCAGCCCGCATCAGGTGGCGGTCGGCAACAAGAAGGTCAGCCCCGGTCAGGTCGATAAGGTGGTCCTGGACCAGGCCCGCGAGCTGGAGCGGAGCATCAACAGCGGCGGCCCGGCAGCCAAGGCGCCGCCGTACTCCTCCGTGCTCACGGGACGAATCGACCCCAACAGTCCGCTGATCGAGGGCCTCTTTCGGCGGGCCCTGCCCCAGGGATTCGCGGGGCTGTTCCGCTCCCCGCTGAGCTTCATCCGCGAAGACACGGCGATCATGCCTCCGACTCGCGGCGTCATCGCGGGCATCCGCAAGTACAGGCTGCCCCCACGGATCGGAGAGGTCACGGACGTGGCCGTCGGCCACCTGCGGGCGGCCGCCTGGGTCCCCGTCGAGACCCTGACGGCGGACCTCGGATACGACAAGGTGGAAGTCGAGGCGAACGACATCGACCTGGTGACAGTCGAGGCGAAATTCGATGTGGCCCACGTCTATCGCCTGTGGCGTTCCCATTTCGCCGGGGAAGAAGTTCCGCGGCCGGAATGGCGGGATCCCTGCCTGGCCGAGCCGGTCTTTGGCGCCGTCCAGTTGCAGCGACGCCAGCAGGTGGGCAACGACCTCTGGAGCGACTGGCAGGACGTCCCGCGGAGCCGGGCGGAAACCTACGGCGAGCTGTTTCGGGTCATCGAGCGGATCGAGGACCTGCCTCCGGGCGGGATGGAGATCCGGCTCATGCATTTCAAGCCGAAGCTCGTCACCATGGATCTGCTCCAGCCCTCTCCCTACCAGATCGCTTCCGCCGAAGAGGACTGGTTCCCGCCGAGTTTCTACGACAAGTTCAAGAGCTTGCAGAGAAAGGTGGAAATGGAGGAGCGGCGCCAGGAGCGG
>Ga0154637_1094_pt4 | contig 11661 bp, 13 predicted proteins | sample Rifle2008BG13ft_FD_116066 | JGI IMG/M metagenome (GOLD analysis project Ga0154637, IMG submission 116066) | Planctomycetes bacterium RBG_13_62_9 | reverse complement strand
AACGAGCCCGAGTCTCGCAATGTACTCGCCGAATGCGGATACGATCGCGTGAGGAGAACTCCTCTCGATTTCCTTGTGCAGCAGAAGCGCGGTGGCTGCATGGAACATCGCGTAGTAGGCACGTCCGATGGTCCCTCGAAAGAACCCACCAGAGAACAGATGCTCGCTCTCTGCAAGAAAGAGGTCCGCGCTTTCCAGATGTCGCTGCACGTCCGTCTGGCGGCAACGGAAAACGGCCCCGCCGGCCCTGGCTCCTGGTATGGCAGTGCGAACAGGCCAATGGCAGGTTGCATATAGGGAGTGGATGTGGTATAAGGCTCTTGTGTGGTTTGCCGAAAAGATCAACCAACGCTGAGTGGATGGACCTATGGAAGTCGCGGAACTCAAGACGATGATTGGCGATTTAGAGGCCCGGGTCGAGAAGATCCGGGACTGGCTTTGACTTGCCGACCAAGAAGAGCCAGTTGGACGAGTTGGGCCACAAGATGTCGAAGCCGGGCTTCTGGGATCACCAGGAGTCGGCCCAGTCGGTGGTGAGCCAGCTCAGTGCGCTCAAATCCGTGGTGGAGCCGGTGGAGGAGCTCCTGCGTGAGGTCAAGGACCTGGGGGAGCTTTACGAACTGGCGGCGGAGGAGAACGATACGGACGAGCTGGCCCAGCTCGAGGAGGACGCCCATTCGCTGGAGCGGCGGTGCGGGCAGGTGGAGCTGCAGGGATTGCTGTCGCGGCCGGAGGATATGAAGAACTGCTTCTTCGGCATCCACGCCGGAGCGGGCGGAACCGAAAGCTGCGACTGGGCGAGCATGCTGCTGCGGATGTACACCCGCTACTTCGACGCGAACAAGTACAAGTACGAGGAGCTGGATATCACGCCGGGCGAAGAGGCCGGCATCCGGTCGATCCAGTTGCGGGTGACCGGGCCGTTCGCGTTCGGCAAGCTCTCGTGCGAGACCGGCGTGCATCGGCTCGTGCGGATCAGCCCGTTCGACGCCCAGAGCCGCCGGCATACGAGCTTTGCCGCCGTGGACGTCATGCCCGAATTCGACGACGATATCGATATCGAGATCAAGGATGAGGATCTGCGCATCGATTTCTACCGGGCCAGCGGCGCGGGCGGCCAGCACGTGAACAAGGTCAGCTCGGCGGTCCGGATCACGCATATTCAGACCGGGATTGTCGTGCAGTGCCAGAACGAGCGGAGCCAGCACAAGAACCGGGCCCAGGCGATGAAGGTGCTCAAGAGCCGGCTGTGCATGATGGAGCAGCAGAAGCGCGACGACGAGATGAACAAGCTCTACGGCGACAAGGGCGAGATCGCCTGGGGCAACCAGATCCGCAGCTACGTGCTCCAGCCGTACCAGATGGTCAAGGACCATCGCACCAGCCACCAGACCGGCAACATCGAGGCGGTCCTCGACGGCGCGCTCGATCCGTTCATCGAGAGCTATCTCCAGTATCGCGCCAAGAGCAGAACGAAAGAATAGCATGAAGCAGATCATTCGCGTTGACGTCACGACCCGCAAAGCCGACTTCGCCAGGTGCAAGACGGACCTGCTCGTGGTGGGGCGGTTTTCCGAGGCCGGGCCGGACGGGACCATCCAAGCCCTTGACGAAAAGCTCGGCGGCAGCATCGACCGGCTGGCCAAGTTGGGCGATTTTACAGGCAAGCCCCGGACGCACGCGGTACTCTACAGCAAGGGCAAGATTGCGGCCCAGCGCGTGATGCTCGTCGGACTCGGCGAGCAGAAGAAGGCCACGCTCGACACCCTGCGCAGGGCCACGGCGACCGCGGCCGGCAAGGCCGTCGACATGAAAGTCAAGCGCATCTCATTGGCTCTGCACCGCTCGTTTGCCGGCAGTTTCGATGAAGCGGCGATGGGTCGGGCGATGGTCGAGGGGGTGTTCCTCGGCAGCTATCGATATGACGAGTTCGTCACGGAGAACGGCAATGGCCGGCTTGATGCGCTCGATGTAGAGATCGTGGACCCCGAGCAGTCGCAGATCAGAAGGATGGCCCCAGGCGTCTCGGCCGGCACGGTGATCGGGCAGGCTCAAAGCTATGCGCGGACGGTCGCCAATCGGCCGGCCAACGTCATCAACCCGGCGGCCTTGGCCAAGGCGGCACAGGACCTGGCGCGCGGCCTCAGGACGGTGAGTTGCACGGTTTTCGACGAGAAGAAGCTCCGGGCGAATCGGATGGGCGGCATTCTGGCCGTCGGGTCCGGCAGCCAGAATAAGCCGCGGCTGATCATCCTGAAATACTCGCCCGCGAAGAGACCGGCGCAGGATACGCCGACGGTCGCGCTGGTGGGCAAGGCGGTGACGTTCGACGCGGGCGGCATCAGCATCAAACCGGCGCAGGACATGGACCAGATGAAGCTGGACAAGACCGGCGGCATCGTCGTGATGGCGACGATCCGGGCGCTGGCCGAGCTGCAAGTGCCGGTAAACGTGCTGGGCGTGATCCCGGCGGCGGAGAATCTGCCGAGCGGGTCCAGCTTTCGGCCCGGCGACATCATCACGACCTACAGCGGCAAGACCGTCGAAATCCTGAACACAGATGCGGAAGGGCGAATGATCCTGTGCGACGGCATTGCCTACGCAGCCAAACAGAAGTGCGACGTGATCATCGACATCGCCACGCTGACGGGTGCGTGCATGGTCGCACTGGGCGCTTACAAGGCCGGCCTGATGAGCAACCATGACGATCTGGTGCGCCGGATCGAGAAGGCGGCCGAGGAAAGCGGCGAGAGTGTCTGGCACATGCCGACCGGCGACGAATACGTCGAGGAGATGAAGAGCAAAATCGCCGATCTCAAGAATACCGGCAGCCGCTGGGGCGGCGCCTGCACGGCGGCGGCATTTCTGCAGCAGTTCGTCGGTGAGGCGAAATGGGCCCACCTGGATATCGCCGGAATGGACGTTTTCCTCAAGCCGACGGAGTATGGCTCGCTGGGCGGGACGGGTTTCGGCGTCCGGCTGCTGACAACGTACCTCATGAACCTGGTTGACAGAAAATAGCGTGAGGCCTCTGGGGCCTTGGCGGTCATTCAAGAACGAGCTTACAGACCATGACAGAACCACAAAAACAAGTCGATACGGAGCGAATCTGCAAGGCGGTGGAGGAGATTCTGCTGGCCGTCGGCGAAGATATCGAGCGCGAAGGACTGAAGAAGACTCCGGAGCGGGTGGCGCGGATGTATGCCGAGCTGCTCGGCGGGACGTTCGAGGACCCGCACATCCATCTGCAGAGCGTTTTTACAGAGAAATACGACGAGATTGTCCTGCTGCGCGACATCCCGTTCTACAGCATCTGCGAGCACCACCTGCTGCCGTTCATCGGCCGGGCACATGTGGCTTACCTGCCGACCGGCAAGGTCCTGGGAGTCAGCAAACTGGCGCGGATCGTGGACAGCTTTGCCCGCCGGTTGCAGGCCCAGGAGCGCCTGACCGGGCAGATCGCCGATTTCCTCATGCACAATCTCAGGCCGCTGGGCGTGGCCATCGTGCTGGAGGCGTCGCATAGCTGCATGACGATCCGCGGAATCCGCAAGCCGGGCTCCACGATGGTCACCTCGGCTCTGCGTGGGATCTTCAAGAAAGACGCCCGCAGCCGTGCCGAGGTGCTCCACCTGATGCACCACGACAAGTCCTAACGATTTACGGTTTATGATTTGCCATTTATGATTTGACGGAACAGGAGGCGCAATGCCCGCCGAGGCTGCGTAAATCGTAAATGGTAAATAGTAGATGAACTATGGTACGACTGGGCAGGCTGGTGCGGTTCTCGGTCACTCCGTTCCTCAAGCATCATGGCCCGGGATTCAACTCGTACACATCCAAGCCGGCCGGAGAGGGCTTGAGCATCTTTCTGGAGCTGGCCGTCGAGCTGATCGGGCCTTTGATGCCGGAGACGGGCCTGCTCATCAACGTCAGTGACATCGACCAGGCCGTGCGCCGGCACGCCGTGCCGGTCTTCACCGAGCGGATCTGCGAGCATCTGCGCCGGGGTGAGCATATCAGCTTTCAGAAGATCGCGCCGATGCTCGTCGCTGCCGGGGAGCGCCTCCGCGACAAGTTCGGGCCGGCGCAAGTGGATCGGCTCACCCTGAAATTGAACCCGTTCAGGAAACTCGCGATGGATACGAAAGAGCCGGGCATGCTGTACTTCAGTGAGAAATTCGAGTTCGCCGCCACACACAAGCTGTGGAACGACAGCTTCTCCGAACAGCAGAACCTCGATGTCTTCGGCAAGTGCGCCAACCCGACCGGTCACGGGCACAACTACCTCGTGGAGGTGACGGCAAAAACGCCTGCCGAGGGGCCGGTCCTGGAGATCGGCCGGTTCGAGCGCATCGTCGATTCGCAGTTGATGGAGTTGTTGGATCACAAGAACCTGAACCTGGACGTCCCGGCGTTCCACGACAGAGTCCCGACGGTCGAGAACATCGCCGTCTTCGCCTGGGAGCATCTGGCGGGCAAATTCGACCCTGCTCAACTTCAGTGCGTCACCGTCTGGGAGTCCGACCGGACGTATTGCTTGTACTATGGCCCGGGGGAGACGGAGCGTACTTCCTCGCCTCACAGGAATATGGTGGCCAGGCTGAAATAGAACAGCAGCGTGAAGATGTCCGCCAAGGCGAGTGTCAGGGGGCCCGCCGCGATCTTCGGGTCCAGGCGCAAGGCGTGCAGGAGCGTCGGCACGCTCACGCCGATCAGGCACGCGCAACACAACGACAGGAAGATGCTCGCTCCGATGACCATCGCCGGCCCCAGCTCCCGGCGCCACAGGATGGTGACGAGGACCACCGTGCCGCCGCAGGCGCCGCCGAGCAGGACCGCGGTGCTCAATTCCCTTTGCAGCATCTTGACGTACCAACTCCACTTGGGCCGGGTCGCCCGCAAGGCCTGGATTGTCACCGCCATGGATTGACTGCTCACGCTTTCGCCAAGACCGAGAATCAGCGTCAGAAAAAAGGCCAGTACGATGCTTTGAGCCAGGGTAACCTCGAACACGCTGGCCAGTAAGGCGCAAATGACGCCGCTGCTGATCGTGGCCAGAAGCCAGGGGAACCGGTGGCGAAACACGCGCACCGACGAGGCGCCGCGGACCTGAGATATACGAAAGCCAATGAGCTCGAAGACCTCGTCCGTTCTCTCGCGCTCGGCAATATCGAAGACCTCCTCGGTAAACGTGGTCACATCCACAAGCCCCACCAGGCGCTGCTGCTCGTCCACGACCGGGAAGGCGAGCAGCCTGTGCATGACGAAGAACTCGCACGCCTCCAGGACCGTGGCCGTGTGCGGGATCGTGATCACCTGCTGAATCATGATGTCCGAAATGCGTTGCTCCAGTCCTGCCAGGAGCAGATGACGAGTCGGCACGACGCCCACGAGACGGTCGTCGGCATCCACGACATAGAAGTAGATGATTCCTTCCCCAATGTCGTGCTGACGAACCGTGCCCATGGCCTGCTGAACGGTGGAGTCCTGTCGCAGCACCACGAAGTCCTTACGGGTGACGGCCGTAACGGGCTGATCCAAATGCGCTATGCTCTGAGCCATCGAGATACCCTGCATTTCCGATGGGCCGGCGCCCGGGAGAACCCCGCGCCGCAAGAAATCCCGAATTTCTTTGAAGAAACTACCCGCTCGTGTAGTCTATTACCACAGGAAAAAGCCTCAGTCCGGTTCATTAGGGGGCTTTTTTGTGGAGTCGGCCATTGGACAGTCTTTGCGGACAATCGATGCAGCTCTGCGGCCCCGGCATCCGCTCCAAGGACGCCTTCGAGGCCTTTGTCAAGGAGCATATGAAGGATGCCTACCTGACCGCGTTGGGTCTGGTCGGCAACCGCGAAGATGCTTTGGAGTTGTCTCAAGAAGCCTTTTATCGGGCCTATAAGAATTTCGACCAGCTCAATTCCAAGAGCAAGCTCTTCCCCTGGTTCTATCAAATCCTTCGGAACCTGTGTTTCAGCCATCTTCGCAAGAGGCGGGTCCGCCGGGCCCACGAAACCCCCAATGCGGAGGACGGAGGACAGAGAACGGAGGACGGAAACAGCAGCGGTCATCCGGATGAGGTGACGGATCATTTCGACCCGGGGGTGATCGCAGAGAGAAACGAATCCAAGGATCGCATCTGGAGGGCGATCGGCCGGCTCGACGACAAGCACCGGGAGGTAATCATGCTGCGGCATTTTCAGAACCTGTCCTACGATGAAATGGCGAGGTTGCTCTTCTGCAACCGGGGGACAGTGACCAGCCGGCTGTTCTACGCCCGCCAGAGGCTCAAGGAAATACTGGAACACGAGACGGGCTCCCCAGGCACAAACGTGGCGAGGGCTTCCAGCCCTTGCGATCTCGACGCCGGGCGAGGCTCGGCACACGGGATTTCTCCCGAGCGGGAATACAAGGGCGGGACGCCCTCGCCACGTCGCGTTTCGGGGCCCCAGAAAGGAGGTCAGATGTTATGACCTGCCAGGATCACAAAGACCTCATGATGGCCTACTTGGACAACGAGTTGAATGAGGAGCAAAGGCGAGCCTTCGAAGAGCATGTGGCATCGTGTCCCGAATGTGCGAGAGACGTGGAGGAATTTGGGAGACTCAAGCAAATGACAGACTGCGTGGTGTTCGTGGAGCCGGAGGACCGTGTCTGGGACCAGTACTGGGGTAACGTCTACAACCGCATCGAGCGCGGCACGGGATGGATTCTCTTGTCCGTGGCGGCGATCGCCCTGCTGATCTTCGGGGGCTTCGAGCTCATCGAGGCTGTCATCGAGGACCCTGCCATAAGCGTCCTGGCGAAAGCCGGCCTGCTGGCCCTTCTCGGCGGGCTGGCGATCCTATTTGTCTCGGTCTTGCGCGAAAGGATTTACTTCTGGAGCAAGGACCGCTATAAAGACGTCAGGAGATAAGCCATGTTGCTGTCAACGACTGATACCATACCCGGAAAGAGCATCGTCAGGCATATCGGCCTGGTGCGGGGCAACACGATCCGCGCCAGGCACTTCGGCAGGGACATCCTGGCGGGCCTGCGGAACCTCGTCGGCGGGGAGATCGCCGAGTACACGAAACTGATGGGGGAATCGCGGGAACAGGCGCTCGACCGGATGATCGAGGAGGCCCGCAAGGTGGGGGCCAACGCGGTGGTGGGGGTCCGGTTCTCGACTTCCGAGGTGATGGTGCACGCCGCCGAGATCCTTGCGTACGGCACGGCGGTGGTGGTCGAATAGGAATCCGTAGCTCTTCGTGAAAGGGGACATCGCTGAAGAGTGTACGAAGAGGCGTGTTGATTGCCGCTGTGCTTTGTCCCATCCTGTCGGCGGTTCCCACGGGGGCGCCGCGCAGGCCACCAGCGAGGATTTCGCGCGGGATGTCCTGGCCGGGGTCGAGTACCTCCTGACCCGCCGTGAGATCGATCCCAATCGGATCGGTCTGATCGGTCACAGCGATGGAGGCAACATCGCTCCCCTCGCGGCCGTCGATTCGAACGACGTGGCGTTCATCGTTCTGATGGCCGGCTCCGGCGTGACCGGCGACCTGGTTCTCGAAGGGCAAATCGCGGCTCTGCTGAAAGTCGGAGGGGCGGACCAGGCTACGATCGACGCCGCGATCCAGGACCATAGACGCAGGATGGATGTTATCAAGAACGAAACGGATCCAAACCTGGCCCAAGAGAAGCTCCGTGCCGTCGGGGTGGACTCCCTGTCGAGATTCGAGGAGAAACAGAGGCAGGCCATCCCGGACTACGAGGGTTATGTGGATTCCCAGGTTCAGATGCTGACCTCCAGGTGGTACTACTTCTTCGTCACCCACGACCCAAGGGAGACACTGCGAGAGGTCAAATGCCCGGTCCTGGCGCTCAACGGTGAGCTTGACCTGCAGGTGTTGGCCAAGGTGAACCTGCCGGTCATCGAACAGGCCCTGCGCGAGGGGGGTAATCCTGACTTCACCGTCAAGGAACTGCCGAGACTGAACCATCTGTTCCAGACGGCCGAGACGGGAGCAATCGAAGAGTACGCGCGGATCGACGAGACCCTGTCCCCACTGGCTCTGGAGACCATCGGCCAATGGATCGAGGGTGTCTTGCCGCGTGGCAGGCAGCCGTGAGTCGTGAATTCACAGCATGACGAGGCTGATGGCCATGACCAGCATGCCGAGGACGATGCCGCTGATGACCAGGTGTCCGTGGCCGTAACGGTGCGCCATGGGCAGCAGTTCATCCAGGGAGATGTAGATCATGATGCCGGCCACAAAAGCCAAGGTTCCCGCCAGCACGGTGGGCGTCAGGAAGGGCATCAGCAGCAGGTAGCCGATCACGGCACCCACCGGCTCCGCTATCCCGGACAGGAACGAGTAGACGAATGCTTTGTTCCGGTTCGACGTCGCGTAGAAAATAGGCACCGATACGGCGATTCCTTCCGGGATATTGTGGATCGCTATGGCAATGGCGATGAAGGCACCGAGCCGCACGTTGCTCAGGGCGGAGGCAAACGTGGCCAGTCCCTCCGGGAAGTTGTGAATCCCGATGGCCAGCGCCATCATGACGCCGGTCCGCATCAACTGGCGCTCCTCGTGCGGACCTCTGGGCTCATCCAGACCTTCGAGATTATGGGGATTCTCCGGCTCCGGGACAAGCAGGTCGACAATCCCGATGAACGCTATGCCGAGGAAGAAGAAGAACACACCCTGTGGCTCCCCCACCCTGCTGATGGCGCTGGGCAGCAGCTCCATGAAGGAAACGTAGATCATGACGCCCGCCGACAGCCCGAGGGAGAATGCCAGGTAGGAGATCTTCGGCCGTCGGATGAAATAGGCGATGGCGCTGCCAATCCCGGTGGACAATCCCGCCAGCAGTGTCAAGCCCAAAGCCGCAGTAACGTTCTGTGACGCAGCCATCCCACACCCAAGCAAGAACCACGCTGCCTTACGGTTGCGTGCGTGAACAGTATAAGCCCAGGCGCACGGCTTTGGCAAACGGGTTTCTGGCGGGCGACTCAGGCGGGTGCGACTACGTTTCGCGGCGGTCCCCGTGCCTTTGTCATGCTGAGCGAAGCGAAGCATCCGGGCCGTGAATGCAACCAGCGCCTGCTATCACGCTCGGCCCAGATCCTTCGCTGACGCTCAGGATGACAGAGGCGCATACAGCTCCCATGAGACTTGGTCGCACGCGGCGCCTGTTCATGTCATTGCGAGGAGCGAAGCGACGAAGCAATCTCAACCTTCGTGACGGGAGATTGCGTCGCTTCGCGCGCAATGACATGTTGTAGCGGCTCTCTCTCGAGGGTGGCACGCCGGCTCATCGGGCTGTCATGCTATTGGCCCAAAGCGACAAATGCCGGGGGTATGGGGACGGCGTCCCCAAGAGCTGCGTCACATCCATCCAACCCGATTGTGTGCGTGCTACCGTGGGGGGGGCCTCAGTGGTTGCCCTCGCTGGAGAGGTACTTGACCATGTTGCCTATGACGGCTTTGGCGTCTCCGAAGACCATCAGGGTCTTGTCGGCATAGTAGAGCTCATTCTCGATGCCGGCGAACCCGGGGTTCATCGTCCGCTTGATGGCGAGGACCGTCTTCGCTTTGTCGGCCTCGATGATGGGCATGCCGTAGATGGGACTGTTCTTGTTCGTGCGGGCGGCGGGGTTGACCACGTCATTGGCGCCCACGACGAGCACGACGTCCACTTGTGGCATTTCAGGATTGATGTTCTCCATTTCCACGAGGTCCGTGTAGGGGATGTTGGCCTCGGCCAACAGGACGTTCATGTGTCCGGGCATCCGGCCCGCCACCGGGTGGATGGCGAATTTCACGGCGATCCCGCGCTTGGTGAGCTGGTCGTAGAGCTCACGGACGCGGTGCTGGGCCTGAGCGACGGCCATGCCGTAACCCGGCACGATGACCACGGTGTTGGCCTGTTCCATGATCTGGGCCGCCTCTTCCGGCGTCGCGGACTTCACCGTCTTCTTGGTGGCTTCGGCAGCGACCGCCTCCACGCGGCCGAATGCCCCGAACAGCACGTTGGCGAAGCTGCGGTTCATCGCCTTGCACATGATGATCGAGAGAATCAGACCCGATGAGCCGTCGAGCGCCCCGGCGGTGATCAGGAGCTTGTTGTTCATGACGAAGCCCATTGCCACCGCAGAGAGCCCCGCATACGAGTTCAGGATGGAAATGACGGTCGGCATGTCCGCGCCGCCGATGGGCATGATCAGCAGGACGCCGAACACCAGCGCCAGAACGATGATGATGGGGAAGATGAATGTGTAATTCACGTCAATCGTCAGCACGATGGAACCGAGCAGGGCGACGCCGAGGAGGCTCAGGTTGATAACGTTCTGGCCCTTGTAGGTGATAGGGCGCGTGGGAATGATCTCCTGCAACTTGCCGGCGGCCATGAGACTGCCGGTGAACGTCAGGAATCCCAGGAGCACCTCCGCGCACAGTGCGGCGGTGCGGAAGTGGCTCAGTTCGAGTCCCGGCTCGGTGAAGCTGAGGTAGAATTCCGCGACTCCCACCAGCCCGGCCGCCAAACCGCCGAAGGAGTGCGAGAGGGCCGTTCGCTGTGGCACGGCGGTCAGCGGCACCATGGACAAGGGCACGCCGAGGACGGTGCCGATCACGACGGCCAACGCGATCCATTTGTAGTGCGGCGTGATGATCGTCGGATCGATCAGGGTCCCGATGACCGCCAGCAGCATCGCGGCAACTCCGGCAAATACGGCCCGGCGGGCGGTCTCGGGGCTGTTCATCCATTTCAGGGAGAAGATGAATAGTGCCGTGGCAATGAGATAGACGATGTGGATCCAGGTATTCATGCCTTGCTCCCCTCCCGCTTCTTGAACATCTTCAGCATGCGGTCGGTGAGCAGGAAGCCGCTGACGATGTTGGTGACCGAAGCGGCAATGGCGATCATGCCCAGAATATTGAACCTGAACGATGCATGCTCCCGGCCGGCGATCAGAATGGACCCCACCACGGCGATCGCCGAGATGGCGTTGGTCAGAGACATCAGCGGCGTGTGCAGCAATCGCGAGACACGCCGGATCACGTCCAGGCCAACAAACGTGGCCAGCATGAAGACGAAAAGTGTCGTGATGTAGTCCACGCCCGGCTCGGAGACCTGCTCGGCGGCCTTCGGTATCGGCTCGACGGCCGTCTGCGCCGTGATGCCGGCAGTACCGCTAATGGCCAGCACGGCCAAGACCATCAAGAACCCGTAGAACAGTGAACGTCTCATAGAATCCCTTTGAAGTCGCGAGTTTCACGTTTGAAATATGTCATTGCGAGCGAAGCGAAGCAATCTCCCATCACGAGGGCTTGAGATTGCTTCGTCGCTGCGCTGCTCGCAATGACATTCTTCACACTTTCAACTTCACACTTCCAACTTACTTTCAACTTACCCTTTCGCCGCCTGACCGCGCACTTGCCCATCGTGCGTCACGAGGCAGCCCTGAATGATCTCATCGTCGAGCTTGAGGACGAAGCGGCTCGCTTCCTTGTCCCAGAACTCCTCGATCAGGCTCAGCAGGTTGGTGGAATAGACCTTGCTGGCGGGGATGGGCACGCGCCCTGCCAGGTTGGCCAGGGCGACGATCTTCACGCCGTCCCTGTCGGCGATCTGATCGAAGACCGAGCCCTCCACATTGCCGCCGCTTTCGAT
>Ga0154637_1128_pt4 | contig 13340 bp, 10 predicted proteins | sample Rifle2008BG13ft_FD_116066 | JGI IMG/M metagenome (GOLD analysis project Ga0154637, IMG submission 116066) | Planctomycetes bacterium RBG_13_62_9 | reverse complement strand
GTCAACGAGAGCAGGCGATTCTCATCTCGTGCGATCTGCTCTACATCCGGAAATCGGTTCAGGACGCGCTCCAGCAGGCGATCAAGGACAAGCTGCCTGACTTCGACGTAGAGAAGCTCTTTCTGAACGCCACCCACACGCACACGGGGCCGGGCTTCGCCGACGAGGATTTCGGGACCCTCTATGATGTCAGCGGGGACGAGGGCGTGATGAAGGCATCTGAATACGCGGAGTTCTTCGTGGCGCGAGTGGCCAGGGCCGCCATTGAGGCCTGGCAGAGCCGCAAGGCCGGCGGCATGAGCTGGGCACTCGGCCACGCCGTGGTCGGGATGAACCGCCGGGCACACTACTTCAACGGCTCAAGCATCATGTATGGCCAGACCAACCGGCCCGACTTCGCCAATCTCGAAGGCTATGAGGATCATGGCGTCGAGATGCTCTTCTTCTGGGGCCAGGACAAGGCGCCGACCGGAATCGTTGTCAATATCGCCTGCACCGCCCAGGAGACCGAAGGATTGAGTGAGATCTCGGCCGATTTCTGGCATGATGTGCGAGTGGAGATCAAACGAAGGTTCTCGAGAGGTGTTTTCGTCCTGCCGCAATGCGCGGCTGCCGGAGACCTGTCGCCCCATTTGCTCTTTCGCTCCCGTGCGGAGGAGGCGATGCGACAGAAAAGGGGCCTGTCCCGCCGCCAGGAGATCGCACGCCGGATCGTCGATGCCGTTGAGAGCGTCCTGCCCTTGGCCGGGCAGGACATCCAGACCAGTGCGATTTTCAAACACGTCGTGGCGAAGGTCGATCTTCCGCCGCAGGACCCTCCTGTTCTGCCCTTCTATGCCACGGACACGATCGCACCAATCGAGTTGCACGTCATGCGTCTGGGCGACGTTGCGATGGCGACCAATCCCTTCGAGCTCTACCTGGACTACGGCATCCGGATCCAGGCAAGGAGTCCGGCGGTCCTGACCTTCCTGGTCCAGTTGTCCTGTCAGCACTGCGGCTATCTGCCGACGGAGAAAGGCGTCCAGGGAGGCGGGTACAGCGCAGACAAATACGTCGTCGGTCCCAAGGGCGGACAGGTCCTGGTGGAGGAGACTGTCAAGCAGTTGAACGCACTATGGAATTGAGCAGGGAAGAAATCGTTGGGGAGAATCGAACATGTCGATGCGAAGAACAGTCGTTGTGAATGCCGCTTTGGTTTTGCTTTTGACGACCGCGAATGCCGTCGCGTCGGACTGGCCCACGTACCGGCGTGACATCGCCCGCACGGGTTGCACAGAGGAATCTCTGGACTCGTCCCTGGTGCTGCGCTGGTCGTGCACGTCGCCGCATGAGCCCAAGCCCGCGTGGCCCGGTCCCGGCTCGCGCCCTCGTGAAGGTTTCGTCCTGCGCCACCGCGTGGACTTCGACGATGCCTTTCAGGTCGTGGCCGCAGGCGGCCGACTGTACTTCGCGTCTTCGATTGACGACAGGGTCTATGCCTTGTCGGCCGATACCGGCGAGGAGGTCTGGTCGTTCTGTACCGGCGGCCCGGTCCGCCTGGCCCCAACGATCTGGAATGGCCGGGCGTTCGTGGGCTCGGATGATGGCTGGGTCTACTGTCTGAGCGCCGAGACGGGCGACCTTCTATGGAAGGTGCGCGGTGGACCGGCGGATGAGAGGCTCCTCGGTCACGGGAGAATGATCTCGCGTTGGCCGATTCGCACGGGCGTGCTCGTCGATGACGGAATCGCGTACTTCGGTGCGGGCGTGTTCCCCCACGAGAACGTCTACCTCATGGCCGCTCGCGCCGAGGATGGGAAGGTCGTCTGGCGAGACGACACGATCAGCGAGGCCGACGCCTATCAGAACGAGTTCTCCCCGCAGGGTTACCTGCTCGCGACGGCGACGCGGTTGTTCGTGCCTAGTGGCCGGGCACTGCCCGTGGGTTTCAACAAATCGACCGGGCAACTTGCCTTCAGCCGCAAATATGGCTGGAGAGGCGAGGAGGCCGGCGGCAATATCGGTGGGACATACGCCCTGCTGGCGGACAATCAAATCTACACCGGCACGCAGGAGCACATGTTGGCGCTCGATCAGGAGACCGGCAGGGCTGGTTTCGCATGGTTTCCCGGCAGGCGGCTGACCGTCTCCGGGAACATGGCCTATATGGCCAGCGGCAAGGAGATCCTCGCCATCGACCGGGCCGCGTACGCCGAGGCGAGCCGACGCCGTAACTCGCTCGAATTCAAGATCAAGACCCTGCGGACCCAATTGACTTCCGCGGCAGCCAACGCACGCGAGAAGATCCGGCAGGACCTCGATCAGACGACACAGCAGTTGGCACAGCACAAACGCGAGAAGGTCGAGCCGGCCGTCAAGTGGCAGGTGGCATGCCCACACGATGCCGAGCTGATCGTGTGCGAGAACCTGGTCGTGGTCGGCGGACAGGATGAGGTCTGTGCCTTCAGCCGAGACAATGGCGATTGCGTCTGCAAGGCCAAAGTTGAGGGCAACGCCCGCAGCCTGGCCATCGCAGATGGGCATCTGTACGTCAGCACCGACAAAGGCCGGATCTATTGCTTTGCCGCGAAGCGAACGAATGACAGTGGCAGCCGTGTCGTCAGGCACAGTAAGCCCCCCATCAGCGCGCCCTATCCGCAAGATGAGCTGACCCCTGTCTATCGTGCGGCGGCTGAGGCAATCATCATGGAGACCGGCGTGACCAAAGGCTATTGCCTGGTGCTCGGCGCCGAGCAGGGTCGCCTGGCCTTCGAATTGGCCAAGCGAACGGAACTGCACGTCATCGGGATCGAGCCCGATCCGTCGAAGGTGAAGACAGCGCGTGCGGCCCTCGATTCCGCCGGCGTGTACGGTTCCAGGGTTGTCATAGACCAGGGGGATCTGTCCGCCCTGCCCTACTCGAACTACTTCGCCAATCTGATCGTCTCCGACAGCCTGCTGCTCACCGGTAGAATTCCGGGCGACTCCGCCCAACTGGCGCGACATTTGAAGCCATGTGGCGGCGTCATCTGCCTGGGCATGCCGGCCAACAGGCTCGCAAAGCAGAGTGTGCTGTCCGCCGCCGGACTGACCGGCTGGCTGGACAGCTTGCAGTTGGGTCGCAGCCGTATCCGTGAGACAAATGGTCTATGGGCGGTCCTGAAGCGAGGGACATTGCCCGGCGCGGGCCAGTGGACGCACCAGTACGCCGACGCGGGCAATACGACATGCAGCAATGATCGCGTCTTGGGCGGGCCGCTCGGACTGCTGTGGTTTGGCGAGCCGGGCCAGGCGCCCATGGTCAATCGGCACGATGCGGCCGCCGCACCACTGGCGGTGAACGGCAAGCTGTTCATCCAGGGCGAGAACATTGTCATGGCATACGATTCATACAACGGCGCCCTGCTGTGGCAGCGCGAGATCCCGGGCGCGATGCGGACCCGACTCAAGGCGCGCGAGTGCGGAAACCTGGCGGCCTCGGACGATAGCTTCTTCGTCGCCGTCGGCGACAAGTGCCTCCGGCTTGACACCGAGACAGGTAAGACACGCGCCACATACCCCCTGCCCGCTCAGGGGGACGACAAGGCATCCCACTGGGGCTTCCTCGCCTATGCCGACGGCGTCCTGTACGGAAGCCCAGCCCGGCAGCTCGGCGTATCCGAGAAGGTTTTCGCCATCGATATCGCTACCGGCGAGGTCCTGTGGCAACATGCCGGCAAGAACATCGTGAACCTGACCATCGCCCTCGGTGATGGATGGCTGTTCTTCGTCGATAGCTCCCTGACGCCGGAACAGAGGGAGAGCCTGCTGCGGCAGGACAAGACTCGCCTCGCGAGCCTCACGAGCGAGGAGGCCAGGCAGGCCGAGGCCGCCCTGAAGAAGCTCGACGTCCGCATGGCCACGGCCCTCGACGCCCGGACGGGCGGGAGGCTCTGGGAGACGCCCGTCGATGTCACGGATTGCAGCGGCATCGGCATCGGGGGCGGCGAGCTCACCGCCATGTACCATGACGGCGTCGTGGTCCTGTGCGGCGCCAACGCCAACGGTCACTACTGGAAGCAGTTCCTCGCCGGACAGTTCTCCGAGCGGAGGCTGGTCGCCCTTTCCGGCCGGACGGGCGAGACCCTGTGGGCACGAGACGCCAACTACCGGCATCGCCCCGTGCTCGTCGGCGGCGCAGTCATTGCGGAGCCTTGGTCCTTCGATCTCAAGACCGGCCGGCAGAAGACCCGTCCCAACCCCATCAGTGGTATCGAGACCCCCTGGCAATTCCTGCGACCAGGTCATCACTGCGGCGCGATCTCCGCCTGTTCGCAGATGCTCCTGATGCGCTCGGGCTTCACCGCCTACTACGATCTGCTCGAAGACACCGGCATCCGCCATTTCGCCGGACAGAGGGCAGGCTGCTGGATCAACGCCATCGCCGCCGATGGGCTGGCCCTCGTCCCGGAGGCCAGTGCGGGCTGCATCTGCCTGTACCCCATCGTCTGCTCGCTCGCGCTGGAACCCCGTCCGGATCACTATCGGTGGGGAATCTACAGTGCCAAGAATGCCAATACCCCCGTCCAGCAACTGGCGGTCAACTTCGGCGCACCGGGTGACATGCGCGATTCTCAAGGAAAGCTGTGGCTCGGGTATCCTCGCCCGAATCTGCCGGCGGATAGAGCAGCGATGGGTCTGTCCCTCGATGTGAAGGTGGAATTCTCCCCCGGCGGTCAGTACGTCAGTAACAGCAGTGGGCTGGATCGCCCACAGGTGGGCACGTCCTTCGCGCGGGACCTGAAACGATGTGTCATTCCGCTACGAAGCGATGTCAACGAGCCGGGCGAGTACATTGTTCGACTCTATTTCCCGGTACGGAGCGATGCCGAGATGAAGAATGCCCGTTTCGACATCAAGCTGCAAGGGAACGTCGTTGCTAGCGCTGAGGATCTCCCGAGAAGCACCCCTCTGGAATTCACCGGCATCCGCGTGGACCGCGACCTGGAGCTCGAGTTCCTCCGCCCGAACGATGCGACTGTGCCTGCCCTGAGCGGCATAGAGGTGCTTTGCACGAGCCCTCGCACCACCGCAACGCCCGCGCAGGTGGCCCAACGATAGTCCTGCGAACCTTCCTTGCATTTTCTCGAAATGCCTGTACCATTTGCGAACAGGAAATGCAGCTGTGCACACCGTCGCATTCGCACGGTCGAAAGGAATCGGTGTGCACAGCACACCCTACGATACTGACAACTGAGAACTGGGAACCGTACATGGGAATATTCTCCAAGACAGCGGAATATCTGAAAGAACGGCTGGGCAAGACCCGCAGCAAGATCAGCAGTTCGCTCTCGGCGGTCCTGAGCCTGGGCCGTAAGATCGACGACCAATTGCTCGACGAGCTGGAGGAGACGTTGATCAGCGACGATCTCGGGGTCGAGACGACGGAGCGGATGATCACCGAGCTGCGCGAGGCGTACCGCAGCCGCAAGATCTCCAAGTCCGAGGAAGTGATTCCGTTCCTCAAGGAGAATATCAAGAGCTATTGGCCACACGTTGACAGGCAACTGCGCGTCGCCCAAAGCGGCCCGACGGTGATCCTCGTCGCCGGTGTCAACGGGACCGGCAAGACCACGAGCATCGCCAAACTGGCCTACATCCTCAATCGCAGCGGCAAGAAGGTCATCGTGGCGGCGTGCGATACGTTCCGGGCCGCGGCGGTCGAGCAATTGTCGATCTGGGCCGAACGAATCGGCGTCCAGATTGTCAAGCACCAGACCGGCAGCGACCCCGCCGCCGTCGCCTTCGACGCGTGTGAAGCGGCGGCGGCCCGCGGCGCGGATATCCTGATCCTCGACACCGCCGGCCGGCTGCACACGAAAAAGGACCTGATGCTACAGCTCACGAAGATCCGCGACGTCGTCGCCAAGAAGATCCCCGGCGCGCCGCACGAGGTGCTGCTCGTCCTGGATGCGACGACCGGGCAGAACGCCATCTCGCAGGCCCAGTTGTTCACCGAGGCCATCAACGTCACCGGCATCTTTCTGGCGAAGCTCGACGGCACGGCCCGAGGCGGCATCGTGATCGCCATCAAGGAAAGGCTCGACATCCCGGTGAAATTCGTCGGCTTGGGCGAGAAGCCCGAGGACATCGCCGAGTTCGACCCCGCCACCTTCGTCGAAGCCCTCTTCGAGCCGGCGCAGTCAACACAATAGGAGTTGTGAAGGAGGCAAGGCCATGGAGCGTTCCGTCGGCAGATTGTTCACACGGCACCTGGTTCCTACATTCGCCGTGCTCTGGTGCAGCCCAGCAATCGCCGGGACTGAACCCAAGGAGGGCCAGCACTTCCCGCCGTTCATTTGGCCGTCGGAGCCGCCGAGGGATTGTCCCTTCGAGCCCTCGAAGGACATCGTCGGCATCGCCTTCACCGGCGTCCATAGCGACTATCACGTCGCCGATACGTGGTACCCAAGCTGGGCCTCGGACGGCAATCTGTATTCGCCCTGGACGGATGGGTCTACGCCACGAGCCGATGGCTCCCGCGAGAATTCCAACAGCGGAGTCGGCCCGGAGGCAACCACGGGACAGGCCGTCCTGATCGGCGATGACCCGCTGGCTCTGAAGATCGTCAGCCTCGGCCTGACCAAAGGCGACGCATCTCCCTACAAAGGCCGGTACCCTTGCGGCAGTCTCGTCCACAATGGCGTCTGGTACTATGGCACCTACTGCCTGGCCCCGGATGGCATGGTTCGCTACGGCACTCAGGCCTTCAACTGGCCCTGGCTGGGGCCCTTCGTGGGCTTCCGCTACTCCACCGATTTCGGCAAGACCTGGACTGACACGCCGCACATGCCGGCCAAGCCGCTTTTCGGCGAGACGGGCATGTGGGGCTATCCGGTCAAGATCGGCTCCCCCCATTTTGTCGATTTCGGCAGGAACATGGAGCACTCCCCGGACGGCAAGGCGTACCTCGTCGCTCACGGCGCCCCCGAGCCCGACCCGAAGCCACGCTTCGGCAACCTGAGCTGGATCAGCGGCGACCAGATCTACCTGCTGCGCGTCACGCCCAGCATCGCGAATATGAACGACGCCTCCAAGTACGAGTTCTTCGCGGGCCACGACGCCGGCGGCAAGCCGATCTGGACGAGCGATTTCGCCAAGATCCGGCCGCTCATCGACTGGAACAACAACTGCGGCTGCGTCACGATCACCTACAACGCCCCGCTGAAGAAGTACCTCATGTGCGTCACCGACGGCTGGCCCACCTGCGCCAGGATGAACTCCTACATCCTCGAAGCGGACGCCATCACCGGCCCCTGGCGGCTCGTGACCTACATGAAGGACTTCGGCGAACAGGGCTACTTCCTGAACATCCCTACGAAGTTCATCAGCCCCGACGGCCGGACCGCCTGGCTCTGCTACTCCGGCAACTTCGCCAAAGACTGGCGCGGCACCGTCATGCAGGAAAAGCCCCCCGGCAGCCACTACGGCCTCGTCCTCCAGCAAATCCGTCTCCTGGACGAGCCCACCCGCCGGAGATACGCCCGGTAGCTGCGCTGCCTCACGCTCAACACGGAACGCGTCCGAGGAGCAGGACGATGACCACCGGCAGTTGCTGCCGCATCCGCCTTGTGATAGGATGTGATCATGGGCGAGGCCCAGAGGACTTGTTCCTGATCGCCCTGGAATGTGGTCAGAGGTGCAAAACCATGGAAACACAGACTATTACCATTCGTGTCAGCCCGGAAGCAGCGCGTGTCTACAAGACCGCGACCGCCGAACAACAGCGGAAGCTCGAGGTATTGCTGAGCCTGAAACTTGCCGAAGTGGCACGTGCCCCACGACCCTTGGAGGAGGTCATGGATGAGATTGGCCGCAAGGCGCAAGCACGTGGCCTCACGCCGGAAATCCTGGAATCGCTGCTCGATGACTGAGAACGTACGTCACGTTTTCGATACGAATACCCTGGTCAGCGCCCTGCTATTCGCGCATTCAAGACCAGGACAGGCTTTTCGTCACGCTCTGAAACGCGGTCGTGTGCTGTTGTCATCATCGACCATAGAGGAATTGGCCGAGGTGCTCCAGCGTGCGAAGTTCGAGCGGTACGTGACGCCTGCCGAGCGAGAGGAGTTTCTTGCGGCCCTTGTTGAACGAGCGCTCTTCGTGGAGCCAACCGAAGCAGTTCGGGCATGCCGAGACGCGAAAGACGACAAATTCCTGGAGTTGGCTGTCAATGGAGGCGCCTCCTGTATCATCAGCGGCGATGATGATCTTCTGGCACTGCATCCCTTCCGCAACATAGCGATCATGACGCCCGCACAGTTCTTGCGGGTCATCGAGGAAGCGACTGCGGACGGGAAGGCCTGAAGTCCATGCCATCGCTGTGAGCAGGCCGTCACTGGGATTGAATGGGACTAACGGCAACCTATACGAACACCACGATCTCTTCAATGAGAAAGGAATTGCTGTGTGTGCAGGATTGCTCCCCAGGCAAGTAGTCAAGGCTCTGTTCTGTATGTCGGCTGCCATGTGCCACGCGGTGGCGGGGCAAGAGATAGCGGAGGCGAAGGCGGTGCCGCGGTTGCAGGTGGTGCCGCAGACGTATGAGCAGGCGTCGTTTCAGCGAGAGGGGGTGGAGATTACGCGGTATCACTTCGGGGCGGGGCTGGAGCGGCCGTTTCTGTTCCCGGTGATTGGGCCGGCGGGACGGAGCCTGACCAGGATGGGGCATCCGCACGATCCGGAATCGCATAGCCATCACAATTCGGTCTGGATGTCGCACGTCGATGTCGGCGGCGTGGATTTCTGGAGCGACCGACGGCTGGGAATCGTTCGACACAAACGGATTGTCAAGTATGAGGATGAGGGCGAGAAGTCGTACCTCGTAGCGGAGAATGAGTGGGTGGATAAGGATGGCAAGGCGCTGCTGAATGAGACTCGGCAGGTCACCGTCATGCTGCTGGAGGGCAAGGAGTGGCTGCTGGTCATCGATTCGGTGTTCACGGCGAAGGATAAGGCCGTTACGCTGGGCAAGACGCCGTTTGGCTTTCTCGGCGTGCGGATGGCCAAGACCATCGGCGTCAACGACGGCGGCGGTCGCATCCGCAACTCTGAAGGCGGTGTGAACGAGAAGGAGGTCCTCTGGAAGCAGGCCCGGTGGGTGGATTACTCCGGGGCCATCGAAGACGGCAAGATCGAGGGCATCACGCTGTTCGATCATCCCGGCAACCCGAATCACCCGTCCTACTTCCACGTCCGAAACGACGGCTGGATGGGCGCATCGCTGACCTACGACACACCCAGAGAGATTCAGCCCGACCACCCTCTGCACCTTCGATATGGCCTGTACATCCACCGCGAGATGAAGCCCAGGGACACCCTCGAAGCAGTGTGGAAGCGGTTCATCAAGAACGATGAGTCGCCGAAGAAAAACTGAGAAATGCACGTTTTCTCACGATCCTCTCATCTTGTTCGGCTATCCTTATGATGCATATGGAAGTTGGCCTTGCCCGCGGCAGCGGGCCGCAGAAGGGCTGATCGCTTTGTATGAGGAGACGGAAAATGAGACCGAGACACGTGAAAATCGCTGGTGTGCTGATTGTCGTTGGGTTGGCACTGTGCATCGGCGCAGTAGCTACCCAGAAAATCATGGAAAACGAAAGAGAAGTCTCGATTGGCGAGGTGCCGGAAGCCGTCCGCGCCACCATCCTCGCACAGGCCCAGGGCAACGCCATCAACGAGATCGAGATGGAAGTCAAGAACGGCCAAACCATCTACGAAGCGGAAGTGATCATCGGCGGCCGGACCACTGACGTCAAAGTAGCGGCCGACGGTGCTCTGCTCGGCACGGAAGTGGATGACGAAGAAGGCGACGATGATGCCGACGAGGCTGATGTCGAGGAAGATGAGGATGAGGCCGAAGAACTGGTCGCGCTGGCTGAAGTGCCCGGGGCAGTCCAAGCGACCCTTGTCAAAGAGGCCGCAGGAGCCGAGATCAAGGAAATCGAGAAGGAAGACGAAAACGGCCGAGATGTCTATTCGGCCGACGTGATCCTCAACGGCCAGGAAGTCGAGCTCAAAGTGGCTCGCGACGGAACGCTCCTCGGCAAGGAGGTGGACGACGAGGACGAGTAGAGTCGAGAGGCGTGCCGACAGATTGGACTGTCAATAGGAAACATGCACCGCCGGGCTGTGGACCAGCATCGCCCGGCGGTGCTTCGTTGTTACACGTTGCGGATGCGCCTATTACACGTAGGGGCCGTGGCGCGCAGGGTAGCCGTTTGTGAACTCATGCGGGGAACGTCAGCTAAGAAGAATAGCGACCTGTAACGAGATACGGCAGGAACCGGACAGATCGAAGCATCTGCGGGCTGCCGACAATTGTTGATCTTTTTATCATCCAGGAGGTGTGCTATGAGACGTTTGTGGCTTGGCATTGGCATTGGGGCAATTGGCACGGCGATGCTTGCCGTATGCCTCGCTCCCGCCTGGGCGGACGCGGACAAGACATACAATCCTGTCATCGATCCGGCCAATTTTGTAAGCGTGATCGACAATCCGTACTTTCCGTTGACTCCGGGTACGACGTTTACTTATGAGGCCGAGACGGCAGACGGCCTTGAAAGGGATGTGGTCTCTGTTACGCACGACACGAAGGTGATCCTGGGTGTGACCTGCATCGCGGTGACGGACCAGTCAACGCTCGATGGCGTGATCGAGGAGGACACGGTTGACTGGTATGCCCAGGACATAGATGGAAACGTCTGGTACTTCGGTGAGGACACCAAGCAATACGAAAACGGCGAGGTTGTGGGTACAGTAGGCTCTTGGGAAGCCGGTATGAATGGAGCCCAGCCCGGAATCGTCATGCAGGCCGACCCGCAGCCCGGTGCGTCCTATCGTCAGGAGTTCCTGGCAGGCGTGGCTGAAGACATGGGTAAGGTGCTCCGGCTTAATGCTCGCGTGTCCGTCGAGTGGGGCGATTTCGATAGCTGCCTGAAGACCAAGGAGTGGAGCCCGCTGGAGCCTGGTGCCGTCGAGCAAAAGTACTATGCCCAGGGGGTCGGACTGGTCCTGATCGAAGAGCTCAAGGGCAAGACCGTGCGCGTGGAACTTGTAGACGTGACTACGGAATAGGCGGGCTTTTCGCCTGAGGAACGACGACCAGACACGGCGGCGCCGGTGCGCCTATGACTCCTGTGCAGTCGCACTGGCGACACGGCAAGGCCTCCGCACCACGTGTGACAAGTGCAGTCAGCAAGGTTATGATTGACGGTGCATGAAACAGCACGCATGGCCCGCGGGGGCATGCCGTGCATTCTCATCTCGGTGTATGATGCGCCTACTGGTGGTGGAAGATTATCGGCCTCTGCGGGAATCGCTGAGAAAAGGCCTGGGCGAAGCCGGCTTCGCGGTGGATGCCACAGGCGACGGACAGGAGGGTCTGTGGTACGCGATGAGCAATGAGTATGATGTGATTATCCTCGACCTCATGCTGCCCGGCCTGAATGGTCTCGAAATCCTCCAGAAGCTCCGAAGCGAAGGCCGCGAGGCCAGTGTCCTGATCCTGACGGCCAAAGACACGGTGCAGGACCGCGTCACCGGTCTGGACCTCGGGGCTGATGATTACCTGGTCAAGCCGTTCGCATTCGAGGAACTCCTGGCACGCGTTCGCGCGCTGTTGCGCCGCAGTTATCAGGAGAAGAACCCCTGTGTCGAGATCGAGGACCTGCGGATCGATCTGACCACCCAGAGAGTCTGGCGCGGGCAGGAGGAGATACAGCTCACCTCCCGGGAGTACGCTCTTCTCGAGTATCTGGCGATGCAGACCGGCCGAACGGTCTGCCGTACAGACATATGGGAACACCTCTACGAGTTCGACTCGTCGGCGTCCAGCAACGTGGTGGACGTCTACGTCGGCTATCTGCGAAAGAAAATTGAGCGGCCGGACAGACCTGCCCTGATCCACACGATCCGGGGTCGGGGCTATATGTTGGGAGTGAAGTCGTGATGCGATCCCTTCGAGCCCGGTTGCTCGCGGGCGTCATCGGCGGAATGATCCTGCTGCTGACGGTTTTCAGTCTGCTTCTCTACGCAGTGATCTCCGGCGCTCTGATCAATCAGTTCGACACGTCGCTGGCTTCGGTCGCCCAGATCCTGGCCGCCTCGGTCGAGAGCGATGAGGACGAGATCGAGCTCGAGATGCAGAGGACGCCGGAGCTTCAAGACGCGGGACGGCCCACTTACTATCAGATCTGGGGGCCCGACGGACAAGTTGTGGCGAAATCCCCCCTGCTGGGTACCCATAGTCTCTTGTGGGTCGAGGCCTTCGTCCAAACGCCCGTCTTTCGGACGTCGCGAGACGCAGACGGCAAGCCTCAGCGAACCATCAGCCTGAAGTTCGTCGCGCGGGCCCCGAACAACGGCGAAGTGGATGACTCCCGGGCGACAGAGGAGCGATTGTTCACCCTGGCGGTTGCGCGGGATGCCGGCGATTTGCAGGGACAACTGCGATTCCTGCGATGGCTTCTCGTGATTGCGTCGGTCGTGGTGATCGCATTGTCCTTCCTGATCGGCGAGTTGATCGTCAGGCGGGGCCTTCGCCCCTTGGGCTCCCTCGCCGCCGAGATCGCGGCCATCCGCGCGGATACCCTGACAACCCAGATCGGCGGCGCGTACGTGCCCTCTGAAGTGATCCCGATTCGGGACCGTCTTAACGAGTTGCTGTCTCGGCTGGAGGCGTCCTTCAACCGAGAACGACAGTTCAACGCCGACGTCGCCCATGAGCTGCGGACCCCTCTGGCCGGGATTCGCTCGACAATAGAGGTGACGCTTACCCGCAACCGGGAGGCAGCCGAGTACCGGACGGCCCTCGGTGACTGTCTCGAAATCACACAGGGCATGCAGTCCGTGGTCAACAATCTGCTCCTGCTCGCCCGGGTGGACGCTCGGCAAATCAGCTTCCAAAGAGAGCTGATCCAACTGGCCGGCCTGGTCAATTCGTGCTGGCATTCCTTCGCAGATAGAGCACATAATCGGCAAATCGTCTTTGAGAATCGCGTTCCTGTCGAGGTGACCTGTCAATCAGATTCCGAGCACTTGTCCATGGTCTTCTCGAACCTCCTGGGCAACGCTGTCGAGTACGCCGACGAGGGAGGACGCATCTGGACGACTGCCCGAACGACCGACGATTCGACCATCATCACGGTCTCCAACACCGGCTGCCGATTGACTGAGGAGCAGGTCTCACACGTATTCGACTGCTTCTGGCGAGGCGATGCGTCGCGTCCGGGCACAGGGACGCACTGCGGCGTGGGCCTGGCTTTGACCCAGCGGCTCGTCGAAGCATTGGGCGGCCACGTCGCTGCCGAGCTTCAGGA
>Ga0154637_1112_pt8 | contig 15227 bp, 14 predicted proteins | sample Rifle2008BG13ft_FD_116066 | JGI IMG/M metagenome (GOLD analysis project Ga0154637, IMG submission 116066) | Planctomycetes bacterium RBG_13_62_9 | reverse complement strand
AGGTCCGGCTCAACGCCTCGATGACGCAGAACGTCGTCACCTACACGGTCGAGATCATCACGGACAATTCCACGGGCCGGCTGCTGCCGTACCTGACGGCCAACGTGCAGTTCGAGCTCAGCCGCAAGGCGGATGTGCTGATGGTTCCGAACGCCGCACTGCGCTGGATGCCGGCGCCCGACCAGATCGCCCCCGCGTTCCGCACCATACAGAAGACGGAGGACGGAGGACAGAAGACAGAGAACGGAAAACAAACGACCGAAGCCCTCCGTCCTCCGTCCGCCGTCGTCCGTCCTCAGGCTCCCGGCGCCGGCCGCGGCACCCTCTGGGTGATCGAAGGCAAATACGTCAAGCCCCTTCCTGTTCGCACCGGCCAGAGCGATGGCTCGAATACCGAAGTCGAGGGCGAAGGTGTGGTCGACGGACTCCAGATCGCCACGGGTGTGCAGGCGCAGGCCATGGCCGGGACCGATTCCACGAACCCGTTCGCACCGAGGTTCCCGCGCGGACCGCGCAGCGGCGCACGCGGTGCGGGTGGCGCAGGCGGTCCGGGCGGTCCGCCGCCTCGGTAATGGCTTGGAATGGAGCGAAGCTCTCATGGACTTCATCGACTTGCGTGACATCCAGAAGACCTACTACATCGGCGACATCGCGGTGCCGGTGCTCAAGGGGGTCTCGCTGACCGTTTCTCACGGCGAGATGGTCGCCCTGATGGGGGCCTCCGGGTCGGGCAAGAGCACCCTGATGAACATCCTGGGCTGCCTGGACCGGTCCTCCGCCGGCGAGTACTGGCTCGACGGGCAGGAGGTCTCGCGCTTGACGGCCGATCAGCGGGCCATGATCCGCAACCGCAAGCTCGGCTTCGTGTTTCAGAATTTCAACCTGCTGCCGCGCACGAGCGCCCTGGAGAACGTGGCAATGCCGCTGACGTATACGGCGGATCTATCCGACCGCGAGGCCCGGCAACGCGCGCGCGAGGTCCTCGTGCGAGTGGGTCTGGAGGATCGCCTCGACCACGAGCCCTCCCAGCTCTCCGGCGGCCAGCAGCAGCGGGTCGCCATTGCGCGGGCGCTCGTGAATCATCCGCCGCTCTTGTTCGCGGATGAGCCGACGGGCAACCTCGACTCCCACACGAGCGAGGAGATCCTCCGCATGTTCGTGCAGCTCAACGAGGCCGACGGAATCACGATCATCATGGTCACGCACGACAGCGAAGTGGCCCGCCACGCCCGGCGGATCATCCACATTCACGACGGCGTGATCGTCAACGGCGCCGCCGGCGGACTGAGGACGCCGGACGGCGGACGGAAGACAGGGGACAGAGGGCGCAAAACGTAAGACAGAGGACGGAAATGTGTCATGCCGAGCGAAGCGAACCATCTGGCCTGCGGAGGGGAAGGTTGCGACGCAACCAGAGCGTATCCTCATGCGGTGGCCAGATCCTTCGCTTCGCTCAGGATGACGAATAGGCTGTCCTGCAGGGGCAGCGGCGAAGTCTACTTTCTGCGGGGACGGTCAGGTCCAGCACATAAGGATGAAGTATGAAATCGTTTCGCACCATTCGAACCGCGTTGAAGGCGCTGCGTCGCAATCCGATGCGGGCCCTGCTGACGACGCTCGGCATCGTCATCGGCGTGGCGGCGGTCATCGCCATGATGGAGATCGGCCAGGGCTCCTCGGCGGCTATCCAGAAGTCGATCTCCAGCATGGGCGCCAACGTCGTGCTGGTCATGCCCGGCACGGCCACCAGCAGCGGCATCAGCTTCGGCAGCGGCAGCATCACCACGCTGACACCCGGGGACGCCGAGGCCATTATCCGGGAGTGCCCGGCCGTACACGCCGTGGCGCCGGCCGTCCGCGCACGCGTCCAGGTCGTCTACGGCAATCGCAACTGGGTCCCCTCGTCCATGTACGGCACGACCCCGCCGTTCCTCAACATCCGTGACTGGACCATCGTCGACGGAGAGCCCTTCACCGACCGCGACGTGCTCAACGCCAACAAGGTCTGCGTGGTCGGACAGACGCTCGTCCGCGAGCTGTTCGACGGGGCCGCGCCCGTCGGCAAGGAGATCCGGGTCAAGAATGTCGCGTTCCGCGTGGTGGGCGTGCTCGGCAGCAAGGGGGCCAACATGATGGGCATGGACCAGGACGACATCCTTCTGGCCCCGTGGACCACGATCAAGTACCGGGTCACCGGCTCGACCCTGCAGTCGGCCAACCAGAGCGCCGCCGGGGCGGCCAGCAGCTCCGTGAATACGCTGAGCAACCTCTATCCCGGCGGGCAGCCGAGCCTCTATCCGCAGCGGTCGGAGCTCCAGGCGGCCAACAACCCGATGCCCGTGCGGTTCACGAACATCGACCAGGTCCTGGTCGCCGCCCGCAGCGGGATCGAGATCCCGACGGCCATCGAGCAGATGACCGCTCTCCTGCGCGAGCGGCATCACATCCGCGCGGGCGAGGCCGACGATTTCACCATCCGCGACATGACGGAGATGAGCAACACGCTGACATCCACGTCGCGCCTGATGACCAACCTGCTGCTGTGCGTGGCCATGATCTCGCTGGTGGTCGGCGGCGTCGGCATCATGAACATCATGCTGGTCTCCGTCACCGAGCGGACGCGGGAGATCGGGCTGCGCATGTCGGTGGGAGCCCGGGCCCGCGACATCCTCCGCCAGTTCCTGGTGGAGGCGGTCGTCCTGTGCCTGGTCGGCGGGGCGGTGGGCATCCTGCTCGGCCACGGCGGCTCGACCGTCGTGCGGATGGTGCTGCGCTGGCCGGTGCAGACCTCGCCCGAGGCGATTGCCGCGGCGGTGCTCGTCTCGGCCGGCGTGGGGATCGTCTTCGGCTACTACCCGGCCTGGAAGGCCTCCCGGCTGGACCCGATCGAGGCCCTCCGCTACGAGTAACGGATTGTGGTCGCATCGCTGATACGGACAAGGGGAGTCTACTATGCAGAAGTCTGGTCAACGGGTCGAGCAAACCATCCGGCGTGCTCCGATTCCAGAGGGAGAGTGTGCACGGCACACCGTACGGCTACTGCCAGAAACTCTGTATAGCTGGGTGGCAGCGGCAAGCGCAGCTTGCCGAGGGCTTGACCTGCGGACGATGCGCCATGGTCCGTTTCTGACTTCGCCGGGTGGCATCGTCAAGCGCAGCTCGGCGATGGTGTTGGGTAGGTACTGCGAAGCCATCGCCAAGACCTGCGGCCTTGACGATGCCACCCATGACGCTGTGTGTGGTGTTTCCGTCCCAAAGAGAAGGTGGGCAGGGCACACCCTACCTGCTGCCCTCCGTCCTCTGTTCTCCGTCCTCTGGCTGGGCGTGATCTTGACGGCAGGCTGCCGGGTGGGTCCGAATTTTGAGCCGCCGCAGACGCAGGTGCCGGATCAGTGGGTCGGACCGACGCCGCCCACGCCCGCGGCGGGCACGCAGGACCTGGCCCAATGGTGGACGCTGTTCGAGGACCCGATGCTGACCTCTCTCATCGAGAGGGCTGCCGAATCCAACCTGGATTTGAAGCTGGCCGCGGTCCGCATTCGCCAGGCCCGAGCGTCGCGCGGGATCGCGGCCTCGGGGCTGGGGCCGACGCTCGACGCGACGGGCGCATTCCGTCGCGGCCAATCGGGGGGTGAGGCCGGACCGACCACGAGCCTGTACCAGACCGGCCTCGACGCCGGCTGGGAGCTGGATATCTTCGGTGGCGCGCGCCGCAGCGTGGAGGCGGCCGAGGCCGATCTCCAGGCCGCCGTGGAGGCCCGCCGCAACGTCCTCGTGACTCTCATGGCCGAAGTGGCCCTGAACTACACCGACCTGCGCTCCTTCCAGGAGCAGATCGCCATCGCACAGCGGAATCTCAAGGCCCAGCAGCACAGCGCCGACCTGACCCGCCAACGATTCGAAGGCGGCTTCGTCAGCGGCCTGGACGTCGCCAACGCCGACGCCCAGGTGGCGACCACCGCCGGCCAGATCCCGCTCCTGGAGCAATCCGCCCGGCAGACCATCTACAACCTCAGTGTCCTGATCGGCCGCGAGCCCGGGGCCCTGGTGCAGGAGTTGTCACCGGCCGCCGCGATCCCCGGCGCACCACCGGCGGCGCCTGTGGGCGTCCCATCCGAGCTGCTGCGCCGCCGTCCCGACATCCGCTTGGCCGAGGCACAGATCCACGGCGCCACCGCACGGATCGGCGTGGCCACGGCGGACCTGTTTCCGAGAATCTCGCTATCCGGCACGGTCGGCACGCAAGGCGACAAATTCAGCTCCTTGACCGACTGGTCCAACCGGTTCTGGTCCGTCGGCCCGTCAGCAAGCTGGACGCTGTTCGCCACCGGCCGCATCCGCTCCAACATCGAGCTGCAAAGGGCCTTTGAAGAGGAATCGGTGATCGCCTATCGGCAAACGGTCCTCGCGGCGCTGCAGGAGGTGGAGAATGCACTGATCGCCTCCGCCAAAGAGCAGGAGCATCGCCAGGCGGTCATCGATGCCGTCGCGGCCAACCGCAAGGCCGTGCAATTGGCGACCGAGCTTTACACCCAGGGCCAAACCGACTTCCTGAACGTCCTGCAGGCGCAGGGCGCCCTGTACTCCTCCGAGAACGCCCTGGCCCAGAGCACTCGCACGGTCTCAACGAACCTGATCGCCCTCTACAAAGCCCTCGGCGGCGGCTGGACCTCAACGACCTCCGTCGAGCCGCAAACGCAACATCGTTGAGCCGCCGATCCTCAAACCAGAGATCATGCGATTACGATGGACACCGATTACGACGGAGTTCTTCGTACCAGGAGCCAACATCTCCGTGCAATAGTCGAGATAGCGGGCCAGCTCGTGCGGGTTGAGCGCCTGTTGGGGCGCATGGGGAGTCGCATAGACCTGTTCCGCGATGCTGTGCGGGTCCTTGGTGAGCTGGTGCATGTCGACGATATGTGCGATGCACCGCAGGCGATTGACGGCGCTGATCACCCGACTGCGTTTCCTGCGATTCTCGAGAGTGACCAGAAAGAGGATACCCGCACCGATCAGCACGAGGCTGTTCAGCGCGGAGTCGATCATCTGCACGAAGTCCGCCAGGTTGATGCCGTCCGCGCGGACGTCCAGCTCCAGGAGCGACTGCACCAGCAGCATGATGGCGACCGCAATGAAGACATACGTGCCGAGTCGCAGCAGGTAGTTCGGCTTCGCGATCCACTGAACCGTCTGATGGGTCTCCTTCGAGATCTCGTGAAGCTCTTTGCACACGTTGGCCAGGTTGGACTGGGGGAATCGGTCCTTCATCCGCAGATGGAGCTTCTCGATGGTCTTGCGAATCTCTTCCGGAATGAGAACATACTTCGGTCTGTCCCTAGTGCCGCCCTTGGCGATAACGACGCCGGCTACAGGTTCCTCATCCAGCGGGGCCAGTCCTCGTCGATGCCCGGCACGAATTTGCCGTCATGATCGCCCGTGTACATCGTGAAGCACAGGGACCCCTGCGGCAGAGGGCTCCGGCAGACGACCTCCCGCGCCCGGTTCAGGGCCGGCATCAGAACCGCCATCAATGGTGTGATGACGGAGATCACCACCAGCAACTCGATCAACGTGAAGCCTCAAGGTCTGTTCATGACGATACTCCCACGCCAGTCCACGCGTCCGGTACACTTGAGCGCCCATGATACCATACCGCGGTGTACGAGCCCTGACCGATGATGTACCACCTCCGGCTCGTTGACAAGCAGTCAATTCAGAATGATCATGTGACCGGATGGAACGATACGGACCGAGCCAGGGTGTACTTCGCAGGTCAGTATGACCTGCGTTATCGCGGAGGAGAAACGCTGGTGACACGACGAACAGTGGCAGTATCGTTGATGGTTGCGGTGGCGTCGTTGGTGGAAACATCAGGCTGCAAGCGCGATCCTGTGGTGGCTGATCTCCAAGAGAATTTCATGCCGAGGGCAGCCAGAGTGGGTAATGCAAAGCAACAGAAGGACCCTCAACAGTGGCAGGACTATGTCAATGGTCAGGGCATCGTGATCAGCGAGGTGCGCGACGTAGAATACTACCGGGCGACGTTGCCTCCGATATGGATTTCGATTCCCGACCCCGATAGAACGAGCGTGCGACTGTACGTTTATGATCGTGCCGGCAATCGCTCAGACCCTGTCGAAATGAGATAGTACCACTGGCTTTCGTCGAGCTTGGCAGAGCTCACGTGGACTTGGATTGTCACGTGACGAGGGCGTGCGCGAGGCCAGAATCAGCCGTTCTTCTTTTCGCGCTTGGCGAGTCTCTTCTCTTTGGCGGACTTTTGCGGGCCTTCTTCTTCTCTTTCCAGGCGTCTCTCGATCTCGCCTCGCACTCGGCGAGACAGGAGGCAGGAAATCCACCGTACGCTCGCCCGCACGGGTTCCGCGCTCATCATGCGGGGCGGACGAGGGTTGGGAGCACCCTGGTCGCATCACCTTTTCGGCGTGGCTTCAGGCGTGGGATTCGGCTTTCTGTACTGGTACTTTTCCTTTCGAATCAGCTCGTTCCAGATCGCTTTGGCCTGTTCCTCTGAGCCGCTGAACGCCTTTTCGGTGCCTCGCGACTTGCGGTATGCAGCATTCATCATGTTAGACATCTTTCACCTCGGAACGTGCGGAGCACGCCATTATCAACTTCACCGGGCGGATAGGACCGTATTCGCGCAGCCATCCTGGGATACCGGCGATCCTTCCGGACCGTGTATGGTTTCGTCGCGCCGGATGCGGGTCACACATCGATCGAGGATTGCAGGGCTGATTTCCGGGTCCCTGTAAAAGCCCGAGGGGATCGAACTGCGTGCCCCGATGATCCTATTCCAATCCATTCTTACTTGTCTTACTTGTGCCATCGCTTTTCTCTTGGCGGCGGGACGCTGCCGAGATAGGGTGAGTATTTCCCGTCGGCTATCTCTCGTTCCGGCAGCGGCAGCGGGTGCGGCACGCCCCGGAAACGGGGTCCCTCGGCCGGACCTCGGTGGCCGTGACGGCCTGCCCGTTCAAGCTCCTGCCATGAACACCGAGAACCGCACGGACGGCCTCGCTCCTCACCGGCATGCCCACGAATCCGCTGGATTCGTCACCCTGACGGTGCTTCACCACGTCCGCGGTCTCCACCCGGCCAAACGACTCGAAAACCTCGCGCAGATCGCTCCCCGTCACCTCACGAGGCAGGTTCCCTACACAGATATCCATTCTGTGCCCCTTTCACTTGCATTGAACACTCGTCCTTCGAAGGCGTGTCAGACAAAGAGAAATGATTCGGGAGACGGGTCTTGAGGCTGGCGCTGCCATCGGTTACGAACGATCTTGCTTCAAGGCTTCATCAGGCGATCATCCCAGGTTCAAAATCGCACTGCACTGCCGTGTATTATACCACGCTCCGGCCCGCGTGCACGTTTTTTCTCATTTTTTTCTCCAAAATATTCGCAAGGCCCTGCTTCCCGGCAAAAGATCACAAAAAGGCAAACACCACGGACTATACGGCAAACAATGCGATCCCCAGGCGGGTATAATGATTGATGCACACGTTGCCGGACAGGTTTCAGAGGACGAATCGCCGATCTCGGAGAGCGGCGAAGTACTCTCCCGAGCCGTGTCCGGAGCAGTTGGCCGAGCGCACCATCCGACTGCTCTGTGCGGTTGCCCAAGGGGCACAAGTGGCGGCGCGCACCCAAACCAGTTATTCCTGTTGGCGCAGGTTGGAGGATCGCCGGTAATGTCAGTTGAGCAATATTCCAATGATGTGATCGTCGTAGCGGTCGCGGAGGGACCGTCGAACTTCAAGGTGTGGCTTCGCGCGGAGGCCCCGGCCGATCTCGCGAGCGACCTTCGATGGCTCTATGAGGAGTACATGGACTCCCACGTTGTCCTGGATCTTGCGGAACTGGGGAGTCTGGAGGCCGCAAGCTACAAGCTGATGCTGGACCTCCGGGAGTTGGTCAAGGAGTCTGATTTCCGTTTTGTCTTGTGCGGTCTTTCTCCGCATCTCAAGTGGCAATTGCAGTGCCTGCGTCTTTCGGACGAATTCGATACGTTCGACAGCCGTCAGGCCGCCCTCCTGGAGCTTGCGCCCCAGGACGCGTACTGACCCCGCCGATTTCACGGTTGCCGTCCTGACGCGTTGATCCCCGCCTGGAACGACCTCTACGTTGAATCCACAGAGAACCGCAAGAGGGAGGAGCTATTCGAATAGGATGATGACAGCCATAAGCGAGTAGAGACGGAATCCCTATCGAGCATAGCGAAGCGAATGATCGATCACGCCCTGGACTACCTGAAGGAAGTCCAAGCATCAGTGAAGGGCTGATTGCAGGGTCAGAAGATCAGGACTTCTTTTCGCGCTTGGCGAGTCTCTTCTCTTTCCGGGTATCTCTCGACTTCGACATACAACCGATCTCCTGCAAAAACAAAGATGACTCACACCAAAGCGGTCATTCAATCATATTCTTCGTGACAATCAAGAGCAATCCGAAGAAATGGCACGCAATCACACGCTACCGGCCGACCATACGCTGCAACTCACAGATTGACGGCGGCAGGTCGTCCTGCACGATGGTCCACAGGATGTCCAGATCCACGGCGTCGTATCCATGGATGAGCCGATTGCGCAGGCCGATGACGCCGCGCCAGGGTATGGGTTGCCATCGAGCACGACCCTCTACGGAGACATGACTCGCTGCTGCGCTCCCCGCAAGGACATGTAACGGCGCGAGCATGCGGCGTAATCATGAATCTGGCCGACAGGCGGTGAAGGCGAATCGTCAATCGTAATCCGCAAGTAGCAGATGGCCGGGCCTCGCGGCCGCTCAGTCGCTGGTGTCCAGGATGCTCATGAAGGCCTCTTGCGGGATTTGGACGGAGCCGACGCTCTTCATGCGCTTCTTGCCTTCCTTCTGGCGTTTGAGGACTTTCATCTTGCGGGTGACGTCGCCGCCGTAGAGCTTGGCGGTGACGTCCTTGCGGTAGGCCTTGATCGTCTCGCGGGCGATGATCTTGCCGCCGATGGCGACCTGGAGCGGGATCTCGAACTGGTGGCGCGGGATCGCCCGGCGCAGCTTCACGATGAGCTTGCGGCCGCGGGCCTCGGCGTTGCTGCGGTGCACGATCAGCGACAGGGCCTCGACCGGCGTGTGGTTGACCAGGATGTCGATCTTCACCAGGTCGCCCGCCTCGAAGCCGGTGAATTCGTAGTCCATCGTGGCGTAGCCGTGACTGATCCCCTTGATCATGTCGTAGAAGTCGTAGACGATCTCGGCGAGGGGGGCCTTGTAGTCGAACATGACGCGGGTGGGGCTGAGATAGTCGGTCTTGACCAGCTTGCAGCGCCGGCTCTCGGCGAGGTTCATGATCCCGCCGATGGAGTCCGTCGTCGTGATGATCTCCAGGCGGACGAAGGGCTCGCGGATCTCCTCGATCAGGGTGCGGTCCGGCAGCTCGCTGGGCGAGTCGATCCGCTTGACGGTCCCGTCGCGCAGCAGCAATTCGTAGCTGACGGTCGGGGCGGTCTGAACGACGTCGACATCGTTTTCGCGTTCCAGCCGCTCCTGGATGATCTCCATGTGCAGCAGGCCCAGGAACCCGCAGCGAAAGCCGAAGCCCAGGGCCTGCGAGTTCTGCGGCACGAACGAGAAGCTGGCGTCGTTGAGGGCCAGGCGGTCGAAGGCCGCCCGCAGCCGGGGGTATTCCGTGTTGTTGCCCGGGTAGAAGTCCGAGAAGACCATCTGCATCGGGGGCTTGTAGCCCTGCAGGGCGTCCGGGGCGGGCCGGGCGTCGTCGGTGATCGTGTCGCCGACCTGCACGTCGCCGAGGGTGCGGATGTTGGCGATCACGTAGCCGACCTCGCCGGTCCCCAATTGCTCGACCGGCCTCATGTCCGGGCGGAACTTGCCGAGCTCCGTGATCTGGTACGCGGAGCCCGCGCCCATGAGCTGAATCTTCTGGCGGACCTTCAGCGAGCCGGAGACGACGCGGACGTAGCAGATCACGCCGCGATAGTCGTCGTGCTGGCTGTCGAAGATCAGGGCCCGGGTCGGCTCGCCGCTGCGGTCGGCGGGCGGCGGCAGCAGCTCGCAGACCGCCGCCAGCAGTTCCTTGACCCCCATGCCGGTCTTGGCGCTGATCCGGAAGCAGTCGTTCTTGCGGATGCCCAAGACGTGCTCGATCTCCTCGGCGACCAGGTCCGGCTGGGCCGCCGGCAGGTCCACCTTGTTGATCACGCCCAGGATCTCCGCCCCCGACTCCGTCGCCAGGTATGCATTGGCCAGCGTCTGGGCCTGAATCCCCTGGCTGGCGTCCACGACCAGCAGCGCCCCCTCGCACGCGGTCAGGGCGCGGCTGACCTCGTAGTGAAAGTCCACGTGGCCCGGCGTGTCGATGAGGTTCAGCATGTAGGCTTGGCCGTCGTGCTCGTACTCCATCGTCACGGCGGAGGCCTTGATCGTGATGCCGCGCTCCCGCTCGATGTCCATGGTGTCGAGGATCTGGTCCTTGGCCTGGCGCGCGGTGATCGTGCCGGTCAGCTCGAGCATGCGGTCGGCGAGCGTGCTCTTGCCGTGGTCGATATGGGCGACGATCGAGAAATTCCGAATATGCTGGATATCCATAAGTCCCGTCATTCCAACGCTGCAAAATCGCAAAGGACCGTGTCCGCGATGGGCCGGGCCTGGGCGGTGAGCCGGACCGCGCGGTCTGTGACCTCGATCAGACCCAGAGCGCGGTACCGCTGAATCGGCTCGGCAAAGGTCCGCATCGCATCGTGCCCGGTCCTGCGTTCAAACTCCGCAAGATCGATCCCGGCCCGCATCCGCAGGTTCAGGACCGCCGTCTCGCAGATCATATCGTCGCTACTCACCGGCTGGACCTCGCCGGGGACCTCCGAGCCGCTCTCGACTGCCGTGAGGTATCGCTCGATGTCCGGGTCGTTCAAGGTCCTGTTCCCGCACCACGATGATGCCGCTCCCGGTCCGATGCCGAGGAACGGCCGATTGGCCCAGTATCCCAGGTTGTGCCGGCACTCGAAGCCCGGCTCGGCGAAGTTCGAGATCTCGTACTGCTCGAACCCCGCGCGCTGTAACCGCGCGACGGCCCACTCGTACATGGCCCGATCCAACTCCTCATCCACAGCCCGCAGCCGTCCGGCATCGCGCAGGGCCTCGAACGCCGTACCTGCCTCGAAGCTGAGGCTATACGCTGAAACATGCTGAACGTTCAGGTCGAGGGCCGATTCCATGCTGCACTGCCAGTCGGCCAAAGTCGAGCCTGGAATCGCAAAGATCAGGTCCAGACCGACGCTGCCAAACCCAGCCCACCTCGCCAGCTCCACGCTCCGCGTGATATCCTCGACGCAGTGCCCGCGTCCGAGCCGTTGAAGCTCCGCCGCCCGAAACGACTGCGCTCCGAACGAGAGCCGATTGACGCCCGCTCGCCGCAGTCCTTCCAGAAGTCCCAACCCCACCTGCCCCGGATTGCACTCAACCGTGAACTCCTCGACACCCGGGCATCGTTCGTGAATCCTGCGGACCAGTCCAATCAACTGGTCAGCCGGCAGGGCGGTGGGGCTGCCCCCACCGATATAGGCCGTGCTGAACCCGACCCCATCGCACCGATCCAACTCCCTCAGCAGTCCGGCGACCAATCGCCCGGTATCTCGCCCGGCCACCGGCACGGAGTAGAACCCGCAGTACCGGCACTTGCTCCGGCACAAGGGCACGTGCACGTACAGACCCGCAGCCTCAGCCCAACCGGCCTTTGTCGGTACTCCACCCTGCGATAGTCCGAGGGCGACTCCTGCCATGACATCTTCCAAGGGATCCAAATGAGACTTGGACGGCATCGAAACCACCGCCATTTTACCAAATCGACGGCCCCGTGCAAGGCATTCTTGAAGCCCGCCCGAGCCGTGTGCGACTACGTTTTGTGAGGGTCGGGTGGCAGCCTCAAGGCCGCAGGCCTTGGGGATGGTTGGACGGTGATGGCAGGCAGGTTCCCATTCATGGGTCCGGCCATCCCCAATCCTGCGAGGCTCAGGAGGGGCGCTGCGCCTGAGGCTGCCACCCGATCGCTCTGCATTTGTCATGTTGAGCGAAGCGAAGCATCTGGGCCACGAATGCAACCAACGCTTGCCATCGCGCCACGCCCAGCCATCGCGTAGGGTGTGCATGGCACACCCTACCAGCGCGCAGTTCGCAGGATGTGCACCACGCACCAGTGCCGAGAAGAAACGATGCGTGATATGCACCCTGCTGCTTGTTGCTTCCGCCTGCCCGTTCCGGCATAATGACCCCAAACCCTGGCAATCCAGCTCTGAAAGGGCAACATCGCATGTCGGAATTCGAGAATGTAACGGTGGTCAAGAAGGCCAATGTGTACTTCGACGGCAAGGTCACCAGCCGCACGGTCGTTTTCCCGGACGGCTCCCAAAAGACGCTGGGCATCATGCTCCCTGGCGAGTACTCGTTCAACACGGCGGACAAGGAGGTCATGGAGATCCTCTCCGGCGACCTGGAGGTGCAGTTGCCCGGCTCGGACAAGTGGACGAAGGTGAAGGCCGGCGAGCAGTTCACAGTGCCCGCCCAGTCCAAGTTCGGCCTGAGGGTCGCCGCCCTCACAGACTACTGCTGCTCGTTCATCAAATAGGGGAGTGCACTTGCATCGAAGGGTGTTCCGCGCCGGCACGGGGGCTCGTGGATCGTGCGATCTGGGAGGGATTCCTCCGGCGGCGGTGCGCCAAGGGGGACGAAGATGGGTATCTGGAACCGGTTGAGGCGACTGGCGAGCAGGGGAGATGAATACAGCGACCGGAGCATGCCTGCACCCCGGCTTGAGCCGTTGGAGCCGAGGCTGCTTCCGAGCGCCGATCTGGCCGGAGCGGGCCCCGGACTGCCTGTGGACGGACCGTCCAGTGAGCCGGCAATCTCTGTTTACGTGGAGGACGGAGCACTTGTCTTGCCGGGAATGGAGCTGGTCGGTGACGACGCAAGAGGGCTTGCAGGCCAGGTCGTCTATCTGGACTTCGATGGCGGGCAAGGCGTCATTTACGACGGGCCGGTGACGGTGGGGCCGGTGGATGTTCCTGCGTTCGAGCTGCCGTCGGTCTGGGCCGGCATGGAGCAGGCGGTTGTCGCGGAGGTTCTCACCGGTCTGCGCCAGGTCTTTGCGGATTCAGGCGTCACGTTCACGACCGAGCGGCCGGCGGGCGACCAACCCTATTCCACGATCTACGTCGGCGGCGATGGTTCGGTGTTTGCCCAGTACGGTTCCTTCCTCGGGCTGGCCGAGACGGTGGATGTCGGGAACCGGAATCCCGGCGACGAGGCCTTCATATTTTCGAGTGACATTTGCTCGAATGCGTCCGGCGATGCGTCCTCTGTATCGATGCTGATCGAGGTGATCGCTCATGAGACGGGGCACTTGCTGGGATACGCACACACCGGGCCGGGGGCCGGCGCTCGGATGGGCGACGATCTCGCGGGGCCGCTCGATCCTGTGGCCCACGCGACGGGTCCCGACGACAACCAGACGGCGGCTCAGAACGCGCCGACGCACCAGTGGCTGACCTATAATGGGTACCTTTTCTACGATTCCCAGTTTGCCGACTCCGAGCTGGAGGCGTACATCGGCGATTGGCGCGACTACGGCAGCAATCATCACCGGACGAATGGGGACAATAACGATGTGATCGAGGGTGCGTTCGACGAGGACGTGAGCAAGCCGATCTTCTACCCCTTTGAGGATGGCTTTCATTGGGATATCGCGCCTCAGAACCCGCTGGGACAGGATGTCGCGTACTATCAGCATTTGGTGGCCGGCGGGGACGGCGCTGAGATCTACATCGGTTGGGGAGGTCACGACTCTGCGGTGACGCAGGCCATCACCTACTGGACTTCGTACGCGCTGCCGATCTACGCGACGAACCCGGCGCTGTCCTACTACTATCTTGGGCACATCGCGCATCTGATCGAGGACCTGACGGTGCCCGCGCACGTCCATAACGATGAACACCCGTTCCGCGATGCCTACGAGTACACTGTCGGGGAGTACTCCAATTGCTTCTTGTGGGGATATGGCGACAGCATGCGGACCCAGCCGGAAGGACAGATCGAGATGCCGGGGGACCTGGTGTCGCTCCTGCGGGAGACCATCGACTACACGGAGGAGTATCCCAGCGACGGTGCGAATGGTGAGGATGAGCTTGACATCCCGAACACCGGGCGGCATCGGCCGGACCTCGTGTGGGGGGCCGACGGTTTCACGGGCGATGGCGCCGATCTCAACCTGTCCAGCTACAACGAGATCACGATCCTCGCGGACGACCTGATGGCGTGGGCGATGGAGCAGGTGGCCGCCCTGTTTCGCCTGTTCTATAGTCAGATCGATACGACCGCGCCGGATGTCGGCTTCGTGACATCGTTCGGCGCTGCGGAAGGGTCGGCGGTCCTGAAGCCCGACCGGTTCCACCTCGCTGCTTCGGCGCAGGATGACCTCAGCGGCTACGACGCCCACGGGTTTGTATTCACGGTTGAGAAAAAGAACGGCGATTCGTGGGAGTTGATCCTGACCGATGTCAATTCGGGCGAGTTCGAGTTTATCGCCGCCGGCGACGGCCTGTACAGGGTCCTGGTCGAGGTCCAGGACGCGGCGGGCAACACCGGCACCAGCACCACGGGGTATTTCCAGGTGGACGCGGCGCGCGGTCTCGCTCCGGTCTACCGCTTCTGGTCACCCGTCAATTCGCGGCATTTCTTCACGATCAGCCAGGCCGAGCGCGATAAGCTGGTTGAAGAGTACGCTCACGTCTGGACGTACGAGGGCGTCGCCTACTACGCTTTCGCCACGGACGCCGAGCCCGGTGTCACGCCGGTCTACAGGTTCTGGTCCGGCAGCCTCAGCGCCCACTTCTACACGACCAGTGCGAATGAGACGATGAAACTTATCAACAACTACTCCCACGTCTGGACGTTCGAAGGTGCGGTGTTCTACACACATGCTGAGGGCTTCCAGCCTGCCGGTACGAGTGCCCTGGCTCGCTTCTGGTCACCCGGACTGGAGTGCCACTTCTTCACGGCCAGTCGCGCCGAGCAGGATAAGCTCATCAGTCTGTACTCGCACGTCTGGACCTATGAGCGTATCGCCTGGTACGTCTACGAGGCGTGAACGCCCGCCGTCTACGGCGACTTGGGGCCTCTTCCAGAATGATCGCCATCGGGGTGATGTCCGCCTGTGTTCTTC
>Ga0154637_1202_pt15 | contig 15683 bp, 28 predicted proteins | sample Rifle2008BG13ft_FD_116066 | JGI IMG/M metagenome (GOLD analysis project Ga0154637, IMG submission 116066) | Planctomycetes bacterium RBG_13_62_9 | reverse complement strand
TTCTACTCTTACGCCGGAATACGCTACTTAGTTCGAGGCGAACCGAGCGACCATGTCTCCAGGCGGCAATATCACGTTATATTATCAGAGAGCTGCGCCTCTATCAAGGGCAAGCATCCGCTATTTTCACATTCTGGCGTATCTTTTCGGCGAGGGCCTCGATCCGGCCCTTGTAGCGATGAGCCGGCCACTCTGTGAAAACGCCATCGCCGATTTTGCGCGGGATGATGTGGAAATGCAGATGATCCACGACCTGCCCGGCGGCTTTGCCGTTGTTGCTCAGGACGTTATAGCCGTCCGCCTCGACCGTTGCGGTCACGGCCCTGGCGATCCTGCCCAGCCGGGCGGCCGTCTCAGCCACCGTCTCCGGCGGGCACGCATCAATTCGCGTGCAGTGCCGCTTGGGAATCACGAGCGTGTGGCCGTCGCTGATGGGAGCAATGTCCAGGAACGCCAGCACCGCCTCATCCTCGTACACTTTCGCGACGGGGATCTCGCCGGCCACCATCCTGCAAAACAGACATCCATCCATGCCGTCATTCCACCAATCTGCTCAGTGCTCGTGCCCGGTCGCGCCGAATGTTCTACTTGGGCTGCTCTGCCGCCCCCGCATCCGACTCCGTCGATGTCTCCGATGCCTTCGCTTGCGGCTCCGCGCCGGCCTCTGCCGCTTCCGGCGCCGCCTGATCCACCTTGGGCTCCTGCTGTGTCGTCGCCGTCGCAGCCCGTCCCGACTTCCGGCGAGCCCGCTTCTTGCCCGACGTCTTTTTGGTCTTCTTCAAGGGCTCGTCTTCGCCCAGAAGCTGAAGCAGCACGAGCTGTCCGTTATCGCCGAGCCGGCGGAGAGACAGGCGAATGATGCGGGTGTATCCGCCGGTGCGATCTTTGTAGCGACCGCCCAGCTCGCTGAAGAGCTTGCGGATCACCGTGCCCTTCACGACCGGCTCGCCATCTTCAAATGCGACGATGTTGCGATCGGTCAGCATGGAGATGGCACGCCGCCGGTCCGCGAGGGTCCCCCTCTTGGCCAAGGTGATCAGCTTCTCGACAAACGGCTTAACCTCCTTAGCCTTCTGAATCGTGGTCGAGATCGTCTCATGCTCGATCAGCGATTGAGCCAGATTCCGACGCAAGGCCAGACGATGCGCGCTTGTTCTGCTTAACTCACGCCCTGCTGTTCTGTGACGCATATCCCACTATCCTATTTCTGCCCGAGGCTCTCGTGACTGTTGCGGCTACCCGGTGTCAACTGACGTCTTTGATTCCCAACGACAAGTCGATGTCCGCGAGCTTCCGCTTGATCTCGCGAAGCGAGGTCTTGCCGAAACTGCGGATCTTCAGCAGATCCGCCTCGGTCATCTGCACAAGCTGGCGCACCGTCTCGACCTTCACCGACTCCAGGCAGTTGCTGGCCCTGACCGACAGCTCCAGCTCCTGAATGGGCGTATTGAGCTTTGCCTCCAGCTCCTCATCGACTTTCTTCTCGGGCTCTTCCGACGGGACCACTCCCGCCACGGTCTCCTCGCCCAGCTCGAAGTACTGCACGAACGGGTTGATGTGTTTGCGCAGGATTTTGGCGGCCTCGACCAGCGCCATTTCGGGGCTGATCGTCCCGTTGGTCCAGATCTCCAGGACCAGCCTGTCGTAGTTCGTTCGCTGCCCGACGCGGGTGTTCTCCGTGGTGTAGCGTACGCGTGTGACCGGGGAGTAGACGGCGTCCAGATGGATTCGTCCGATCTCCTGCTCGAAGCGGTCCGCATCGGCGATTCGCTCGGACACAGGGACATACCCGCGGCCGTTCTCGACGACCATCTCCATCTCGAAGCGAACGTTCTCCGTCAACGTGGCCAACACCGCATCCTCGTTGATGACCTCGATCGCCGGATCGGCAACGATGTCCGCAGCGGTCACCACGCCCGCCTTGTTCGCGGACACCCGCATCACCTTGGGCCCGTCGCCCTGCAGCCGAACCACCAGACTCTTGACGTTCAGCACGATGTCCGTCGTATCCTCCATCACGCCCGCGATGGAGGTGAACTCGTGGTCCACCCCGGTGATCTTGATCGACGTCACCGCACTGCCTTCCAACGAGGACAGCAGCACACGCCTGAGGCTGTTACCCACCGTGGTGCCGAAACCGCGCTCGAACGGCTCGATGAAGAACCGCCCGTACTTGTCCGTGGAGACAGCGGCATCTCGTTCCACACGAGTCGGCAACTCTAAACCACGCCATGTAACTCGCATATACGCCTCCGATTCAAACTCTCGTCCTTACCTGTCGCAGAACGCAGGACTGTCCCCGCTTGTCGTTTTTTCCTGCTGTCATTCCGCATTTCGGTTTTCTGCGCTTACCTCGAACAGATCTCGACTACCAACTGTTCCTCAACGGGGATTTGGACATCCTCTCGCGTCGGCAGCGCGACAAGGGTGGCCGCCGGTTTCTCCCGATCCAACTGGAGCCACGCCTGAGTCGCGAAGTTGGGGTTGCTCTCAAGCTGTTGCCTGACCCGCTTGAGGCTCTTTTCCGCATTCTTGACGGTGATCTTATCGCCCACCTTGAGGATGTAATCACTGATATCGACTTTCCGGCCGTTGACACAGATGTGGCCGTGCGAGATGAACTCCCGCGCCGCCTTGCGCGAGGAAGCGAAATTCACCTTGTAGATCACGTTGTCCAGGCGCCGTTCGAGCAGTTGGAGCAGGTTCTCTCCCGTGTTGCCCTTGATGCGCTCCGCCAGGTGGAAGTAGCGCATGAACTGCTGCTCGTACACGCCGTAGTACCGCTTGATCTTCTGCTTCTCGCGCAGCCGGATGCCGTACTCGCTCAGCCGCGCCTTGCGCCACCCGTGCATGCCGGGCGCCAGGCTTCGCTGTCGCCGCTCGATCTGGCACTTGGCCGTCTCGCACTTCGTCCCTTTCAGGAACAGCTTCATTCCCTCACGCCGGCATTGTCTACACGATGGACCGATATAACGTCCCATACTGACTGATCTCCTCAGGATCTGCGGAATCCCGTTACACTCTTCTGCGCTTTGGCGGCCTGCAGCCGTTGTGTGGAAGCGGAGTCACGTCTTCAATCGAGGTGATCCGCAGACCCGCCTGCTGCATCGCGGAAATCGCGGATTCCCGGCCCGCGCCGGGCCCTTTCACCTGGATTTCCACTTCGCGCACGCCGTTGCGCATCGCGGCGTTGGCACAATTCTGGGCGGCCTGCTGGGCGGCGAACGGCGTGCTCTTCCGCGAGCCCTTGAACCCCACGCTGCCGGCCGAACTCGAACAGATGGCGTCGCCGTCCATGTCCGTGATCGTGATCAACGTATTGTTGAACGTGGCCTTGATGTGCACGATCGCACGAACCACGTTCTTACGGACTTTGCGTTTCGCGCTTTTTGCCATTTATCGTTGCTCCTTGACGCCCTTCTTGCCGGCCACGGTCTTCCGGGGCCCCTTGCGGGTACGGGCGTTGCTCTGCGTGTGCTGCCCCCGAACGGGCAGACCCTTACGGTGCCGAATCCCGCGATAGCAGCCGATATCGCGAAGACGCGCGATGTTCTGCGCCACCTGTCGGCGAAGCTGGCCTCCGACGACGTAGTTGCGATCGATGATCTGCGTGATTCGACTCAATTCGTCTTCACTGAGCTTGCCCGCCCTGGTCATCTGCTCAATCCGGGCCTCTTTGAGGATCTGTTCGGACGTGTACCGGCCGATCCCCGGCACGTACGTCAACGAGATCCAGATCGATTTGCCATCCGGAATGTCCACACCCACTATACGCGGCATATACCTTTCCTTTTTGCAGCCATCCTCGCCGAACCGCCGGCGCGCACGTTCCGCTTTACCCCTGACGCTGCTTGTGTCGCGGGTTCGAGCAGATCACGCGCACGACGCCTTTGCGGCGGATGATCTTGCAGTTCTCACAGATACGTTTTACCGAGCTTCTTACCTTCATACGCAGCTCCACGCTCTATCGGGCGTTCCGGCCCGGGCCAATCGGCGCCCGTCTCAATGACGAAGCACGATCCGGCCCCGGTTCAGATCGTAGGGCGACATCTCCACGGTCACCACATCCCCCGGCAGAATACGGATGAAATTCATCCTCATCTTCCCGGACACGTGGGCCAGGACCTTGTGGCCGTTCTCCAGCTCGACGCGGAACATCGCGTTGGGCAACGCCTCGGTCACCTTCGCCTGCAACCTGATTGCATCCTTTTTTGCCATGAACCACTACACACATACAGAACCATCAAGCGGCGGTCTCCCGGACCGCCCACCCGCGCCGACCGCTCATCCCGGCCGCGCCGTCAGGACTTCACAACCACCCCCGACGACCGCGATCGTATGCTCGAAGTGAGCGGAACTCTTGCCGTCCCGTGTCACCACCGTCCACCCGTTACCCAACGTGCGAACGGCGCTGCCGCCGGCGTTGATCATCGGCTCTACCGCAAGGACCATGCCTTCTGTCAGCACGATGTCCTCCGCCAGCAGTTCGTCGCTGACGAAGTTCGGAACCTTCGGGTCCTCGTGCATTTTCGTGCCAATCCCGTGGCCGACGAAATCGCGCACCACGGAGAAGCCCGCCGACTCTGCGTGCCGCTGCATCATGCCGGCGACCTGGCTCCAGCGAACGGCCGGTCCGGCCCTTGCGATGGCGATCTCCAGCACCTGTCGGGTGACCTCGATGAGCCGCCGCTCGTCCCCGGACACCTCACCGATCGGGACGGTCACCGCGGCATCGCCGCAGTACCCGTCCAGTCGAACCCCGAAGTCGATGCTCAGGATATCGCCTTGCCGCAGCACCGCCTCACGAGATGGAATCCCATGCACCACCTGCTCGTTGACGGACGCACAGATCGCCCCGGGAAAGGGCATTCGCGCCTGAGGACTGCGAACGCCTTTGAACAGCGCGTCCGCGCCCGCCCCCCGCGTCATCCGCAGCGCGACCTCATCCAGGTCCGCCGTCGTGACTCCGGGTGCTGCAATCTCCTGCAGTTTTGAAAGAACGTCAGCTACAACAGCTCCCGCCCGGCGCATCAACTCAATTTCTCTGCGGCTGCGAAGCGTTATAGCCATCGACACAACTTTACCATTCGCCTGGCTTCCGTTGCCGGCAGGCGCCATTCTCCGTCCCGGCAAGCGCATCCAGCTTGCGGAATATCATTGCGGCCACGCTGTCGGCAGCCTTGTCGGCGTCGATATCGTGGACGGTTCTCCGAGCTTTGTAGTAGTTCACGACCGGTTCCGTCTGACGATCATAGGTTTCGAGGCGGTTTCGGACCACCTCCTCGGTGTCATCCGGCCGCTGCACGAGCTTTGCACCATCGAGGTCGCAGATACCATCCACCTTCGGCGGCATGTTCTTGACGTGGTACACGGCTCCGCACGTGGGGCAGCTTCGCCGCCCCGTAATCCTTTCCACTACTACGTTATCACTGACCTTCAGGTTTATCACCAGGTCAATCCCCGCCTCGCCGGCGGCTAACGAGTCGTCCAGCGCCTGGGCCTGCTTCACCGTTCTGGGAAAGCCGTCCAGCACGTATCCACGGCCCGCCAGCTTTCCGACCGCCTCACTCATCATTTGCACAATCACGTCGTCGGGCACCAGCGTGCCCGCGTCCATATAGCTTTGCGCCTGTTTGCCCAGCTTCGTGCCTTCCGCCCGTTCCCGCCTGAGAATATCCCCGCTCGACAGGTGCACGACGCCATAGGACTCGGCGATTCGTTTGCAGTGCGTTCCTTTGCCCGCACCGGGCGCGCCCAGGACGACGATTCTCATGCGTAGGCTCCCTTGATCCTGCCCGAGCTGCTGAAGCCTTCATAACTGCGCATCAGCAGGTTGGCCTCAATCTTCTGCACCAGATCCAGCGAGACACTGACCACGATCAGCAACCCGGTGCCGCCCAGGAAGGTCGTGATGGTCCAGGGGATCCCCAACAGGGATGCCGCAACCGTCGGGATCACCGCGATGCCGGCAAGGAACGCCGCACCGTAGTACGTGATGCGCATCATCACCGTCTCGAGGTACTCCGCCGTCCGCCGCCCCGGCCGCAGTCCCGGGATGAAGCTCCCCGAATCCCGCAAATTCTTCGCCATCTCGCGGGGCTGGAACTGCACCGTCACCCAGAAGTAGGCAAAGAGAAAGATCAACAGCACGTACAGAACGTTGTACACGTAGGCGCCCGGGTTCATGGCGCCCGAGATCGTCTGCAACACGCTCGAGCCGGGGAACACCCTCGCCAGTTGCTGAACGATGATCGGCGGGAACATCATGAAGCTCGAGGCGAAGATGATCGGCATCACGCCGCCGTGATTGACCCGCAGGGGCAAATAATGCCGCTGGCCGCCGTACATGCGCATGCCGCGCATCTGCTTGGCCTGCTGAATGGGAATTCGCCGCTGTCCCTGCGTAATGAGGATGGCGCCGGCGATCACCGAGACTCCGGCGGCGACCAGGAACAGAAGCTTGGCGGGGCCGATGGAGCCGGGCTGGGCGGTGACCCTCAGGTCCACGCTCTCGAGCAGGCTTCCGATCACCCACGGCATACGGGCGATGATGCCGGCCATAATGATCAGACTGATGCCGTTGCCGATGCCGTATTCATCGATCTGCTCGCCGAGCCACATCAGAAAGATCGTGCCGGCGGTCATCCCGAGGACCCCCAGGAGAATCGCCTGCGTGGTCATGCCCGGGTAGATGAAGTTGTAGCCCCCCACCCAGCGCATATACATCAGGGCCTGAACGACGCAGATGAGCACCGTCAAATAGCGCGTATACTCCTGGATCTTCTTGTACCCGGTCTGTCCCTCCTGCCGCAATTTCTTCAGAGACGGCACGACTTCCCCCAACAGCATCAGGATGATCGACGCCGTGATGTAAGGCATGATGCCCAGGCCGAAGAGGGTGCTCTTGTACAGGTTGCCGCCGGTGAACAACTGCAGGTAGGCGGCGGCCCGGCCGATGGGATTGTCGGTGTCTCCTCGCTCGCCCGCCGCCGCCGCAATCTTCGATTGATCGAAGCACGGATTCGGGATGTGCGAGCCGATCCGGAAGATCATCAACAACGCCACCGTGAACAGGATCTTGTTGCGCAGGTCCTGTATCTTGAAGATATTGGCTATTGTCCCTATTATCACGTCAGCTATTCCCCACAGACACTAAGTGTTCTCGTATCCCCAACAGACACGATTACCCGCGATTTTCCTTTCTCTTGGCCGGCTTCTTGCCGTTGCCGATCCTCGTGGCCGTGCCGCCGCAGTCAACGATCTTCTGCTCGGCCGACTTGCTGAATCGATGGGCCACCACTTGCAGCCGCTTGGTCAGCTCGCCATCGCCGAGGATCTTGACCTTGTTCGCAACGCCGGGGATCAGGCCCGCTTGCGACAACTGCTCGACGCCCACCTGCGCCCCATCCTCAAACCGCTCCAACTGGGAGACGTTCACAACCATGAACCGCGTCGCGAACTCCTTGTTGTTGAAGCCCCGTTTGGGCAGATGCCTGAACATAGGTGTCTGGCCGCCCTCGTAGAGGGAGAATCGGAACGCCCCGGCCCTGCTCCGACTGCCTTTGGTTCCCCGACCGGCGGTCCCCCCCTGCCCCGTGCCGCGGCCTCTGCCGACACGCTTTCGTGCCTTGTGTTTGCCTACGACACAAGTTATCTCGTGACTTAACATCTAAATCACCCAATTAGCCATGCTTGTCGTTACGAAACTGCCACGCCGCGCAGCGACTCAACCGCCTGTCGGCTGCGTAGCTTCAGCAAGCCGTCAAGCGTCGCCTTCACGACGTTCTTGGCGGAGGTGCTTCCATACACTTTCGTCAGCACGTCGCTGACCCCCGCAAACTCCAGCACCGCACGGGCGCTCGAGCCGGCGATGACGCCGGTGCCCGGGGCAGCCGGCACCAACACGACCTTTGTCGCCCGGTACTTGCCGATCACCTGGTGCGGCAGGGTCCGTCCTGCCAACGCCACGGTTTGCAGGGACTTCTTGGCGTCTTTGATCCCTTTCTCGACGGCCATGGGCACTTCGTTGGCCTTGCCGTAGCCGACGCCCACGGTTCCGGCACGATCACCGACGACCACCAGAGCCGCAAAGCTGAATCGCCGGCCGCCTTTGACCACTTTGGCGCAACGATAGATCTTGACCACCGTATCTTCCAACGGCTTCTCTTCGTGTTCCGGTGTTCTCACGGGTTCTGTAGCCAATTTCGTCTCCCAGTTTCTACCTGCCGTTCTCAAAAGACCAGTCCGGCCTTCCTCGCCGCATCGGCAAGAGACTTCACTCGGCCATGGTACTTGTAACGGTTGCGATCAAAACAAATGCACTTGATCCCGACATCCAGAGCACTCTTGGCCAGCGCCTCGCCCACCGCCTCGGCCATCTGCCGTTTCTTTCCGTCCGCGGGCAACTCACCGCGCAGCGCCTTGCCCTTGGTGCTCGCTGCGACGAGCGTCACCCCGGCCGTATCGTCGATGAGCTGCGCGTAGATGTGCCGGTTCGAGCGAAAGACCGACAGCCGCGGCCTTTCCCGCGTCCCGAACGACTTCTTTCGCACGTGATGTCTGCGTCTTAACGCCGCTGCCTTGTGTTTTTCAGTCTTCATAGAAAGCGATTTCTCTATTACGCCGCACCTGAAGCGAACGCCTTGCCGGCCTTGCGCCGGATCTGCTCACCCGCAAACCGGATGCCTTTGCCCTTGTAGGGCTCGGGCGGCCTGACCTTCCGGATGTCCGAGGCGAACTGGCCGAGACACGCCTTGTCCGCCGATCGCAGGGTGAACTTCGCCGGAACGTCGTTGCCCCGCGTCGCCGGCACGTCGATGACCACCTTGACCGCCTTGGGGATCGGCACTTCCACGACATGGGCGAAGCCGACCTGGAGCACCAGCTTGCCCGACTGCTCCTTGACGCTGTACCCCGTGCCGTAGATCTCCATCTTCCTTTCATAGCCCTGGCTCACGCCGGCCACCATGTTGGCGATCAACGCACGCATCGTGCCGTGCAACTCCCGGCACTGACGGTTTTCGGGTTCGGGGTTGACCACCTCGATCCGGTGCTGTGCGGCATCCACCTTCACCGGAATCCGCTCGTGGCACCGGAGCTCCAGGGCCCCCTGCGGGCCTGACACCTTCAGCAGTTGCCCCTGCTGGTCGACTTTCACGCCTTGGGGAATCTCAACGGGTTTTTTGCCAATTCGACTCATTTAGCTTACCGTGCAAAGCACCTCGCCGCCGACCTTGTTCTCGCGGCAGGTGCGGTCACTGATAATCCCTTTGCTTGTAGACACGATCGTGACACCCATGCCCCCCATGACCTTGGGCAGGCTGTCCACAGAGGCATACATCCTGCAGCCGGGCTTGCTCATCCTCTTGATGTCGCTGATGGCGGGCCGACCTTCCTGATCATACTTCAGCGTGATCCGCAGGATCCCCTGCTTGCCCCTGCCGTCGTCGATCCGGTCGAAGCCTTCGATGTAGCCCTCGCGCTGGAGAGCTGCTGCGATGCCTTCGCACACCCTCGACGCTCTGACGTTCACCTGCCGTTTATTCGCCCGCACTGCATTGCGAATGCGTGTCAGCATATCCGCTATTGGGTCGCTCAAACTCATGACTACCATCCTGCACGTTGGGTTCTCTGCCCGGTCTACCAACTCGCCTTCTTGACTCCCGGTATTTTTCCCTCGTTTGCCAACTTTCGGAAACAGATACGACATACCTTGAACTTCTTGTACACGGCATGCGATCGTCCGCAAAGTTCACACCGCGTGTATGCGCGAACCCGGAACTTTGGCTTCTTCTTGACCTTGTTCTCTAATGCCTTGGTCGACATTTATGCGCTCCACAGTACTGTGCCCATATAGGTTTACCCGGCGGCTTGGGCCGTCTGCGATCGGAACGGCATGCCGAAGAGGGCCAGCAGTCTGCGGGCCTCCTCATCCGTCCGCGCCGTGGTCGTGAACGTGATATTCATCCCCTGCTGAAACTCGACCTTGGCCGGGTTGATCTCGGGGAACACGCTCTGCTCGGCCAGGCCCATCGAGTAGTTGCCGCGCCCGTCGAAACTGTTCGGATTCAGCCCGCGAAAGTCGCGGACCCGCGGGATCGCCAGATTCACCAGCCGATCCAGGAACTCGTACATCCGCACCCCGCGAAGCGTGACCTTGAGGCCCGTCTCCTGCCCCTGCCGGACTTTGAAGTTCGACACGCTCTTCTTCGCCTTGCACACCAGGGCCATTTGCCCCGCGATAGCGGCCAAGTCCTTCTTGGCAAGCTCCAGGTACTTCTTGTCCTGGGTTGCCCGGCCGATCCCCATGGAGACCACGATCTTCTCCAGCTTCGGGACGGCCATGATGTTCTTGTACCCGAACTCCTTGACCAGTTCCGGCACCACTTTCGACTTATACAGGTCTTGTAACCGCGCCATATCGTTCTAACTCTGTCGTATCCGTTAGCTGCAAATCCCGGCTCATCAGAGCCGATGCCGTCATTTCGCCCTTCGAACCGTGCCGAGCTCGGCGCCATCCACCGTGACGCGTTTCTTGGCGCCGTCGTCCGTCCGGCGGTATCGCACCCGGCTGCCCTTGGAGGACTTCGGACTCACCGGCAGCACCTTGCTGATGTGAATCGGCTGCTCAATACCGATGCGTCCACCCTGGGGGTTTCGCCGCGAGGGACGAACGTGCTTCTTTACAATGTTCTGCCCCTGCACAACCACAGTGTTCTTCTCCGGATACACGTGCAGGACCTTGCCGGTCGCCCCTTTGTGGTCGCCGGCGATGATCTGCACCGTATCTCCTTTTCTCACGTGTAAGGCCATCTGCCGCCTCTTGCCTCAATTCGGGTATTCACCTGCTGCCTATACGACCTCGCCCGCCAGCGAGATGATCTTCATGTAGTTCTTCTCGCGAAGCTCGCGGGCCACCGCGCCGAAGATTCGGGTCCCGATGGGATTGCCCTCGCCGTCGATCATCACGGCGGCGTTGCTGTCAAACCGCACATAGCTGCCATCCGCCCGCCGGATCGGCGTCTTCGTCCGGATCACCACGCACTTGTACACCTTCTTGTCGTCCAGTTGGCACGTGGGAAGCGATTTCTTGATCGCCACCCAGATCACGTCACCCACGCTGGCCATCGATCGGGTGAAGTTGCCCCGCGAGGACGTTCCCCTTTTGACTCGGATGCACATCGCCGTTTTCACACCGGAATTGTCGGCTACGTCCAATCTGGTATATGGCTGAATCATAATCTTCGAATCTCGTAACGGGTTGTCACGCCTGCACGGCCTTCTGAATCACTCGAACGACGCGCCAGCTTTTCGTCTTGCTCAGCGGCCGGCACTCGGTGATCTCGACCAAATCGCCCGCCTTGGCTTCATTGCGCTCGTCGTGAACGGCGAACTTCGTCCTGCGCCTCATGTACTTGTTGTACTTCGGATGCCGGACCTTGTACTCGATCGTCACCCGGATACTCTTGTTGCCACTGTTGCTCGCGACAATTCCGGTTACTGTCTTGGTCTTTCCTGTTTCCATAGGGGCGACTTCTCGCTGCTCCTGCATCCACGTCTATTTCGTCTTTTCGCGCAGGATCGTTTTGACCCGCGCGACATCGCGCCGCACGTTGATGATCGCTTTGGAGTTCTCGAGCTTCTGCGTCACCGCCTGCGAACGCAGGTCGAACAGACGCCGTTCGAGCTCTTCCAGCGTGCTGCCGAGCTCGTCCTGACTCATCTCTCGCAGTTGCTTGGCCTTCACGTTGTCTCCTGTCCTACACTGAGTGCCTTCGCTTGACAAAGCGGCACCGAATAGGCATCTTGCTTGCCACTCTCGACAGCGCCCGCTTGGCGACATCCTCGCTGACGCCGCCGACCTCGAAACAGATCTGGCCGGGGCGTACCCTGGCGACCCAGAACTCCGGCTCGCCCTTGCCCTTTCCCATACGGGTCTCCAGCGGCTTGGACGACACGGGCTGGTGCGGGAAAATCCGGATGTACACCTTTCCCTCGCGATGGAGGAAGTGCGTCGCGGCGACCCGCCCGGCCTCGATGTTCTTGGCCGTGATCCAGCTCATCTCCAGCGCCTGCAATCCATACTCCCCGAACGCAACATAGTTGGCCCGCGTCGCGTTGCCTTTCATCACGCCACGTTGTGCCTTGCGATACTTCACTCTCTTTGGCATCGAAGCCATAGGCTCAAACCTCTACGTGTCTCTATCCCCACGCCGGGGAGGGGTTTCATGTCCGTCCTTCGGGACCCGGGGCCGATGACACACCGGCTCCGCCCGATGCTGCGGCCGGCGGGGCCGCACGGACCGCCGCATCTTCCTGGCCGCCTGCCGGCTCCTCGCCACCTGGAGCGCTCGAAGGTCCCATCGGCCCTCGCCCCCGCATGGGACGCCGCTGCCGCCTTCGCTCCGTACGCTCGGTCTCCTCGCCGAACTTGCCCCGATAGATCCAGACCTTGATCCCGATGGCGCCGTAGGTCGTGCGAGCGGTTGCTGTGGAATAGTCCACGTCAGCATCCAGAGTGTGCAGCGGAATGCTGCCCATCTTCTGGGTTTCCTGCCGGGCCATCTCCGCTCCGGCAAGCCGCCCGGAGCAGACGATCTTCACGCCCTTGGCCCCGGCGTTCATTGCCGATTCACAGAACTGCTTCATCGTGCGTCGGAACGAAGCACGTTTGGAGAGCTGCTCGCCGATGCCCTCGGCCACAAGCATGGCATTAAGGTCCGGCTCTTTGATTTCAATGACATTCACGGTCACCTTGCGGCTGGTCAGCGCCTCCAGCTCCTCGCGCAGCTTGTCGACCTCGCCGCCTCGGGGACCAATCACAACACCCGGACGCCCGCTGTGCAGCGTCACGTTCACCTCGTTGCGCGTCCGGATGATCTCCACTTTGGCCACCGCCCCCTTGGGCATCTGGCGGTTGAACCGCCGGTCCACATACTGGCGAATCTTCTGGTCTTCCACCAGGAAGTCGCCATAGTTTGCCTTGGGAGCAAACCACGTGCTCTGCCAGCCCAGCGTGATTCCGGTTCTGAAACCTATCGGCGATGTTTTCTGACCCATAACTCAGGTATCTCAGTAGGGTTTTCTCGTTGTCCTTCTATGCTTGTGTCACGGTCACGTGTATATGGCACGCCAACTTGTGAAGCGGATGGGCGCGGCCCCGGTCTTTGGGGATCCACCGCTTCGTGCCCACCCGGACGCCGCCTTCATCGACGCGAGCCTCGCTGACGTAAAGGGTATCCACATCCACCTGTTGCTCGTCGGCGTCGGCAACCGCGGCCTTGAGGACCTGGTCCACCAGCGTTGCCGCACGTTTCCTCGTGAACTTCAGCAGGTCCATCGCCTCCTGGACCTTGCGGCCCTGGATCAATTGCGTGACCAGCCGCACTTTACGCGGCGCCATCGGGGCATACATGTAGGAGGAATGCCAGCAGCCAATTTCCGTCGCCTCCACAGACAATGTCTCCGCAAGCCGGCGAACGTCCTCCGTGTGCGGCAAGGGCCTCATCAGGCCCCTCTGCCAGTTCTTCACCGCCGAGACCGCCTCTTTCATGTCAAGGCCGCCCCGGACCAGCCCGCGAGCCAAATCCTCTGTGGCCACCTTTTGTCGCTTGGATACTTTCTTCAGTTTTACAGGGCTAAGCATGTATTCTGTCCTGTCCTCAGCGGACCCGTCCGCGCCGGTCCACCTTACACCTTGATCTTCTTGCTCGAATGGCCCCGGAACGTCCGCGTGAGCGAGAACTCACCCAGCTTGTGCCCGACCATGTCCTCGGTCACAAAGACCTTGTGGAACATCTTGCCATTGTGGACCATGAACGTAAAGCCCACGAACTCCGGGACGATCGTGCATCGTCTCGCCCAGGTCTTGATCGGATCGCGGGTGCCACTGTTCGTCTGCCTGGTGACCTTGGCGAGCAGCTTCTCGTCAACGTACGGTCCTTTTCTAAGAGATCTTCCCATTTTTCCGTCTCTTCTTTACAGCTCAGAGCCTTGCTAACACGTTTGCGCCCTTTCGGGGCCACCCGGCCGAGTCTTAGAGCACCAACTGGCCTTGTCGTTTGTTTCTTCGCCGCCGGATGATCCGTCCATTGCTGGGTTTGCGCGGATTCCTCGTCTTGCCGCCCTTGGCCAGCACCCCGGTCGGCGAGCAGGGATGGCGGCCGCCGTTGGACCGGCCCTCGCCGCCGCCCAGCGGATGATCGACGGGATTCTGGGCCTTGCCTCTGACGTGGGGCCTGCGCCCGTAGTGGCGTTTGCGTCCGGCCTTGCCGATATGGATATTCTGGTGATCGACGTTGCTCAGCCGTCCGATGGTCGCCCGGCATTCCTTGCGCACCATGCGCATTTCGCCGCTCGGCAGCACGAGGGTCACCCAGTCCCCTTCCTTGGCCATGATTCGGGCGGAACTGCCGGCGCCCCGGACGAGCTTGCCGCCCTGGCCCGCCGACATCTCGACGTTGTGCACCTCCAGACTGGTGGGAATCGACTCCAGCGGCATGCAGTTGCCGGACTTGGGCTCGCAGACGGCGCCGCTCTCCAGCACGTCGCCCACAGTCACGCCCATCGGGTTCAGGATATAGCGTTTCTCGCCGTCCTCGTACTGCAGCAGCGAGATGAAACAACTGCGGTTCGGATCGTACTCAACGCTGGCCACCTTGGCGGGGATTCCATCCTTGTTTCGCTTGAAGTCGATGGTGCGGTAAATCTTCCGCTCCCCACCGCCGCGGAAGCGGACGGTGGCCTTGCCGCTGTGGTTTCGGCCGCCGCTCTTCTTGATCCTCTTGCACAGGCTCTTCTCGGGCCTGTCGGTCGTGAGCTCCGCATAATCGTTGACGGAACCCGCTCGGCGTCCCGGACTTGTCGGCTTGTATAATCGAATTCCCATGCTCTATCTCTTTCCAGGATCTGCCCGATCAGAACAGATCGATGTGATGATCCCCCTGCAGGTACACAACGGCCTTCTTCCAACTCGGGGTCACGCCGTAGCTCCTGCCTCGCCGGCGACGCTTGCCCTGGCGGTTGGCCGTCCGCACCTTGTCGACCTTGACGCCGTAAATCTTCTCCACGGCCTTCTTGATCTGAGCCTTGTTTGCCTTCTTGTGCACCTCGAAGGAGTATGCGCCTTTCACGTTCGCGAAATGCATTCCCTGTTCGGTGACGATCGGTCGGATTATGACGCTGAAATCATCCATCGAAAACTCGAATTCAAAACATGCCCCTGCGCCCTGCAGGGCGGACGGTTCTACGCCGTCGTGTCCGCCGCGGTTTCGGCCCCGGGGCCTCTATTCAGAAACGACAACAGTGCCTCTTTCGTGAACAGCATCTGCTGATGGTTGACGATGTCCGCCGCATTCAGATCCGCCACCGGCAGCACGGCAACCTTCTGCACGTTCCGCGCGGACTTGTGGACGTTCTCGTCATATGCATGGATGGCCACCAGGCAGCTTCGATCGATCTTCAGATTCTTCAGGATGTCGGCGAATTCCTTCGTCCGCGGCTTCTCAAAACTCAGGCCGTCGACGACCACGACGCTCCGGCTCCGCAGCTTGGCCAGGACCGCCGAATCTCTGGCCAGCCTTCTCTGCTTGCGAGGCATCTGCTTGCTGAAATCCCGCGGCGTCTTGGCGAAGATCATGCCACCGCCGACGCGCTTGCCGGTTCGGCGCGTGCCCACGCGGGCA
>Ga0154637_1009_pt3 | contig 19018 bp, 13 predicted proteins | sample Rifle2008BG13ft_FD_116066 | JGI IMG/M metagenome (GOLD analysis project Ga0154637, IMG submission 116066) | Planctomycetes bacterium RBG_13_62_9 | reverse complement strand
TCTTGCCCTTACGTGACGAGGCCATCCTGGCCTCGCCTTCCCAGACACGACGCATCGGTCGGGCCCGAAGTGCAAGGGCGGGACGCCCTCGCCACGCTCGAGACATACCTGACCTCCATCTCGCACCTGCGGGTGGCTCGCAGCAAGGACGGCATCCGGTTTCAGATCGCCGACACGCCGGCGATTCAGGCGGCAACCGAGTACGACACCTTCGGCGTCGAGGACCCGAGGATCACCTGTATCGAGGGCGTCTGCTGTGTAAGCTACGTCGGTGTCTCGCCGCTCGGCGTCACGACCTGTCTGGCCTCCACACGGGACTTCAGATCATTCGAACGGCGCGGCATCATCTTCCATCCCGATAACAAGGATGTGGCCATCTTTCCGGCCAGGATTGATGGCAGGTACTATGCTCTACACCGCCCTCACTCATCTCTCTTCCTGCGAAACGACATCTGGACCGCCGAATCGCCCGACCTGATCTGCTGGGGCAACCACCGGTATTTGATGGGCACGCAGGATGGGGGGTGGGACGAAAAGCGCATCGGGGCCGGCGCCCCACCCTTGTGGGTCAAGGAAGGCTGGCTGGAGATCTACCACGGGGCCGACCGGAACAATCGCTATTGCCTGGGGGCCGTCCTGCTGGATGGCGAGCAGCCCTGGAAGATCGTCGCGCGATCCGAAACGCCCCTCTTCGAGCCCGAGGCCGACTACGAGCGAGCCGGCTTCTTTGGAAACGTGGTCTTCAGTTGCGGACTATTGTTCGAAGACGAGATTCTGAAGATCTACTACGGCGCCGCGGACACCTCCATCTGCTACGCCGAAATCCCGTTGGCGGACGTGTATGCCAATCTCGGTCTGTGATATGCTTCCGACAGCATCTGTGGTATTCTACGAGAAGCACGAATCCACAGGTACGGTATCCTGAGAGGGCGAAGGCCGGTGTTTCTCATCCCGTGGAGAGTCGATGTCCCGCAAGACCGATGGCCGGTGATGAATTGGTTGATCCTCGCGGCCATGGTCGCGGTCTTCACACTTCAGATCATCGACAGACTCGAATACCAGGCCGCCCACGATTCCCACCCGCCCAACACAGGACAGGGCGCCCTCAGGACGACAACACCGCCGGAACCTGCCGTGCCGCAGGATCGTCAAACGCCACGAGAAGTGCCGGGTATCACCGGGGAGCTGATGCTGCGCGGCTGGAGCCTCAAAGGACTGTTCGGCTACATGTGGCTGCACGCCAACCTTCTCCACCTCCTCGGAAACATGTGGTTCCTGTGGATCTTCGGCAACGCCGTCTGTTCGAAGCTCGGGAACATCAGATATCTTCCCTTGTACATCCTTCTGGGGGTCTTTGCCGGCGTAGCGCATCTCCTGCTTTCGCCGGGTTCCGTAATCGGGGCCAGCGGCGCCATCAACGGCATCGTCGGGATGTACCTGTTCCTGTTCTATGAGAACGAAATCACGTGCTTGTTCGTGGTTTGGCTCATCGTGCCGTTGTACGTCCGCTCCTTCGAGATCAGCAGTGTGTGGATGATTCTTTTCTGGCTGCTCTGGAATGTTGTCGGCGTATTGTGTGGCGGGTCGGGAGTAGCGTACTTCGCGCATTTCGGAGGCTTCGCCGCAGGGTTCGGAATCGCCCTTCTCCTGTGCCAGAAGGGCTGGATCACGATGGAGCGGTATGAGAAATCGTTGCTCCAGTGGTGGCAGGAACGAAGACAAGGAGAGAACAAGACCTCTTTGGAGATGGAGTACGTCAAACTTGGGCTGTCGATGACGGAGCCGCCTCAGCCGTCAGCACCCGCCGTGGTCCCGGAGCCTGAGCTGATCCCCTTGCTGGAATTCGATCCGGAAGGCACAGGGGACCGGCTCTCGGCTGATGCATCCATACGTACTGCCTGTCGCTGCGGCCGGGCGATCAGAGTAACGGAACAGTACGCGGGCAGGACCGTGCGGTGCCCGAACTGCAAACAGGGTGTCGTGATTCCCGACAAGACCGATCTCTTTGGTCCCGCCGCGCCGCCACCAGAGGTGGCAGAACGCAACAACTACATCCGCTTCGTGTGCCGTTGCGGCAAGAGGATCAAAGTGCCCGCACGATACGCAGGCCGCACCGGCAAATGTCCCCAATGCGGCATCAAGCTCAAGATCCCGCACCTTTCCACGTGACTACTCGATCTGGAGGCGGATCTTCTGGGCGGCGCGGGTGTGGCGGGCGAGGGCGCCGGTCTTCACCGCCGCCGCGATCTGCATGAATCGCGGAATAGTGTGGTCGAAGAATTGCCGGTAGCTCTCGCAGAAGTAGCTCTTCCCAGGAGTAGCGCCGCGAACACGGTCTTTGATGCAGCCGCCCCGGCAGATGGCCAGATGACGGCAGGCCAGGCATTGGCTGTCCAACCTTTCCTTGTCCCGGGCGAATGCCTTCTTGAGGCCGCTTGCCGCCAGTTCGTCCAGCGGCGTTTCGAGGATACTGCCCAGCCGCCACTTCGGCTCGACGAAGAACTCACAGCAGAAGGCGTCACCCGAGTGCTCCACGACCACGAATCCTGCGCATTGCTTGCTGTATGTGCAGATCGTGTGATGACCCAGCACGTAGTAGGTCACGAGGGAGTCGAATTCGCGGATGTTCATCTTCTGGGGGCCGTGAGCGATCCACAGATCGAAAAGGCGGCACAGAAAGTCGCCATATTGTTGGGGCGTGATCGAGAATTCCGCCGGCGCGCCGGTCGCTGGGTCTATCTCGACGCATGGGATGAATTGCACGAAGGTCAGATCGTTCTCAACCAGAAAAGCAAAGAGCCTGTCAGGATGCCCGACGTTGAGACTGTTCAGCAGGATGAGAGCACTGAATTCGACGTTATGCTTCTTGCAGTTCTGAATGCCTCGGAACACACGGTGGAAGGTCCCCTGTCCGGCGTGATCCACACGATAAGCATCGTGGAACTCCCTCGGGCCGTCGATACTGATGCCGAGCAGAAACTTGTTTTCGTGGAGAAACCGGCACCAGTCGTCCTCGAGCAGCGTGGCGTTCGTTTGCATCGTGTTGCTGATCTGCTGCCCCGCCTTGCCGTGTCTCTTCTGCAACTCGACGGCCGTGCGGAAGAAATCCACTCCCATCAGTGTCGGCTCGCCGCCCTGCCAGGCAAACCCGGATACCGAGAGGCCCAGCCCCAGGTAGTCCCGCACCATCTTCTCCAGAACTGCGTCACTCATCCGTTGCCTGCCCTGCCCGAATTCCACGGCACGGCCCTTGTAGAAGCAGTATCGGCAATCGATGTTGCAGTCCGAACCGGATGGCTTGATCAATAGCGTGAACGGCTGCATAAGCACCAATGGAGCATCATACTGAAAGCTCGCCAAACAAGGTCAGCGGCGAGGTTCGGGTGATACGGACCTGGGCGAATTGACCCGCCAGTGATACGGGGCCGTTGAAGACGACGATATGGTCGGCCGAAGTGCGCCCCATCAACTGGGGATGATCCCCGCCGTCTTTTGGATTCACGTGCGCCTTCTTGCTGAGTCCTTCCACCAGGATGGTGACTTGCCGCCCGAGGAAAGCCTGGTTCAGCTCGCCACTGATCTGTTCCTGGACGGCAAGCAGCTCGACGATCCGCTGCTGCTTGACCTCATCGGGGACCGAATCGGTCAGACGCTTGTCCGCGGTCGTGCCCGGGCGAGGGGAGTACTTGAAGACAAAGCAGTTTTTGTACCGCGCCCGGCACGTCAGATCGACGGTCGCCTGGAAGTCGTCTTCGGTCTCGCCCGGGAAACCGACGATGAAGTCCCCCGCCACGGCAATGTCCGGCACAACGAGCCTGGCCCTGTCGATCAAGTCCAGGTAGTGCGCCGCCGTATAGTGGCGGTTCATCGCTCGCAGGACCTCGTCCGACCCGCTCTGGGCAGGCATGTGCAGGTATCGGCAGACCTTCGGCGAATTCGCCATCACCTGGAGAATCTCGTCATAAAACTCATCCGCAGGATAGCTCGTGACGAACCTGACCCACTCGATCCCCGCTACCTGTGCCGTCATGTCGAGCAGGTCCGCCAGGCTGTAGGTCTTCTCGCCATTCCTGTACTTGTACGAATTCACCGTCTGGCCCAGGAGCGTCACCTGCTTGATCCCGCTGTCCGCCAGTCTCCTGACCTGTTCGAGAATGGCTTCGGGCGACCGACACGCCTCCGGGCCCCGCACGTAGGGGACGACACAGTAGGTGCAGAAGTAGTTGCAGCCGCGCATCACGCGAACGAAGGCCTGGCCGGGCAGTTGCCCATCGGAGCGGCTGTGCGCCAGCTCGAAACTATCGAGCGAGCCATTTCCAGCCTGAGCCGGCTGCCGGATTCTCTCGGTCACGGCGAGCTGCTTTTCATTGTGAGCGAGCGCCTGCCGTATCAGGTCGGCGATCTGCGGGATTTGGGCGGGCCCGCAAACGAGACTGACCGCCTCATGATCGAGGAGCTTATCGCCGAGCCGCTGCGCCATGCAGCCGATGACGCCGACCACCATGTCCGGTCTATGCTCCTTCAGATGCTTGAGATGGCCCAGGTGCGAGAGGACGCGGTCCTCGGCGTGCTGGCGCACCGAACAGGTGTTGATGAGCACAACATCCGCCTCTTGGATGCTGTCCGTCAGGTGGAAACCGGCCTCCTGGAGCGCAGAGCCCACCAGGGCCGTATCCAGCTTGTTCATCTGGCAGCCGAAGCTCTCGATATGAACGGATAGGGATTTCATATTTACTATTTACGATCTACGACTTACAATTCGCACTCGGCGATTCGAGTTCACCGGGCGGAGGTGATCGCGTCCCGACGCAGAATACACGTCCGCCGTCGAATCTCGAATAGTAAACCGTAAATCATGAATAGTAAATGACGACGAATGGTGAAGTATCAGAAGACCATCGAGCAGATGGCGGGGCTGGCCCTGATCGTGGCGATCGTCATCGGCTGCGGGCTCGTCCTGCGGCCGTTCGTATCGGCCATCCTCTGGGCGGCCATCCTCTCTTTTGCGACCTGGCCTTTGCACGAGCTATTCCTCAGATGGCTCCGAGGGCGACGCAATCTGGCGGCCGGGCTGATGACCGCGATCCTCTCGCTCGTGCTGATCTTGCCGTTTCTCGTCGTCGGTTTGACCTTCACCGATAGCATCCGTTCAGGAATTGCATGGCTTGACGAGAGGCAGCAACAACAAGAGAAGGCGGGCTTGCCCCCACTGCCCGGCTGGGTGGAGAGTATCCCCCTGGTGGGCGAAAAGATCAGCGAATCCTGGACGGACCTGGCGGATGATGCCGGGGGCACCATCGAGAGGTGGAAGCCAACGCTCAAGCAAGCCGGACGGTGGCTGTTGAACCATAGCCTCGATCTCGCATCAGGCGTGATGCAGCTTGTCATGAGCGTCCTGATCGCGTTCTTTCTGTACCGCGACGGCGAAGGGCTTGTGGTGCGTCTCCGCGAAGGCTTCCAGAAGATCAGCGGCGACTACGCTCAACACCTGATGACTGTGGTGAGCTCGACAGTACGGAGCGTGGTCTATGGCGTCATCGGCACCGGGTTGGCGCAGGGATTCGTGGCGGCAATCGGCTTTGCGATCGCCGGTGTGCCGTCGCCGATGCTCCTGGCGCTGCTGACGTTCTTCCTGAGTTTCGTTCCCTTCGGCCCGCCGATCATCTGGATCGGCGCCGCAATCTGGCTTTTCGTGCAGGGCAAGACCGCCTGGGGCATCTTCATGGTGGTCTACGGCGTGCTGTGCATCAGCAGCGTGGACAACGTCGTGAAGCCTCTCATCATCAGTCGTGGCTCCAGGCTGCCGTTTATCGTGATGTTTATCGGCGTGCTTGGAGGCGTCGCTACCTTCGGCTTCATCGGCATCTTCGTCGGCCCGACACTGCTTGCCGTGGGCTTTAGCCTGACGCAGGAGATCCTCGGCCAGCATCGTCCCGCCCTCGCGATCAAGCCGGCGGTCAAGCTGGCCGCACCGGGTTCAATACCATCAGAGCCGCCCGCCGCCGACCCGCCGACCGAAGGCACGACACCGCAAATCCCGCTTGCCGGTGCCTCCGACAGCGAGCCCTCCAAGTAATATGCCATTTCGGAAATCGTGCGCCTGAGATTGCCGCGCCTCGCTCGCAATGACACAAATGTGACGTGCCAAACGACGTGGCGTTCGCTTTGCCTGCGAGTCCCGGCGAGTGCGCTATGGTGACCTTCTCGTTCTGACGACACGTTGTGACGCGAAGGCATTCGAGAGAGTGGACCAGACCGCGTCGGCGCTATCCGCATGGATCAGCCGTTCGCGGAGTTCGGGATCCTGCATGGTTCGGACGACGTGGGCGAGGATTTGCACCTGAGCGTCGCTGTATGGGGGCGCCAGCACCAGGAAGATGAAGTGCGCAGGCTTGCCGTCCGGCGAGTTCCAGTCCTCGATGCCTGTGGCGGATCTGCCAAAAACGATGATCGGCCGGATCAGTCTCACCAGCCGGGCGTGCGGAATGGCGAGTCCCTCCTCGAGAGCCGTGCCCATCTCGTTCTCGCGCTGGAGCACGGCGGCATGGATGTCCTCGGCCTCATAGATACGTCCCTGCGCCGCCGCCAGCTCCGCCAACTCCCGCAGAGCATGGTCTCTCCCGGCTGCCTTCAGGTTCGCGAGGATGGAGGATTTGGAGAAATACTCCAGGATACTTACCTCCTTGCGTCTGGAGACCGAGTAGCTCAGCCACGGGCCCAGGATGACCAGGGAGAACACGGCCCCAAACACGATGGCCACGAATACCCGCTGTGTAATCAGGCCGTACTCCAGGGCCAGCAACCCTACGATGATCTCCATGGCGCCGCCCGGGATGTGTGCAATGGCAATGGCACTGCGGTTGCTCCGGGGAAGCCGCGTGAGGCGAACGCCGAACCATGCGCCGAGGAACCTGCCTCCGATGCCGAGAACGCTGACGAAAACGACAAGCAAGGGATCGAAGTGGGCCAGGAAGTCAACCTTGAGCCCGATTCCGGTGAAGAACAGGGGAACGAACAGCGCATAAACCATCTGCGAGATAATCTGGCGAGTCTGCTCGGACAGCGCCCTGGCCTCGCCGGCCATGACCCCTGCAATGAAGAAGCCGAACAGGGCATGGATGCCGATCCCCTGGGTGATCACGCCGCAGAGCATCCCGAGGAGCGTGATGAAGGTCAGGGCGGTGGCCGGCTGAGGCATCTGGCGCCGCTTGATCTCCAGGATCGCCGCGTCGGTCAGCCTTCGCCCGATGGTCATGCAGAAAACCGTGAAGCCGATCGTGGCAACCAGAATGATGAGGACCCTCGCGATCTCCAGGCTTGCCTGGGTGTAGGAGCTCAGCACGAGAGTGAAGAGCAGCCACCCGATGATGTCGTTGACCGACATCGCAGACATGATGAGAAAGCCCAGGTCCGTCTTCAGGAGGTTCAGGTCATGAAGGGCTCGTGCCGTGACGGCCATGGCGCTGATCGCCAGGGCGGTCGCCATGAACAGCGAGAACATCACCGGGCGGGCCGGCTCCGTCAGATAATGGTGTGGGAGGAACAGGGAGGCCGAGAATGCGACGATCATCGGCACGATGATGCCGGCCAGGGCGATCTTCAGCGCGTCGCCTCTCTGCCGCCAGGCACTGGAAAAGTCCACCTCCAGCCCGGTCTGCAGCAGGAGGAAGAACACACCCAGCCATCCGACGGTCTCCAGCATATTCTGCTGGCTCACGTCGGGGGGAAAGATAACTTGGTGAACGGAAGGAAGGAGGCGTCCGAGGATCGTGGGCCCGAGCATGATCCCCACCAGAATCTCGGCGGTAAGGGCCGGCTGCCTCCAGCGGCCGAGAAGCTCCCCCAATCCGCGTGCCAAGCCCAACAGCAGCAGGATCTGCACCAGGAAACGAAAGACACTCTGTTCGTCGATGTAGTGCATGACTCCTGTACGCAACCCTATAGACAAAGTGCGTGACACGCGCGAACCGCATTCTCCCGGCGGCGGCCATGCGTCATACGTCAATCGGCCGCGCCCAACGCCAGAGAACGATTCAGCACCCGCTGCCTATCCTTGAGTCGGTTCACCTCGTCAAAGCCCAGGCGGATGATGGGGAACGCGGTCTTGTTGTGCATCAGCGGCTCCTCGAGATCGACCCACGGGCGGCACGCCTCGCCGTCGGGCGTGCCTGGGATGGGCGAGAAATCGGCCAGCATGCCGCGAATGCCGAGGCTGTGCACGAACCGCATCGACTCCTCGAGCTCCTGAGTATCGCTGTTCGGATGCCCGATGATCTGATAAGCCGTGATGTCCGTCGGGCCGGCCCCCGCCGAGAGCAGATGGCTGACGGCCCGGGCAAGCTCCTCGGAGAACACCTTGCCTCCGGTGCCCTGCTGCCACTGCCGGGAGGCGCTCTCGAAGCCGAGATAGAACGTCTTGAAGCCGGCCCGAACCATCAGGGCAGCCAACTCCGCAGTCAGGAAACGGGCATTCACCGCGTTCGGCGTGTGCAGGTCCACGCGAATGCCCCGCCGGATGATCTCGTGCAGAAAGGGCGCCAGGACCTTCTGTGCGTCGAACAGCAGCGCATCATCGTAGAAGGCGATATTCCGTGCCCCCCGCCCTACCATCAGCTCCAGTTCCTCTATGGATCGCTGCCGGGGCCGGGGCTTGAAACGGCCATACACTTGCGGCACCGAGCAGTAACTGCACTGGAACGGGCAGCCATCGGTGAGTTTGAGGACACCGACGCGAAGCTCGTTATAGGCTTCCCACAATCCGGGCCGGCCTGGATCCGAGGCCAGTTGCAGCAACTCCCACAACGGCTGTAGATCGGAGCCGGCGATGACCAAGTCGGCTCCGAGACCGCGAGCATGATCGCGGCAAAGCGTCGCGTAATTGCCGCCGAGCACGATTCTGGCCTGGGGCCATGCCTGCCGGACATCCTCGATGACTTCCCCTACTCCCGGATACCAGTAGGTCATCATGGTCTGCATCAGGACATGGTCGAATGGGCCACGCTCCTTGAGGTAGTCTATGAACGATACGCGAGGCAGGCCGAATCGGCGGAAGTATCGCGGGATGCTCTTGAGAGGTTCAGGAGACTCGACCCGCTCGTTGTAGAGCCGCCCACGACCCCACTTGTCCGATTGCAGGCTATCCGAACCCTTCGACCCTGATCCGCAATCGAGAGCTTGCCGGTCCGTGTAGTCGAAGAGGAAGAAATCCGCTTGTCCGCGCAACTGCCCTGCGACATTCAGCAACCCGTAGGGCTTGAGCCAGAAGTCATAGGCCGCGAAGTCGTAGATCGGCGGATTCACCAACAGGATTCTGTGTCTCATTTCCGCAAGATAAGATGCCGTCCACCCAAGTGTCAATGGACCAGCAACTTGAAAAGATGCATGCCTGCGACTATAGTTGCCGGGAGCACACGCTCTACGGTGCTGCTGCTCGTCAAGCGCAAGGTTGACGTGAGTAATGCTATTGTAGTATGCAAAGGATTGAGAATTGAACCAGCTACACGTCGTACAGATCGCATCGGAGTCGTCCCTGAGACCCCAGCAGGTGCAGGCTGCGGCTGAACTGCTCGAGGGCGGGGCCACGGTTCCGTTCATTGCACGATACCGCAAAGAAGCAACAGGCAGCCTGGACGAAGTCGCCATCACGACCATTCGCACGAGGCTCACCCAGCTGGCGGAGCTGGACGCCCGGCGCGAGGCGATCCTCAGCTCGCTCCAGGAGCGGGGCCTGCTCACGGATGAGTTGAAGGAGCAGGTCCTGCAGGCCCAGACGATGACCGCCCTGGAGGACATCTACCTCCCGTTCCGGCCGAAACGGCGGACGCGGGCCACAATGGCTCGGGAGAAGGGCCTGGAGCCGTTGGCCAAGTTGATCCTCGCGCAGGACCCGGCCACCGATCCTGTGGCGGAGGCCAACGCATTCGTCGATATGGGCAAAGGCGTCGAATCGGTCGAGGCCGCTTTGGCGGGCGCCAAGGACATCATTGCCGAGTGGGTCAACGAGGACCAGACGACGCGGACCCGCATCCGCGAGCTGTTCCACCAGGAAGGCCGCTTCCGGACCAAGGTCGTCACAGGCAAAGAGACCGAAGGCGGCAAATTCGAGGACTATTTCGATTGGGAAGAGCCGGTCGCGAAGGCGCCGTCGCACCGGATTCTGGCCATGCGGCGGGGCGCCCGGGACGGCTTCCTGCGGCTGCAGGTGAATGCGCCGGAGGACCAGGCGATGCGGATCATCGAGACCTTGTTCGTTGAAGGGCGGTCTCCATGCTCGGCTGTGGTCCAGGAGGCCGCCCTGGATGGCCACAAGCGGCTCCTCGCGCCATCCATGGAGACGGAAATCCTTATGGAGACCAAGGAACGAGCCGACCGGGAGGCGATCCGGGTCTTTGCGGAGAACCTGCGCGAGCTGCTGCTGGCGCCGCCGCTGGGCCGTAAGAGCGTGCTCGCGATAGACCCCGGATTCCGGACGGGGTGCAAGGTCGTTTGCCTGGACCGCCAGGGACAACTGAAGCACTCAGACCTCGTCTACCTGCATCACGCGGACAAACCAGGGGCTGCGGATGGCGCCCGGGTCGTTGCCCTGTGCGAGAAATTCGAGATCGACGCCATCGCCATCGGCAACGGCACCGCCAGCCGGGAGACCGAGGACTTCATCCGGAGCATCAAGCTGCCCGGGAGCATCCCGGTGGTCGTCGTCAACGAGAGCGGGGCCTCCGTCTACTCCGCCTCGGACGTGGCCCGCGAGGAATTCCCGGATTACGATGTGACGGTCCGCGGCGCGGTCTCCATCGGGCGCAGGCTCACGGACCCGCTGGCGGAGCTGGTCAAGATCGATCCAAAATCCATCGGCGTCGGCCAGTACCAGCACGACGTGGATCAATCCATGCTCAAGCAGAGCCTCGACGACGTGGTCATCAGTTGCGTCAACAGCGTCGGCGTCGAGGTCAACACGGCCAGCAAGCAACTGCTCCAGTACGTCTCCGGCCTCGGACCGCAACTGGCTCAGAATATCATCAGCTACCGGAACGAGAACGGTCCCTTCCGATCGCGGAAAGACCTGAAAGAAGTCCCCCGCCTCGGCGCCAAGGCCTTCGAGCAGGCGGCGGGCTTCCTGCGGATTCAGGACGCCGTCCATCCGCTCGACGCCAGCGCCGTGCACCCGGAGAGCTATCACGTCGTGGACGCCATGGCGGCCAGCGCCGGCTGCTCGGTGGCGGACCTGATGAGGGACGACTCGCTCCGGCGGAAGATCCGTCTGCAGGACTACGTCACGGAATCGGTCGGCCTGCCGACGCTCAACGACATCATGCAAGAGCTGGCCAAGCCCGGCCGGGACCCGCGCAAGCAGTTCGAGGTCTTCAGCTTCGCCGAGGGCGTCCGGAAGATGGAGGACCTCGAAGTCGGCATGAGGCTGCCTGGGATCGTGACCAACGTCACGGCCTTTGGCGCGTTCGTCGATATCGGCGTCCACCAGGATGGCCTGGTGCACATCAGCCAACTGGCCGACCGTTACGTGAAGGACCCGGCGGAGGTCGTCAAGGTGCACCAGAAGGTGATGGTCACGGTCCTGGCGGTGGACCTCGCGAAAAAGCGAGTCAGCCTTTCCCTGAAGGACCCCTCCAAGCCAGGCCCGGCGCCGAAATCAAGCCCCGGACAGAAGCCACACACTGCGCAAAGGCCGAACCCTGGACAGAAACCAGGCCCCGCCGCGAAACCGAGCCCCGGCCCGAAGCCCGACTCCGGCCAGCAACTGGGCTCCGGATTGAAGCTGAAGTGGACCGAGCTCTGGTAAGAGTCACCACCAGAAGCAGGGGTTGCCGTAGGCTTGCCAGAACCAGCGGTGCTTCATCTCGTCGAACTTGCGCCATTGGACGTGGCCGTCGACGAAGAGGATGTTGGTGCCGGTGGGCACCGTGGACTTCTTCAAATGGCTGGTCCTGTCGTAGACCTGCCAGCGTGACCAGCAGCCGCCGGTGGCCTTGGTGAAATCGGCCAGCGACCGGTCGGGCCCATTGCTGGCGGTGACATCGGCGATCAGCTCCACCTGGGCCGGGGCCGTATGGGTCTTGACCACCGACCGGACCCACTCCTTATCCGGGCCGCCCGGATTCATGGGCGGATGCGCCCGGCCCGCGACCGTGTCGATGAACCAGAAATATCCCAGAATGCGGTGATAGTCCTTTCGGGTCGCCGTGGCCTGGGGCTCGGGGCGATCGTAGCTCTCCGGGGTGCCCGCCGCCAGGTTCTCGCCATAGCGCCAGAAGATGATGTCGTCCCGCTGCCGCCAAGAGGGACAGTAGAAGATGTGCCGGTCGAAGGCCCCGGTCTTCAGGACGATGTCCGTCGTCCAGTAGGACACGTCGAACAGCCAGCGGTCCACCTCATTGAGCGGGAGCTTGCCGTCGTAGTCGTTCGCGTAGAGGAAGAGCCCCAGTCCCGTGTTCTTCTCGTTCTGGCCGCAGACGACGCGCCGGCCGTGCTCTCGGGCGGCACTCAGCGCAGGCAGGAGGATACCCATCAACACGGCGATCACGGCGATCACCACGAGCAACTCAATCAGGGTAAACCCTCTCCTGTTTCCCATTGCTGCCTCCCCTGCCGGCCCCAAGGGGATGATGTGCCGGGCGCATCCTCCCTGATCCGGAACGGCTACCAGATCGGAGCTGGTCTGTCGCCGGGCCAGCAGAGCAGCCACGTCTCAAGGCCGTCGTTCGCCCAGGCATTGACCTCCTGGACGTGCCCGTCGACAAACGAGGCGTTGGAAACACCATGATCCATGTCGCTGCTCCGGGCCTTATGGAACGTCGCGAAGCTGTCGGTATTACGGGTCGGCAAGGGACGCAGGTTGGTGTCGTTGATCCCAGCGGCGTTGAGTCCGGCGATTGGCCAGGAGTTCTCCTCGCCGAAGTAGAAGGTATCCGCCGGACGCTTCACTTGCGATTCCTTGCGCATGTTCTGACCGGAGATGGAAATCTGGTACTGCGCGGGCACCGAGCCAAACGCATCCCCGTTGAGGTAGGAGTTCATTGTGTAGCCATATTGCGGCACGACGGGAATCGGGTTACCTCTGCAACGGGAACAACTCCTTGACTTGGCCACATTGTTGAACGTGGGACACACGTGAATCTTCGGGTAACTCTTCAGATACGACCAGCACGCACCGGCCAATTCCGGATGCTGATCGAGGTTCCTGCTCGCATCGTGCCAATTGCAGTTGGTGCCGCCGTTCTTAAAGAGCCAATCGAACGAGCGCGGGAAGTTGCCGTTGTTATCGTCGGCATACATCCTCTGGACTACGGCATAATTGCGCAGGTTGGATCGGCATGACATGAACCGTGCCTGCTCCCGAACCCGCTGGAGGCTCGGCATCAGAACGGCCATCAAGATCGCAATGATGGAGATCACCACCAGCAACTCGATTAGCGTGAATCCCCTTTTTCTCATAACATCGCTCCTTTTATGTCCCCCACGTCCTCACATGTAAATGTACCGCAGCCATGATGCCATTCGAATGGTACACACCAACTCCTGCAAAGACTGCCTTCCGCTACTGTACTATAGAGTCGGGAGAAATGCAACAGTCCATCTACCACTTTTCCGCGGAACCGCGGGTGGGAATGCAGCGTGCCCCGGTCGTCATGACAAGGCCTGTCTGGCACGCAAGTGCGCCTGGAGGGGCTCGAACCCCCAACCGCCGGTTCCGTAGACCGATGCTCTATCCAATTGAGCTACAGGCGCAAGATCTATCGCAAGTGTAATCGCCGGGACCATCGGCTGTCAACTCTCTACCTCATACGGCGGCCATCGATTGTCGAGATTGCCGGCGCATGGGAATCCGAGGGCATTCCCGCGCAACCGCGAAGAGCCGCTTTTCACGTAAGTGCTGCTGTGACAAGGGTTTTCCTCTTGGTCCGAGAATATTTTGTCTATTTTCAAGAAATCGCGTTACGTTCCAGCCGTGTTGCGGCACTTCTCCTTGAAAACAACGACAAAACGATCTACCAAAAGGTAAGGTGGTGAATCGATGGTCCTTGGCAACACAAATACGACACGCGTTCCGGCAGAGAACTTGAAAGCTGCCGTCCCAGCTTCCGGAGGAAGCCGCAGCCGTCAGGTCCGGGACGGGCGCCGCATGCCGCAGACTGTCAGGAGGGATCCGGTTACGCTAAGACAAGACAAAAAACCTTTCCACTTAACCCAAAGAAAACCCAGGTCGAGTCCTAAGCCGCAACCTACACCAACACCGCTATCGCTTCCCTGATGATAGCAGCTCTCTATCACCTGCCTCCACCAAATACCAGGCCCCGCTCACCTGAGCGGGGTTTGGTATTTATACCCGGCGTTAGGACACCCCCCGGCCCGTTGTGTGCAACTGAATTTCGTGGGAGTTCATGCCCCCGTATTATCACCCTGAGCGTCAGCGAAGGATCTGGGCGGAGCTTGAGAACAACCATTGGTTCTATTCGCGCCCCAGATGCTTCGCTTCGCTCAGCAGGACAAACGTCGCGGCGATGCAGCGGGTCGAGAGCAGAATCGGTCCGGTCCTCGCGGCCTTCCGCGACCAGGTCCTGTTCCTGAAGCACAACCTCAACGCCCAAGCCGTGGCTTCCCTGCAGGATGAGCCGGCCTCTGTGGAGACCGGCGTCTCCGCCCTGCTCAAGGAGATGGAAGCCTCCAGCGCAGAAGCCAACAAGTTCATCGAGGCGATGAGCCAGGAGCAGGCAGCACGGGGCCGGTCAATTCCCCGTACTCTGGGCTTCGGCCCGGGCTGCAGGCTCGCCGGCCACGACCAGGTTTACGGGCAACCCCTTTTCCGGGCCGATGAGGAAGTTGCTCGCCGTGTACGCCAGTTGCACCTGCTTGTCGGTGGCATCCACATTAGCACTGACCCTCACTGTCGCGCCGGCCGGGAGACTCACCTCCTGGGGCCCAAGCTTGCCCGCTCTTTGCAGCGTGACAGGCAGGTCCGCGCCGTTCCTCAGCGAGAATCGCACCACCTTCTGGCCAGATTGGACGTCCGTGACTCGCACGGCCGCCCGGAAGAGGGCCTCCAGATACTCCTGGCGTCCAATGACCTTGTTCTCAAACCAGATGGCGGTGCGGCCGGCGATCAGCGCATCCTTGATCGCAGGGATGCTCTTAGCCCGGCAAAAGACGAACGTCATGGGCCGGTGCTTCTCAGGAGTTGTCTTGCTCAACGGGCACGGCCCGTGCAAATCCGTGTTCGCCATGAACGTGAGGTTCTTGCTCAGGGCCCACTCGTGAGCTTCCGGGTAGTACGTCTCACCGTTGACGACCTCGATCCCACGGAGGTACTTCTTCTCATAGATCGCGGTGTGAATATCGAACCAGCCTTTGTGTTCGGGCTTCCAGCCGGGGTGATTCCACCAAATGAACGCGCCCTGCTTGTCGGCGGCCGCCATGGCCTCCAGCAACTCCTTGGTGTCGAGCGGCGTGATATCGTCCAGAAACAGAGCATTGAAATGTCCGGGCGGGGTGTCCCGCGTGATCTCGGTTGCCTTGACCAACAGGATCCCCCTTTCCCTCGCTCGCGGCAGCGCGATCTCATAGGGACGATTGTGATTCGTCGGGACATCCTGCTTGTGGGGTTGGTACTCGATGTGATCGGTGATGGCGATCGCATCCAGGCCCTCCTGCCACGCCTCGTCCACGCGGACGGTGGGCCAGACAAGGCCGTCGGAGAAAACCGTGTGCATGTGAAAATCACACTTGAGCGTTTTGTATCCCATGATGTCCGGGACGCGGATCTCCTGCCGCACCTGGCCAAGGATGACAGACGCCTGCAACAGGACAACAACCACCCCCATCACCGCAAGCCTGGATCGCGTGTTTCTGCTCATCGAGGACCCTTTCTTGTGATCAATGACTTCGTTGCACTCCAACCGATGCTCGAATCAGCGTCCGTACGATACCAAAGGATGCGCTCGACCGCAACCAAGTGATCCGAGCAGATCCGCAGGATTCTCCTGCAGGGCAAACACAGAGTCGCCCGATACCACCACCCCGTATGTCATTGCGAGCGAAGCGCAGCACTCTTCCACGCTGGGAGTCGAGATTGCTTCGTCGCCGCACTCCTCGCAATGACATAAATGGGATCTGCCAAGCGACTCCGCGTTCGTCCTGGATTTTTATGGGACGAGGCTTGACAGCCCGCAACGAGCAGCTTACACTGAGCATCATGAATCAGGGTCGCGACCGTCTCACCGGCGTCGTCGGCCCGGGGGCCCATGGACGGGTTTTGGAGGTAGTGACAACATGGATGGCGTCGATCCTATCCTCTTGGAGATCGATAGGGTGATCAGACTGTCGCGTCTCAAAGAGATCGAGTTCATCATGAGCACGGATGCCGCCGAGCGACTGCGCGAGATCACCTCTGCACTGGAGCGCCTTCGCAGCGGGGAATACCTTCTGGGCACAGGCCCTTCAACCGTGGGGATTGTCCCGTTGAATTCGCACGATGTCGTGCTCGGCCGGCCGCCCACGATTCTGGAGAGACCCTCCAAGGAGATGGCGGATTATCTGGCGGTGGATACCCTGTACTTCGTTCCGCGTGAGATCTCCCGAGCGCACGCGAAGGTGATGAGGCAAATGGGCAGTTCCGGAGCCCGGCACATCCTGATCGATCTGAACAGCACGTGTGGAACGTTCCTGAATGAGATGCCCGTGGATCCCAACGGCCCCGGCGTCGTGCTCCAGCATGGTGACGTGATTTCCCTCGGGCCGTCGCAAACAAGCACGTACGTCTACTACAAAGCCAACGAGTCCTGGATCCGTACCGGCGCGAGCGACGAATCGACCACGTCCCGGGTCTGGCTGGCTGAACCGCGTGAGGCAAGCCGAGCCGGCCCCAGGAGGCAGGGCACGTGACAAACGTTAGGCGCCGCCCCGGCGGCCGAGCCAGCTTCTGAAGAACTCCACCATGTTCGGATACCCGCAAGGAGGACAGATCATCGCCCGGTCGGAGACCTCGCGCTCACATTCCGGACAGCTCATGAGCGCCATCGGGCAGTCCCTTTCAGTTCCACGCGGTGAACACTGGCTCGCAATTGCCGCTACCTGGTATCCACCATCCGTCTCGCCCCAACAAGGCCATCCAGCAGCTATTTCAGAAAATCAGGCAAATACTCCCCTGCGGCATCACTCTGCGAATTGCGAGTTTGTTCTTCCTCTTGTGTCTGCGTGACGCGTTTTTCTCTGAGGGCGATGTACGACCCGCTCACGACACGGTCTTCCTTGCCTGCGCCGGCGACCACCCGGATCGCACTTCGCTGAAGCGATTTCTTGACCTTGACGTTAATCGCGCGGCAGCGCATCTGGCACAGGCCGCAACCGACGCACCTGTCCTCCCGCACCACGGGAGCCAGCCGCCCGCTGCCTTCGACGGGCTCGCCCTTCTCATCCACCTCACCGCCGACGCGAATGAACTCGATGGCATCGTAACCCGCCATTCCGCACTCATCGACGCACAACTGGCACGCGTCCCGTCCCGCATACGGCAGGCACGTCGCTTGGTCCACCTGCGCCAGGCCAATCCGGGCGGCCCGCTTCTCTTCCAGAGCCAGGGCCCTGATCGCCCCCGTCGGACACACCTGCCCGCAGTTGTTGCAGCTCGGCTCGCAGCCCGACCAGTCCGCCACCACCTTGGGCGTCCAGAGCCCGTCGAAACCATGCTCGAAGCCGGCCGGTTGCAGCACGTTGTTGGGACAGACCTTGATGCACTGGCCGCACCGGATGCACAACTGGAGGAACTGGTTCTCGGGGACGCTGCCGGGCGGCCGAATCGGTGGCTCACCGCCCCTGGCCGATGCGTCCCCCATGACCGACGGCACGCCGGCGCCGATCACAGCCGCACCGCCCAGGCCCGCAAGAATCCCGCGACGTGAAACGACCGCCTCTTGTGAGGGAGCCCGCATGTCCGGCACGTTGTTGCGGCGGGTCCATCGTGGCGCAAACTCGATGGCGCCGACGGGACAGACCCCGGCACAGGTTTGACAGAACGTGCAGTTCAGAGACCGGGTTGAGAAATCCTCGCTGATCGCTGCGAATGAGCATGCCTTGGCGCACCGGCCGCACTTGATGCAGGCGCCGGTCACTTTGCGCTCAGTCAATCGCAGGATGTTGCAGACGGAAAACAGCGCCCCCGTAGGACACACGTGGCTGCACCAGAACCGCCGCCCCAGAAATCCGAGAGAGAACATCAGCACGACAAGCAGGATCGAGATGACGTGGCCAATGTTGCCCGGCGGGACAAGATACCAGCCTTTCAGCAGCCCGGTCTGAAGCGGCGCCAGCACGAACAGCATCGCCCGAGTCAGCACTGCGATGGCGGCGACGAACCCCGACAACAGGACGCCGAAGGCTGCCGCGATCAACACAGCCGCCAACAGATAGTACCTGGTGTTGATCCACCAACCCTGTCGCTGGAGCCTGAAGCGACTGACCCTGCGGCCGATGAGCCAGTCAAAACCGTCAAACAACGTTCCCAAGGGACACACGTACCCACAAAACGCCCGGGGGAACAGCAGGCACACGAGAAGGATGATGCCGGCCGCCGTCAAGGACCAGATGAGCATCCTGGCCGCAATGGCGGCGGAGATGCTGACGAGGGGGTCCAACATGAGAAACAACTCGGCATCGACGATTTCCCGCGCATGAAATGCCTCGGCATACTGTCGCGATCCATAGGGCCAGCACACGTAGAAGAACAGGACCATGAAAGCGAGCAGACAGGCAATCTGCACCAGGCGACGGATGGGTGTGGCCGACCAGGTGGGACCCAAAGCCTCAAGAATCCTCCCAAACCGCCCGGATGGACCCCTTTGCCTGTGAAACAGATTCAATCGCATCTCGGCACCTGCTCGCCACGACTACTATCTTGGCTTCTTCCGCATGCCGCCGGCGAGCGCCTTGGCTGTGGCGTTGATGATGGCCTCGGAAGTCATCGTGGCCCCGGTGACAGCGTCCACACCTTTGACGCTCTGCTTCTTGATGATCT